>Ga0207151_1077_pt1 | contig 24118 bp, 20 predicted proteins | sample Alteio_BWMinHeat_29_FD_153523 | JGI IMG/M metagenome (GOLD analysis project Ga0207151, IMG submission 153523) | Enriched cells from forest soil in Barre Woods Harvard Forest LTER site, Petersham, Massachusetts, United States -... | ecosystem: Environmental > Terrestrial > Soil > Temperate forest >... | reverse complement strand
CAAATTCACTCCAGGTGCGAATTTTCTTGAGCCAGGCCTGCCTTATCCAAAACTCGCGTATATCACTTTCAATTATAAATTTTGAATCTTTGTAAAAAATTGGTGAGAGTAAAACAACATTATTGTAAATTACTTTGACAGATATACACAAAAACTTGAGGTAACGTAATGTCTGAGTTTGAGAAAAAATATATTGATGTTCTTTTCTATATCGAAACAGGCCTTCTCTCTTCAGTAAAAGAAGATCCATTATTATGCGATCATGATATCCTCCGAGTGACAGAATGTGCCATAAGCCACTATAAGTCTGTGCAAAGAGGTCAGGAAATTGCATCGAATAAATTAACGGGCGTTCACAGAGAGATCTTCGGGAGATTGCTCTTCATGTGTGAGTGGAGGCTAGGCCGTCTTTCATCACCCCCACAAGAAATACCGTGTGACCCAATCACCATTGAAGAGCTTCTTCAATGCTTTAAGAGAGTGGAGAAATCGATCAAGTTCTGGACTAAACAAGGCGGACGTAAAGGATATGTCAACTTTGCGGCGCCTCGTATTATGCTTTCAAGCAAGATTTTTGCCTTCCCAGAAAGCAGGTGAACTGCCGTTTTTAGAATGACTTTTTCATAAAAATTAGGCTTGGAGAGGTTGGGTTTTCTTTCCACCGATAATTTTGTACATTCCATTCTTCTTTGAGTAGTTGTTTTGTAAAGTCAACAATTGCGCTTTCCTCCTCTTTTCCGCCGGGATGGCCGGGGTAGCACGTGATGCTAATGGCTCCTCCTGGCATTATTAAATTTAGGGCCTCGGAGAGGCTGTTCAGAGTGGTTTTCGGTGTGGTAATGATCTTTTTATTTCCTTTAGGCAAATACCCCAGGTTATACACAATCAGCTTGATACTTTTTGGCTTTAATTGAGTAGGAAATCGACTGTGGCATTGTTGTAGGAGATGAATCTTTGCAGAATGAGGCGAATGATCCAGCTTCTCCTTTGTCTTAGAAATGGCCTCGGCTTGGATGTCAAGCGCATATAGGGTGCCCGTATTGAGTAAAGTTGCCAGGACAAGTGTATCATTTCCATTGCCGCAGGTCGCATCGATGACGCAATCTCCGGGCTTAACAATCTCTTTCCATGCCTGGTGAGCGGTTTTGATGTGCGGAGATCTTATCTGAGAGCTTTCATTAAGATCGGTTGGGTCACGAGGCTCTTGGATGCCTAGTGCCGCACGCGCATCGCTCATAATGAAGAAGGTTCCACAAATAACGAGCAGTTCATTCGGGCTAGCCATTTCTTGCAATGCATGCGCGACTGCAGAGGCAATTTGAGATTCTGGATGGATGTTGCTGCTAGGAATTTGTAGTTGTTTTAAATAAGCGTGCAGTTGAGAAACAGATTCTCCGCGTCCATTTGGAGCTTCAACTAGATGAAAAACCGAAACATGATCTTTCAGGATTTTGAGAATAGAGGGGATATCTTTATTTTTTGAGAAGCCGCAGACAGCCCTGACAGATCTGTGGGGGTATTTCATTTTAATGAGCTGACACAGTCTTTGGATTCCGTCAGGATTATGCGCAACATCTAATAGGATGGTTGCGCCATTGAAGGTGAGTTCTTCGAATCTGCAGGAAAGAGAAGCTAAAAGTCCGTTTTCAATGGATTTTAGAGGGACTTTTAGGTATTGAAGGGCAGTTTTGGCAATTGCGGTATTTTCTTCGATGAAGTTGTCGAAAACACCTTGTACAGATATACAAGGGGCTTTTTTTTGTTGTGCAAGATCTTGGAGAAATGGTTGAGGTGTGTTGGGTCCTAGGATGACAGGCACTTGAGATTTAATGATTCCGGCCTTTTCAGTGGCTATCTTTTCTATGGTATCTCCAAGCAGATCTGTATGCTCAAGGCTGATTGAAGTGATGATCGATAAGCAAGGTGTAACGATATTGGTGGCATCTAGAGAGCCTCCAAGGCCTGTTTCTAGAACAACAAAGTCTACTTCTGCATGGGCAAAATAGTGAAAGGCTAAAAGAGTGGTGATTTCGAAGAATGTGGGTTTAATCTTCTGTTTCTCTGCCTCCTGGATTATTTGTGGAAGGAGTTTTTCAACATCTTGTTCAGGGATCATGATATCGTTAATGCGAATGCGCTCGCGGAAGCATGAGAGATGAGGAGAAGTATAATGACCTGTCTTATAGCCGGCATCGATGAGCGCTGCGGCAATTTTCTTGGTGACTGTGCCTTTTCCGTTTGTGCCTGCTACGTGAATTGATTTGAATTGTTGGTGAGGGTTGCCTAAACCGGCTGCTAATGTTTGCACATTTTGAAGGCCTAACTTGATGCCGCCGAATTGACTTAAGTTGTAGAGGTAACGAATAAGCTGTGAGTAGTTCATGGGGCTTGATTTTTCTTGGAAAGTTCTTGGAGAATTTTAAAGGTTTCTTCGCCTACCCATGAGGAACCTAAGGAGCTGCCCTGTTTTATAGGACCGTGATAGTCAGAACCGGCTGTAATGAGCCAGTTTTTTTGCTGAGCGATTTTGATCCATTTTGAATTATCTCGCATGCCAAAGCGTGCATATACTGCTTCTATGCCATCAAAAGGCATCTTTAGAAGCTCTTGAACGATACTTTGGTTCTTTATCAGATGTGGGTGGGCGATGATGGCGAGGCCTTGAGCCCGATGAATAAGATCTAATGTTTCTTCTACAGAGACCGCATCGCCTGAATCGTAACAAAGTTGATTTTCTCCGATGTAATATCGAAAAGCTTCATCGACTGAGTTGATATAGCCTTTTTGCACGAGTGCGTGGGCAATGTGCAGCCGGCCGATGTTGTCGCAGGCGTTGGGAGAAAATTTCTTCACTTCATCGATGGTTAGAGGCATGTTTTTAAGGGCGAGTTTGTCAAGAATGTACTGATTACGCCCTTCGCGTCTTTGATGATGCTTTTTGCAGAAGAGGATTAGGTCAGGATTGCGGAGGTCAAAGGCGTAGCCGAGAATGTGGATGCTGTTATGGCGGTGAAAAGCGGAAAACTCCACTCCAGGTATCAGTGAGAGGTCTATTTCTTGAGATAAGGGGGTGGCGATTGAATAAGCTCCGATCGTGTCGTGATCGGTAATGGACAAGCCATTTAGGCCGCTTTCTTTGGCTTTTAGCAGAAGCTCTCGAGGGGTTAAGGAGCCGTCTGAGAAGGTGGTGTGACAATGTAGGTCAGCTTTAAATGTGCTCATATGATTTGATAGGGGATGTAACGCACTTCACTTTCAAGGTCGACTCCCATCTTTGTCCTTACTTCCTTTTTAACGATATCGATCAATTCTAGAACTTGCCGAGCAGTGGCTTGCTCGACGTTAACGATGAAGTTGGCATGGACGGGAGAGACCATGGCATCGCCAATGCGATAATTTTTTAGGCCGCTTTTTTCAATGAGAGCGCCTGCAGGAGCGCATGAGGAGTTGCGGAAGATGCATCCTGCGGAGCGATCATTGTAAGGTTGTGTGCGCTTGCGGTAGTTGATGATTTCAAGTTGCTTTGTGCGCGCTTCAGGAGAGTGTGTTAAGCCAAAAGTTGCCCCTACGATAGCGCCTGCAAGTTGTTGGAAAGAAGAGGTGCGATAGGCGAAGGAGAGCTCTTCTTTTTTTAGGGTGCAGATCTCGCCTTTTTCAGAGATGTAGTCGACCGAAAGTAGCGATTCGCATGTTTCGCGACCGTTAGCCCCTGCATTCATGAAAACAGCCCCTCCAACTGTACCAGGGATGCCTGAAGCAAATTCTAGTCCCGACCATTCTTGACGTGCAGTTTGTGAGCCAAGTAGAGAGAAACTATAGCCGGCCCCTACATGAAAGCAGCCAGGCGATGTCGTTTTAAAGAAATCGATTTTATTTAGCAGCACAGCGCCATCGAAACCGCGGTCATCAAACAAACAATTAGAACCTTTTCCTAGGATGATGTAGGGGGTGTTTGAAGAGGCGCACTCTCTGATAGCATTTTGCATGGCCTCTATATTATTTATGGTGGCAAAAAGACGAGCAGGACCCCCAATTCCAAAGGTGCAAAACTTACTTAAGGGCTGGTTATGAAGAAATGAGGTCATAAATTTGTTTTGTATATTTTATCTAGAATGGCATTTACAAAAGTAGTGGCTTCAGGGGATCCAAATTTTTTTGCCAGGCGTATCGCTTCTGCAATCACAATATGCGGCGGGATGGCTTTCTCGAAGAGAAGTTCGTAGGTCCCTATTCTTAACACATTGCGTTCAACGCTGTGGATTCTTTCAAAAGCGTACGATTCTGAGTTTTTAGCAATTTGCGCATCGATTTCTGGACCATGAGCGATGATTTGATCCACTTTAGTTTGAGCTTGCTTTACAGCATCTTCGGAAACAGACAGTTCTTGCGTGAGGAAGGGAAGCATATCTTCATTTGTTGCATGCCCTGTATCATAGCTATAAAGCATTTGCAGGACAATTTCTCTAAATTTTTGCAGCGGGACGGATGTCATTCTTTTGTAAAATGCCCTAACTTTGGCTGTACAATTTTTACTAGATCGGATGTTTTCATGATCATGGACTCTGTTTGCATTCCACAATTGAAAGCAGCGCGATCATTCTCGAGAATTTTTTCATCAAAAAACGTATCGATATTGAGAAGGTTGCCGAAGGGGGGAACACCACCGACAGCAAGGCCAAAACGTTCTTGGATCAGTTCAGGGCTTTCAAATTCGCATTTCTCTCCAACCAATTCAGCAACAGCTTTCATATCGAGTTTCAGGTTTGAGGGCACATTCATTTGATAATTCTTTTTGGTGGTTTTTCCGCGCAGAATGATCGCTTTGACGCCTTCGATCAGCGAGGTGCCGCGTATGCGTGCGGAGTCTTCAGAAGTGGGTGTGGGCTCATGCACCATATGTTTGAAGTCTATATCGCCTTGTTTCATGAGGCGAATGATTTCGTTGCGGATGTTCTCGCTGCCGTAGAACAGTTTGGCTTTGAGGCGCGTGCCGGCAATTCTCTTGGGATCGGAAGGGAAAAGAGATGTTTCGCGGATATTCTTCAATTTTAGAAGTGTCATTGTCAGGCGTTCGAGACCCATGCCGAAGCCACCGTGTGGAGGCATACCAAATTGGAAGATGCTGAGATAGTCAGGGAAGTTGGCAGGATCTAGGCCTTTAGATTTTATGCCTTCGACCATCGAGGCATAGGTGTGGCGGCGTTGTCCGCCAGAGGTGATTTCAGTGCCATTGCAAAGCAGGTCGAAGGTGTTGGTAAGATCGGGTTGATTTTCCTTTGGAAAGGCGTAGAAAGGCCTTTTTATCGTTTTCCAATCGATGACAAATAGAAGGTCAGTCCCGAACTCTTCGGCGGCATAGCGGCAAAGTTCACGCTCTGCGGCAGGGCTGAGGTCCGGTTCATGGCGCTCATCAATGCCTGTGCGTTGGAAGTAGAGCTCTTGGGCTTCGGCGAAAGTTAGCCTTGGGAAGGGGATGTTTTCAGGAGCTAGGATGATATTGCCGTGGAGAGTGTTAATTTCTGGGGCATAATTTTCATGAAGGTACTTCACGATAAATTTGAGGCAGTTTTCTTGGATGTCTAGGATTTCATGCCAGTGATCGAAAAAGCCCATTTCAAATTCAAGCTGTTTGCCTTCAGTCAGGTGCCGTGGAGTGTGTGAATTTTCGGCTCTAAAGAAGGGCATCAGGGCAAAAACGCGTTCGTTGACGCCGACCATGATCTGTTTATAGAGCTGGCTGCTTTGGGCTAGCGTGGCGGTGTAGCCGAAATAATCGACATTGAAGAACTCGGCACCCCCTTCAGAGGAGGCTCCGATGATGTTTGGGGCAAAATATTCGACAGCTTGGACTTGGTCGTACATGAAAAGGCGATAAGCGTGGGCGATACCCGCTTGAATTTTGAAGACCGCTTGGATTTCTCGATTGCGCAGGGACAGAGCTCTGTTATCGAGGATAAACTCCAGGTCGGATTGAATTTCCGGCTTGTAGTAATCGACTGGTGGAACATCTGTGATAGGCACATCGACCGTAATTTTGGGATGAATGACCTCTACACCCAAGCCGGCTTGGGTATTTATAGAGGCTTCACCTGATATAGTGAGAACGGTTCCCGGTTGAAGCTGGGCAATTTTTTGAAATTCAGACCTATCTTCAATGACAACTTGCGCAAAGCCTGAGCGGTCCCGCAAAATTAAGAAGTTCAGTTTGCCAAAGGCTCGCAAGTTGTTTAGCCATCCTTTAAGTAGGACCTTTTGTTGGGGAAATTTCACTAATTCGGAGGCTAAAACTCTTTGAGTCATAATGATTCTTTTATAGATTTCGCAAGGGGAGAAGTTTACCAATTCAAAGGATTAAAGGGAAGAGGAGTAAAAAGTACTGAGATTCGGAGTGTAGGTAAGAAATGCTAGCGATACGGTTTAGACTTAAGAACACTGCTCAATCAAGGAAACAGGAGGGGTTAGCGGGAATTGTGCACTGTTAGGCTGTGCAGACGGCTCTACCGCGGAGCCGCGGCGAACGCCGAGAAAACGCAGAGGAAACTTGGATCACTAAGTAAAAAATTCCGCGAGCTCTGAGGTTTCTGAAAAGTTATTGACCATTCGATTAATTCCTTCCTTGAGCAGCTCTACATTAAAGTTAATTAGTAGTCCTATAGGGCAACTGGTGAGCTTTAGATAGGAAAGAAGTTGTGCTCTGTGAATTGCAGCAATAGATTCCACAGCTTTAATTTCAACGATAACCTTTTCATTAACAAGTAGATCAAGGCGATATGATTGGTCGAGCTTTATTCCTTCATAGAATAGGGGAATAATCTTCTCCCGTTCCACTTTTAGACCTGCCTTTCTCAACTCATAACTGAGGCAAGTTAAGTAAACCGACTCAAGCAATCCAGGACCGAGCAGACGATGCACCTTTATCGCCAAACCTATTATTTGACCAGTTATAGAATTGAGGTTACTGCTATCGTATTGCATAGGTTAATTACAATAAATGTACAGACTACTTTTGTGAAGAAAAAAAATCTCTGCGTTTTCTCGGCGCTCGCCGCGGCTCCGCGGTAAATTATTCCCGGTAGCTGTGACGGTGAACCTACTCCGAATCTCAGAAGAGTGGCATAATTAAATAAAAATGTGATAGAGTGAAGCTTCAGGTTGTGTATATGGACTTACCTTACCTTTTAGGTTTATTAGCTGCCGTAGTAACTATCATCGGATTTACATACGGTCTTTGGCAAAATTTCAAACGTGAAATTTATGAGATATTCAATGATTACAAACAAGAAATTAATAAACACTTGGAGCGAATTGTACAAAAAATGGATGCGTCTGAGGAGAGATTAGAACAAAAAATGGATGCGGCTGAGGTGAGGTTAGAACGTCGAATGGACAAACTTAATGAGAGGATGGATTTATTCGAGGCAAAGACCACTGCTCTAGAAGACCGCATGTTTTGGGTTCTTACTGGTAGGAAATTAGAGGATGTCATCCGAGAAGATCGCATGAAAAAGCCAAGGACAGATCCATAATGAAGGGGAACAGGAAAGAAATTAGAAGATGCCATTCTTGAAGAGCGCATGAAAAAGCCAAAAACTGATCCTTAATCTCAAGTTTTCCCTTGTAGCGCTACCTTAACTGTGCTAAATAGCAGGTTACAAGGGGCTATTCTAATGATTAAAAAATCTTACACTTTCGATGATGTCGCGCTGGTTCCGCAATTCAACAACATTCTTTCCCGCACCGAGCCCAATCTAGAAACATGGCTCACGCGCGATCGCAAAATCGCAATGCCTCTCCTGGCTTCTAATATGGACACTGTCATCGGCGAATCGCTGGCCGAAGTGCTGTTGACAAATGGTTCTATTCCGATTTTTCACCGTTTTACAGATTTCAAAAAGCAAGCTGAATGGGTGGAGCGCTTTAAAGATAAAACATTCATCTCTTGCGGGCTTCAATCTAGCAAACTGGAAGAGGTGCATCAACTGCTCGAGATGGGGGCTCTGGGTGTGTGCATCGATGTGGCACATGGCCACTCCAATCGCATGTTCAAGGTGATCGAAGAATTTAAAAAGCGTCACCCCGATAAAGATGTCATTGCCGGAAATGTTTGCACGGCCATGGCTTACCACGATCTTGTGAACGCCGGTGCAGATGCTGTAAAAGTGGGTGTAGGGCCCGGCGCTGCATGCACAACAAGAATGGTGACCGGTTTTGGTGTGCCGCAGTTCAGCGCCATATATGAATGCGCGCGCATAGCGGAAAAATTGCGCATTCCATTGATTGCAGATGGTGGCATTCGCACAAGCCGGGATGTAGTGCTTGCTCTAGCTGCGGGAGCTAGTAGCGTGATGCTCGGCAAGCTGTTTGCATTGACTTTGGATAGCGCTGCTATAAAGAGGCCTATGGCAGCAGATTCTTCGCGTTTGGAAGCAAAATATCGAGGTCAGGCAAGCGAAGATTTTCAGACCGATTACTATGGAGCGTTAAAAGAGAAAACGGTGGCTGAGGGTGTCGACTTTTGGGGACCTGTTGAGAAAAGTGCACAGCAACTCATTGATCTGCTTCTAGGGGGGCTGAGAAGCGGCATGACCTACGGTGGATCGAACAGCATCAAGGAATTGCAGAGGAAGGCTGAATTTGTAGAAGTGAGCGCTTTGTATATGAATGAAAGCATGCCAAGAAAAGAGGATTAATTATGCCTGAGAGATCATTGTGGAAGGGATCTTTAAGTTTTGGTTTAATAAACATTCCCATCCGAATGTATTCCGGTAGTCGTCAAAATGAAGTGCAGTTCATGCTTTTGCATAAAAAGGATCTTTCGGAAATTCGCTATGCTCGCATTTGCAAGGCAGAAGATAAAGAGGTGCCTTGGAAGGAGATCGGAAAGGGATTGAAAAATGAAAAAGGTGAACTTGTTCTTTTTGATGAGAAAGATTTTGAAAAATCTCATTTTCAGAAGAGTGAATCCATCGAGATCGTGAGTTTTACAAGTGAAAGCGAAATCGACCCAGTCTATTATGTGAAGCCTTATGTGTTGGGTCCTGAAAAAGGGTCTACGAATGCTTACGCTTTGCTGAGAGATGCCTTAAAGAAATCCGGGAAGGTGGGGATAGCGAGATATGTCCTGAGAAATCGTCAGCATCTTGCTGTCATCAGCACTTTTGAGGGCCATTTGATTCTTAATGAGCTGCGCTATGATAGCGAACTTGTGCGGCATGATATAGAATTGCCGGCTGCAAAGCAGGCGAAGTCTAAAGAATTGGATATGGCCGTAAAGCTAATTGATCAGTTAACTGTAAAATTTCAACCAAAGGCTTATAAAGATACGTACGTTGAGGAAGTGAAGAAAATTGCAAAAAGCAAAGGAAAGAAGAAAATCCAACCGCAAGTGGAACCGCAAAGAAAAGCGAAGGTGCATGACATCATGAGTTTGTTGCAGGCTAGTTTGGAAGGGGGAAAGGAAGCTAAGAAAAAGAAAAAAACGGCTTAAAAATGGGTTTAAGAAAATACTTATCCAAAAGAAAGCTGAGGGAGTCCGGCGAGCCTAAAGCAGTTGTTGAAGAATCAGGTGAATTAAAGTTTTGCGTCCAAAGGCATGCTGCAAGGCGTTTGCATTACGACTTTCGCTTGGAATGCAAAGGCGTATTGCTTAGCTGGGCCGTTCCAAAAGGGCCTTCGATGACGCCGGGCGACAAGCGTTTGGCTGTCCACGTCGAAGATCATCCATTAGAATACTGTCATTTTGAAGGAGTCATCCCCCCAGGGCATTATGGGGCTGGTTCTGTGGTGATTTGGGATGAGGGCACTTACTCTATTCCGAGTATTTCTTCAAAGAAAGAAAGCGAAAAATATGTCCAGGATGGTCTCAAAAAGGGACATTTCGATTTCATGTTGAATGGGAATAAATTGTGCGGGCTCTTTTCGTTGATTCGTATGGAAAGAAGCGGGAAGGATGAATGGCTGCTGATAAAGCGTAAGGATGATTATTCATCATCTAAAGCGGTAGTAAAGAAAGAAAAGATGCCGAAAAAAATCGTTCCGATGTTAGCGACGCTTATCGATGAGCCTTTTGATGATCAGGAGTGGCTTTTTGAAGTAAAATGGGATGGTTTTCGAGCTTTAGCATTTATTGAAAAAGGGAAGGTACAGCTAAAGTCGCGTAGCGATCATTCCTTTAATCGTCAATTTCCGGAAATTGTGAAGAATTTAGAGAATACCAAACGTACAGCGATCCTAGATGGCGAAATTGTGGTTGTCGATGAAAAAGGTTTGCCGCACTTTGAACTGTTGCAAAATTACCAAAATAGCCCGGGTGAGCTGCGTTACTATGTTTTTGACCTTCTCTTTCTGGATGGTCAAGATTTGCGGGACAAACCGCTCTTGGAAAGAAAAAAGCTCCTAAAACAACTTCTCGACTCTATTGCCGCTCCAATGATTATGTACAGCGATCATATTATCGGGAAAGGCGCGGTCTTTTTTAAAAAAGCCTCTAAAATGCATCTAGAGGGAATTATCGGAAAGAAAATCTCGTCTACATATGAACCTAGAAGGAGTGCCGATTGGATAAAGATCAAAACAACTCAACGGCAAGAAGTGGTCATCGGAGGCTTTACAGAGCCTCGTGGAAGCCGAGAAAAATTGGGTGCACTCCTTGTGGGTGTTTATGAGGATGATGGTAGGTTACATTATGTTGGGCATGTAGGAGGGGGTTTTAATAGAGAACTTTTAAATCAAGTCTCTGCCAAAATGCGACCTCTCATTACTAAGAAATGTCCCTTTGTAACTACTCCTAAAGCCAATGAGAAGGTGACTTGGATAAAACCTAAGCTGGTTTGCGAAGTGAATTTTGCAGAATGGACAAAGGATAAAATCATGCGTCAACCTGTGTTTAAAGGCTTGCGCGAAGATAAGCCAAGCGAAGAAGTCAAAAAAGAGTTGCCTGCAAAAATCTCTTCCAAGCAACGGCAGGATCACAATTTAAGCAATTTGGATAAAGTTTTTTGGCCGGAAGAAAAATACACAAAAGGCGATTTAATTGAATATTATCGACAAGTGGCGCCCTATCTTTTGCCCTATTTGAGAGGACGTCCTATTACGTTACATCGCTATCCTGATGGCATTAAGGGCGAAGAATTTTATCAGAAAGAGGTGGGTCTTTATCGCCAAGGGTTTGTCGAGACCATTAAAATTCAGCATGACGGCAAGACAACAGAATATTTATTAATTAACGATACCAAAAGTTTGCTCTTTGCCATAAATTTGGCAAGCATAGATCTGCACCCCTTTTTATCCCGGACACAGGATCTCTACAGGCCGGATTATTGCGTATTAGATCTGGATCCGGTGGAGATCTCTTTTTCTTATGTCGTTGAGATTGCTCTGCTTATACACAACATGTTGGAAGAAATAGGAGTGAGGAATTATTGCAAGACTTCAGGCGGCAGGGGGTTGCATATTTTTATTCCGCTGCATGCGAAATACACCTTTGAGCAGTCTCAACAATTTTCCGAGCTCATTGCGTTACTCATATATCGAAAAAAACCGAAATTAATTTCCATGGAACGAGCCCCAGGCAAGCGCAGGGGGCAAATTTACATCGATACGCATCGCAATCACTTTGGGCAGACAGTGGTTCCTCCTTATGTGGTGAGGCCTCGTGAGCATGCATTGGTATCCGCTCCTCTCCTATGGAGTGAAGTGAAGAAAGGGTTAGACCCGAATAAGTTCAATCTTTCAACTATCATGAAGAGAATTGAACAAAAAGGGGATCTTTTTAAAGAAACTTTGGGGAGGGGAGTGAATTTAGATTCAGCTTTAAAAAATATTGAAAAATTAGCAGCTTTTTCCAAGCCATAGATTTTTTTCTTTCTTTTATATCCAGCGGAAAGAGTTGCTGATCTCACTAAATTCAAATAATCTTCATTGAAAAAATAGCTGATTGTTCTTAAAATTGTTTGTTTCTGGATGTTTATGAAAGTTACATTAAATTTATCAACTAAGCTCATCGAAACCCAACATGAACCACCGTCAGCTCCAAAACCAAAAAGTTGTGCAGGTATTGCTCTTACCGTCGCTTTCTATGTGACAGGATGCTTTATTGCAATTTCTTTAGCATGTGGAATCTATTCTGCACAGGCCTATATAGCAGGCATGTTCATTGAAAAAAATGCGCTAAACATGCTCAAGAACCCCGAGGAGTATCGTAAACAGCTTTTGAATGATCAGGCACACAGATGTGAAAAAGCTAAAGGCGAGATTCTTGTACAATTATGTGATTTAAACGTCTGTCCAGAGCCATATCAAAAAGGATTAGGGAGTAGATTAGACAATCCTTCAGATCGTTTTAAAAATTTTCCGTGGCAACACTTTATAGCTAATGGCGTAGCAGTAGATGGAAATGAATCATCTACAGATCGTGACCGTAAACAAAAGATTGAATATCTTCGTTTATCACTCATTCAGCTAAAAAAGCAGGAAGAAGCTCTCAAAAAAGATGAGGGTGCTGAAACTGCAAAGGGAATAGCCTTAATGACTTATGTTCAAGCTCAAATGTCTAAAGTGTGTGCCAGTGCTTTCAAGCAATATTGTCTTAACATTCTTTCATGCGGTTATATTAAAGCGACAAACCCTATTGTTTTATGTAATAAAGAACTTCTGAATGGGAGGGCTGAACTCGCGCATTGTAAAGATTTATTTGATGCACACAATCGTTTAATGGAACAATATCCCTGTTTAGTTCCTATTGATGTAAGAGAGTATATATTTGAAGTTTAACCTAGAAATGGCAATTGAAGGCGATAAATTGACGCAATCTTTTGAGCCATAATCATTTGCGATGGGGGTCGCCTTCACCTTTTGAGAATGGTCGACCCCCATCGCAAATGATCCTGACTCAAAATCTTGCATCACTTTATCACCTTGAATTGCCGTTTCTAGGTTTAAACCATGTATCGGGTGCTCAGTTCCTAAGCACCCGAGACTATTGTTTAGCGGCTAACTTGAATCTGGTTGTCTACTTTACTAACGCCGCTGATCTGTTTGACGCGATTAGCGATATTGGCGCGATCGTAATCATTGTGAGTCGACCCTCGCAATGTGATAACTCCATTGTTGGCATTAATCTGAACATTTTGTGCAGGTCCTGCCAAATTATTATCCATGCGTAAAGTATTGACCACTTTTTGCTCCAATTCCATATCTTTTGGAGAGCGAGTTGGTTGATTAGGATAGACAGGAGCATTCATCGCTAAGGTGTTGGAGGGGGAGTGGTAATAAGGATCATAATAGGAATAGTTGCCATTTTGTCTGATATCGATTCTATTACGTATGCTTTGAACGCCTTTAATTTGTTTTACGAGATTAATCACTTGTGAACGATTGCGATCGCTATCGATGTAACCGCTTAGAATCACATCGCCGTTATTGACTTCAACTTTTATGCTCATATTAGCTTGAGATAGCTGAGGATCATTCTGAAGGGCATTTCTAATGGTTTGCGCTAAGGTATTATCTTGAGCATTCACTGTTTTAGTGCCACCGTTGTCGTCAGCTAAAGCTGTTTCTTGATTTGGTGGAACATTTCTTTTAGCAGGTTCATTGCGTTCGCAAGCTGTAAGCAGGATGCAGCTCGATGCAACTACCCAAAGTGTCATTTTTTTCATTTAAGCCTCCATATATGGTTGACCCGTTAAGAAAGGGTGGTTTTAGATTACGCATAAAGAACTTGAAGATTTGTGTCAAAAAAAATATACATAAGGTATGAGTTCTTCATTTGTAAAGAAGCTGTCGGAGTGTTCTAATTTCTCATCTTGGGATAAGTATGGTGGAGATGAGTTACCGAAGGTTTCCATTGTCATTTGTACATCAAATGCTGCACAGTTGATCAGAATCACTTTAGACAGTGTTCTGAGCCAACATTATCCCGATTTTGAAGTGATTGTAGTGGATTGTTGTTCTGAGGATAGGACCTTAGAGATTGTAAAAAGTTATAATAGTGACAAGATAAGTGTATTTTCTGTAACGAATTGCCAGCGATATGAGATGGTCAATAAAGGCCTAATGCAAGCTGAAGGAAAGTATATAAATTTCCTTTTTCCCGGTGATTATTATCTTTACTTTGAAACTTTGAAGTTTATGGTGTCTCTGGCATTAGACCATCAGTTGCCTCAACTCGTGTATTGCGGGACATTAATTCGCGATGCAACCAAAGAAGTAAAAATTTTATATAGAGAATTAACCTTAGATCTTTTAAAGCGCGGACAACAGCCGACCAGTTTAGAGTCGTGTTGGTTTCGGTTAGATACATTATTAGAACTGGGAAAATTTAATCCAAATTATACTATGAGAGGTGGTTACGAAGTATTATGCAGGTTTATGCTTCAAAAGAATTTTCGCTTTGCTTCAAGTAGTCGAGTTTTGACCGATTACGATTTAAGATTGGTTAGTAGACGCATGGTGATCATGCATTTTTGGGAGACATTTAAAATAATTAATAAATATTTTGGTGTTCTGACGGTAGCGAGGTGGTTATTTTATCAAAAGGATGTGAGTCGATTCGTTCGTTTGTGGATGCGTAGTTTGAAAATAGCTTTTGCTGGTCGTTAATTCGAATTTACTGTAAAATCTTTAGAATTATGACGGCATTTTGTAATTTTAATTCTTCTGAATTGTCTTCCTGGCTAAAAAGTGAAAATGAGCGTGAGTTTCATAGCAAACAACTATTCAGCTGGGTGTACGAAAAGGGTGTGCTAGATTGGGAGCGAATGACCAATTTAAGCAAGAACTTACGACAAAAGTTATCGGAAAAATTGAAGTTACCCTTGCTGAAATTGGTTAGGGTGCAACCCTCTTCAGATCTTGAAACCTATAAATTTCTTTGGCGCCTGCCCGACAATAATTTAGTGGAATCGGTGTTAATTCTTTCCGGAGAAAGACGTACAGTGTGCGTGTCTTCGCAGGTGGGTTGTCCGGCGCGTTGCGCTTTTTGCGCGTCCGGTCAAAAAGGTTTTATGCGAAATCTCAGTGCTGCGGAAATTGTGGAGCAGGTTTTATTGATTAATCAATGGCTTAAGGATCGAGATGAGAGGGTCTCTCACGTTGTTTACATGGGGATGGGGGAACCATTAAAAAATTATAATGCAGTGGTAAAGTCAGTCCATTTGTTAAGCGACCCGGAAACGTTCAATATTTCTCAAAGGCGCATTACAATTTCAACTGTAGGTATTGTTGAGGGGATCAAAAGACTGACTCATGAAGATATGAAAGTGAACCTGGTGTTGTCTTTGCACGCGCCCAATCAACGTATTCGAATGAAAATTATCCCGTATGCCCGTAAATATCCCTTAGAGGACATTTTAGCTGCCATGCAAGAGTATTCGGAAGTGACAAAAAGAGATGTCACGTATGAATATATTTTGATTGAAGGCATTAATGATCATCCTGATCATGCTCACGAGCTTGCCTTAATGTTGCGTGGAAGGCAGTGTACAGTCAATCTAATTCCCTACAATGCTGTATTAGGTTTAAAGTTGAATCGTCCTGACAAGGGTGCTGTAAAGGCTTTTAGAGCGGTTTTGTTTGGATGTCGAATACCGAATACTTGCCGTTACACTAAAGGTGATGATATTGCAGCCGCTTGTGGGCAGTTGGCGATGCAGCATGAGTAAAGCGATTTTCGTTGGGGCTACAGGACAGAATGTGGGCAAGACGACGTTATGTCTTGGCCTGATGGCCGCATTGAAGAAGAAGTACGCCACCGTGGGTTTTTTAAAGCCTGTCGGGCAGTATCATGTCCAGGTTGACTCATGTACGCGTGTTGATAAAGACGCCTTACTTTTTAAAGAATATTTCCAACTTAACACCACTTGGGCTCACATGAGTCCTGTGATTATTCCTTCCGGGTTCACGCGTCGATTTTTGGATAACGAAGTGAGTGAAGAATCGATGCTTAAGAGGATAAAAGAAGCCTATAAGGAAACGACTTCACGACATGCATACACCCTTGTAGAGGGCACAGGGCATGTAGGCGTTGGTTCGATTATCAACTTGAACAATGCAAAAGTGGCTGCTGAATTAGGTTTGGATGTGATTTTAATTGCATCAGCGGGATTAGGCTCAGCATTTGATGAATTGGCGTTGAATATAGCCATGAGTCAACAGTATGGTGTGAAAGTGAAGGGTGTTATATTAAATCGCGTGCAGGATGATAAGAGAGAGATGATTTTGAATTATTTTCCTAAAGTTTTGAAACAGTGGGGCATCCCTTTGATGGGTTGTGTGCCTTTTAGTCCATTCCTGAGTCATCCTACCATGAAAGATTTCGAGGTTTTATTTAATACCAATCTTCTTTCTGGACATAAGCATCACTATAGACGTTTTTCACATATTCGGCTTGTAGCGGGTTCCTTAGATGCCTTTAGAACAGAGGCTACATCTGGAGAACTCGTGATCACACCGGCGAGTCGTGAAGACATCATTACAGAAGCTTTGCGAAGGCATAGCAAGGCTGTCGGAGGCATAATTTTGACAAGCCGACATCCTCCGCAAGACAGTGTTGTGAAAATGATTCAGGAAGTAGACATGCCTGTTTTATATGCCCCCTTATGCAGTTACGATGCAATGAAAATGATCACCTCATTCATTGGCAAGATTCGCACAGAAGATACTCAAAAGATTGAGCAAGCCATAAAGCTGTTTGAGTCGCATGTGGACATGGGAGTATTTTAAAGGATGAAGGCTAAAGGATGAAGGATGAAGGCATAGTGGAAAGGATGAAGGCTAAAGGATGAAGGATGAAGGCTAAAGGATGAAGGATGAAGGAAAGTGACTTGATAAGTGCTTGAATTCCTTTTCTAGCATTAAGGAGAAAAAAACAATCACGTACCTGACGTGTCACTTTCCTTCATCCTTCATCCTTTAGCCTTCATCCTTTCCACTATGCCTTCATCCTTCATCCTTTAGCCTTCATCCTTTCCACTATGCCTTCATTCTTTTACTTCATTTTCTCCTTGCAATTCTTATTTTTCTTGCCTATATCAGCACAAGATGACTCTCTATGGTTGGATTCAATTATTAGTTTTTATTGTGTTGTTGTTCCTGAGCGTTCCTGCCTTGGGAGGATACATGGCAGCGGTTTTCCAAGGAAATAAGTCTCCTTTTTTTGGTTGGTTGGAGGCTTATATTTACGATTTTTGTAAGATCGATCCAAAGAAAGAGATGGATTGGAGGACATATGCTAAAGCTCTTCTTTCATTCAATTTCATCGGTTTATTGTTCCTATTTCTGTTGCTGAGCTTTCAAGACTCGCTGCCTTTAAATTCACAAAAATTTGCAGGCATGAGAATGGATTTGGCTTTCAATACAGCGGTAAGTTTTGTGACCAATACCAACTGGCAAGCATATGGAGGGGAAGTAACGCTATCCAATCTTTCTCAGATGGTTGGGTTAACCGTACAAAATTTTTTGAGTGCCTCGACAGGTAATGCAGCCTTATTAGCGTTGATACGTGGTCTTTCACGTAGATCAGTTGTAACTATCGGGAATTTTTGGGTAGACTTAATCAGGTCGATCCTCTACTTATTTTTACCTTTTGCTTTTTTATTTGCATTGATTTTGGTTAGTCAAGGTGTCATCCAAACATTTTCTTCCAATGAGGTAGTCAAAACTATATCGGGCGAAGCTCAAATTATTCCAATGGGTCCTGTGGCGTCTCAGGTGGCTATAAAACAGCTTGGCACTAATGGAGGGGGCTTCTTTAATGCAAATAGCGCCCATCCATTTGAAAATCCGACGCCTTTATCTAATTTCTTAGAAGTCTTTGCAATACTTTGCATTCCGGCGGCCTCTACCTATATGTTTGGGGTCATGATTAGAGATAAGAAGCAAGGGTGGATTCTTTTTTTCGTGATGTCTTTCTTTTGGATGATAGGTTTAGGAATTTCTTGGTATTCAGAGAAAAGCAACAATATATTTTTGGGTGAAAATCCTGTTTTTGAAGGGAAGGAAACGCGTTTTGGCTTAGCCGACACAGTACTGTGGGCGATGTCTACAACTGCAACATCAAATGGTTCAGTGAATAGCATGCATGACAGCTTATCTCCTTTGGCAGGGGGAATGGCGATGTTTAATATGATGATTGGTGAAGTGGTCTTTGGTGGAGTAGGAGTTGGTTTATCAGGAATGCTCATGTTTGCCATTTTAACTGTTTTTCTAGCCGGTTTGATGGTTGGGCGCACGCCTGAATACTTGGGTAAAAAGATAGAAAAGAGCGAAATGCAGTGGGTGATGTTAGCGATTCTTGCGCCCTGTGCTTTGATTTTGGTGGGATCTGGATTGGCATTAAGTCTACCAATGGCTCTAGATAGCCTATTGAATCATGGTCCGCATGGATTAACTGAAATTTTATACGCCTTTTCATCCGCTGCAGGCAATAATGGGAGCGCTTTTGCCGGCTTAAATGCGGACACTGTTTTTTTCAATATTGTCTTAGGCGTGGTAATGCTTTTGTCGCGGCTTGCAATCATTTTAGCTAGTTTAGGAATAGCCGGAGGCTTGGTTCAAAAGCGAAAAATGCTTCCATCGATTGGGACGTTTCCAACCGATGATTTGCAATTTGCTATTTTACTGTCGAGCGTCATATTCATTGTAGCTGCGCTTACATTTTTTCCTGCGCTTTCGTTGGGCCCTATTATAGAACAGATGTTGATGCTAAAGGGAAAGGGCTTTTGAAGTATGAGAAAAAGGGGTTTTCTTACAATAGATGTCATTTTGATGGCTCTATGGGAGACTTTAGTCAAGTTTTCTCCGCATATTCAACTTCGTAATCCCGTCATCTTTGTTGCCTATCTCGGTGCCATCATAACTAGCGTGATCACTTATACAAAATGGTCGAGTTTTAATTTCCAAATCTCCCTTTGGCTATGGTTTACGATTATTTTTGCAAATTTTTCGAGCGCAATTGCCGAAAGTAGAGGAAAAGCACATGCGGCATCAATAAAAAAATCTCAGAAAGATGCCTATGCAACTAAATGGGTAGATGGCAAGGAAGAAGTAGTGCCTGCCGAGTCTTTGCAAAAAGGGGAGCGCGTGGTTTGCAAGACCGGAGACATTATTCCGGCCGACGGTGATGTCGTAAAAGGCATTGCAACTGTTGATGAATCCGCTATTACCGGCGAATCTGCGCCGGTCATACGTGAGGCCGGAGGAGATCGGAGTGCTGTGACAGCGGGCACGAAAGTGGTGAGCGATTGGATTATCGTGGAGGTGACATCAGAAAAAGGGCGAACGTTTTTAGATCGCATGGTGGGGTTGATTGAGGGAGCACAGCGGCAGAAGACACCTAATGAAATTGCGCTAAACATCGTTCTATCTTCTTTGACAATATTATTCCTGCTCACTGTTGTTTCTCTGTATCCTCTTGCCAATTATAGCGGTTTAGCAGCTAAACAGGATCTTAGTGAGGTTCTTACAATTCCTGTTCTCATAGCATTGTTGGTGTGTTTGATTCCGACAACGATCAGTTCTCTGTTGAGCGCAATTGGGATTGCGGGCATGGACCGTTTAATTCAACGCAATGTGATTGCAAAAAGTGGGAGATCTATTGAAGCTGCCGGAAATATTGATCTCTTGATTCTGGATAAGACAGGCACAATCACCTTAGGAAATCGCATGGCAACTGAATTTTTTCCTATCGACTGCGATCCAAAATATTTTGCAGAAATGGCTCAGCTTGCCTCTATTGGTGACGAAACGCCTGAGGGAAGATCGATAGTAGTATTGGCAAAAAATAAGTACAATTTAAGGGGTAAAAATTTTAATACAGAAGAGGCGAAGATTGTTCCTTTCTCGGCAGAGACCAGGATGAGCGGGATTGATTTGCCCGGAAAAATCATTAGAAAAGGGGCTCAAGATGCTATTAAGAAACATATTGAAAAACTTGGCGGAACATTTCCAGAAAAATCTGAACAGAATATTGAGATGATTTCACAAAAGGGTGCAAGTCCTCTAGTACTTGCTGAAAACAATCGGGTCTTGGGTGTGATTATGCTCAAAGATATAGTCAAAGGGGGAATTAAAGAACGATTTGCAGACATTCGGAAGGGGGGCATCCGAACATTAATGATCACAGGCGATAATTTTTTGACAGCAGGAGCGATTGCTGCAGAGGCAGGTGTGGATGACTATGTGGCTGAAGCAACACCTGAAATCAAATTGAATCGAGTGCGCGAAGAGCATAAACAAGGACATATAATAGCGGTTACAGGGGATGGCACCAATGATGCTCCAGCTTTGGCACAGGCAGATGTTGGGGTTGCGATGAATACCGGAACGCAAGTTTCTCGAGATGCCGGCAACATGGTCGATTTGGACAGCAATCCGACAAAGCTCATAGAAATCATTGAAATAGGAAAGCAACTGCTTATGACGAGAGGTTCGTTGACCACTTTCAGCATTGCGAATGATGTGGCCAAATATTTTGCAATTATCCCTGCGATCTTTGGAGGACTATATGCAGAGGGCGGGGAAAGAGGACCATTAAGTCAATTAAATGTGATGGATTTAAATTCGCCCCAAAGCGCTATTTTGAGCGCAGTGATTTTCAATGCGATTATTATTATTGCCTTAATTCCCATCGCTTTAAAAGGAGTAGCCTATCGTCCTCAGCCGGCGGTTGTTGTGCTGCGAAAAAATATATTGATTTATGGCTTAGGAGGCATTATAGCGCCTTTTATTGGAATAAAGCTGATTGACATGATCATTACAAATATAGGCTTGTTATGAGCCAGATGAAAATAGCTTTAAGAGTATTTATTTACATGACATTACTCACAGGGGTTATTTATCCACTCCTGGTCACGTTTATTGCACAAGGGTTAATGCCTCAAAGAGCAACAGGAAGCCTATTTGAAAAAAAAGGAATAGTGATCGGATCTACACTGATTGCGCAAAATATCACGGATGACAAATATTTTTGGCCAAGGCCGTCAGCGATCTCTTATAACCCTATGAATCCATCTGGAGGCAGTAATTTAGGTCCCACGAGTAAACAGTTAAAGGAAGCGGTCGAAGAAAGAAAAAGACGTTTTGGCCCCAATGCTCCTGCTGAGCTGCTTTACGCTTCAGCCAGTGGATTGGACCCGCATATCAGTTTGGAGGCTGCCTATTTTCAAATAGAGCGCATTGCAAAAGCGCGAAAAATGGATCCCAATGTGATTAGAGATATCATCGACACACATATGGAAGGCAGGCAGTTTGGTTTCTTGGGTCCTAAATATGTTACGGTTTTAATTCTAAATAAGGTTTTAGATGATCATGAAAGAGGTTGATCCGGACAAAATTCTTGAAGAAATAGAAAGACAAGAACAACTCCAAAAGTTGGCAAAGTTGAAGATTTTTTTTGGGATGTCAGCAGGCGTAGGTAAAACTTACGCAATGTTGGAAGAGGCTCATGAAAAGTTAAAAGAAGGCTTAGATGTAGTTGTAGGGGTTGTTAATACGCATGGAAGAAAAGAAACTGAAGATCTTTTGAAAGGTCTAACTGTTCTTCCAAAGAAATGGATGACCTATAAAGATAATGCTTTTGAAGAGTTTGACATCGATGCTGTTTTAAAATTAAAGCCGCAGATTGTGCTTGTCGACGAACTAGCGCATACAAATGTTCCAGGGTCGAGACATCCTAAACGCTGGCAAGATGTGGTAGAGCTATTGGATGCTGGCATTAGTGTGTACACGACATTAAACGTACAACATATTGAAAGTAGAAAAGATATCATAGAATCACTCACGGGCATTTCTATTCGTGAAACTGTGCCCGACATTATGTTGGAGAGGGCTCACGCCATAGAGTTCATCGACATATCTCCAAGCGATCTGCTACAGCGGTTGAAAGAAGGTAAGGTCTATTTGGGCGATCAATCTAGAATTGCCGCAGAGAATTTTTTTAAGGAAGGCAATCTTACAGCTCTGCGTGAAATAGCCCTCAGACTTACTGCAGAAAAGGTCGATCACGATCTGCATGGACTTCTTCTTGGAGGTAACTGGAGGTCAAGAGAAAAGCTTCTTTTAGGCATCTCGCCTTATCTAGGTTCAGAGTCATTAATTCGATCTGCTAGAAAGCTAGCCTTTGAGATAGATGCTCCGTGGGTGGTGACCTATGTGGATACCGGGATAAAGTTAGATAAGAAAGAAGAAGCGCGTCTTGAAAGGTATTTTAATTTAGCTCGGGAACTTGGTGCAGAGATAGTCACCACAAAAGATGTGGACGTTGCTGAAGGGCTTAAACGAATAGCTTCTCAAAAAGAAGTGACCCGCATACTGATTGGCCGCACGCAAGAAAAAAGATCTATATTCAAAAAAGACATTTACAAACGTTTGGAAAAAGACATTAAAAACGTCGATCTTATTTTGTTGAGAAGGGATAAAGTCAGTGATGTTTATCAAAGAACATTCTTTAAATCTTTTTCAATCACTCCTTTAATCAATTATTTTTTTGCACTCTTGCAAGTGATAGTAACAGCTTGCTTAGGTTATTTTTTGATGCCTTACATAGGCGATAAACCCATAGGCTTTTTGTTCTTGTTAGGGCTTGCCTTTCTTGCATTATTTGTAACCCCAGGGCCAATTTTTCTATCTGCAGTATTGAGTGCGGCGATATGGATGGTTTTTTTTGCCACGCCTTTAAACACAGAAGACATAGCCTTTGTTGTGATTTATTTTATTACCGCAATGTTAATGGGATTGATGACAGGGCATATGCGAAAAAGAGATCGAGTCTTAAAGCTGCGCGAGGAGCGTAGTGCTCGTCTGTACGAAGTTAGCAAAATTATTTCTGAATCCCCTAATATACAATCTTTAAAGACAGAAGTTGCGGCTAGATTAGAACGTTTATTTCCCGGGACTTTTGAAATTCTTTTTAAGAATAGTGAGAACGTGGTCGAATTTGATAGCTCGCATCCTTTTTTAAAGGATGACAAAGAAAAATTCACAATATTGTGGGTGATGCAAAAAGGCACTGTAGCTGGGGCTCAAACGGATACGTTGCCCTCTGCAAGGGGGATTTATTTTCCGATTAGCTATTCAAAATCAATATTGGGAGTTTTAGCTTACTACCCAGAAGACAGCTATTTACTAACATTTGAAGATAGGAACTTTATCCAAACAGTGACCGACCAAGTGGGTGTTTATTTAGAACGCACTCTTTTGGCGGAAGGGGTGACCAAGCAGGAGATCACCAAGTATGTTGAAAAGCTATATAAGTCTTTATTACAAATATTTAATCGCGGTTTTTATGAACCCTTTGACAATATTATAAAGATTCATCGATCTCTTTCGAAGTTAAAGTTAGGGTCTGAAGCACAAGCGCTTTTAAGCCAAGCAGAGCAAAATATTGCTGAGCTCGTGTTTACCCAAAACAATATTGCTGCAATGGCTGAATTGGAATCCGGTTTTGTGCACCTTGAAAAAATGGAAAAATCGATAAAAGAGCTCGTAGACACATGTGTGAATGATATTAAGCCAATTGTAAATAAACATCGCATTGTCTATGTTCCCAAGGAAAATATTGTGTTTAATTTCGACTTTAGGTTGATGAGGTTGGCCTTAAACAATATTCTTATAAATACTTTACACTACTCTTCAGAAGGGGGAGAGATAAAGATTGATGCGAGCAAGGTAGAGGATAGACTGAGATTATCTATTTCCTATGATGGCAGAGGAATTCAAGAAGAACTCCTTGCGTATATGTTTGAAAACTTCTTTCGCATCACTATTATTGACGAAAGAATTTCCATGACACGTCGACTCGGTCTTTCAATAGTTAAGGCTGTGGTTGAGGTGCATTCAGGTGCGATAGAGATCGAAAATAGGGTAGACGGCGGGACTACAATTGTTTTGGTACTAACTTGAGGTTTGAATCTTAAACGACAGATTGTTATGATCTTTGCTTTATTAGGGTTTATTCAATGCATGAGAAAGAGCGCCCAATTGTCATTGTAGGCAATTGGAAAATGTACAAGACGATTGAAGAGGCCAGCGCATTTTTGCATGAACTCGTGGCTTTAGAGAAGAAACCGGCTGTGCAAATCTATTTAGCAGCGCCTTTTACAGCGATCTCTTCTTTGGCGCA
>Ga0207151_1074_pt1 | contig 24550 bp, 22 predicted proteins | sample Alteio_BWMinHeat_29_FD_153523 | JGI IMG/M metagenome (GOLD analysis project Ga0207151, IMG submission 153523) | Enriched cells from forest soil in Barre Woods Harvard Forest LTER site, Petersham, Massachusetts, United States -... | ecosystem: Environmental > Terrestrial > Soil > Temperate forest >... | reverse complement strand
TAATGAAATGCTCATGGGAATTTCATAGCTGATCATTTGTGCCGTGCCTCTTAGGCCACCCAAAAGTGAATAGCGATTGTTTGAGGACCAGCCTGCTAACACGACTCCATACACAGCTAAAGAGGAGAATGCTAGAAGAAATAGGATGCCGGCATTGATGTCAGCGATCTGCAAGCGAACAAGATGTCCCCAAATGGTGACTTCACCTCCTACAGGTATAAGCACAAACACAAACAGGGAAAGAAAAATAGAAATAGCCGGAGCTAACCAGTATGTAAATGTCTCTGCACCTTGCGGCTGGAAGTTTTCCTTTGCCAGAAGTTTAATGCCATCGGCAAGAGGTTGTAGAAGTCCAAAGGGTCCAACCCTGTTAGGGCCAAGCCTCAACTGCATGCGAGCGAGCAAGACGCGCTCAAGCCACACCATGTAGCCTGCTGCGGTAAGCAACACAGCAATGACGATGATGCCTTTAAGTAGAGCTTCAATGACCATGTTCTACCTGCAAGATGATTCCATTTAACAAATTCACGCCCAATTCTTGTGCAGGTAACTCATCAAATCCCAAAGGTATCACAATAGTTCCGTCCGCTACGTTTTTATCTAATCTGATTTTTCCTTGGATGGTGGCGCCATTATGAGAAAGATGGACGATGTCGCCATTTTTGATTCCTTTCTTCAATGCTTCCTGCAAGTTGATGCGCACTCTAGGCTCTTTGACAAGCTTAATTACATGGGGATTATGTTTCATGCGCACTCCTTGATCAAACAAGAGGTGCGAAAATGTAGCTGCTAATCCATTGGTATATTCAGGCATGTCATATTTTTCGGAAGATTCGATTTTCTGCTGCCTATCGATGAGCAAATCCTCCCACACAAATGTGTGACCGAGCTTCTCACCTATATTTCTGAAGATTTCGCCATCGCTATAAATTCCAGCAGGGATTTCTTTGCCGGGTTGCAACCTCTGCAAGTGGTAATCGATATTGAGAAATGTTCCCTCTTTCTCCACAAAAGATAGGGTAGGAAGAACGAGATCTGCTTCCTGAGCGGTTTCTGTGAGGAAGAGGTCTTGGACAACTAAGCAGCGTGTCTTTTGCCGGGCCGTTATCCAGAGGTGTTTAGGGTATTTTTTTGCAGGATTAGCGCCTGCCACATAAAGAAAATCCCAACCGCTCTTTGCGGCTTCCTGCAATACTTGAACAGCATTGAGGCCGGGCCTTTCAATTTTTTGTCCATTAGGTCCAAGATCGGGTCGCATGCCTGCAAGACGAGCGCCAAGACTATTTCCCCGGCCTTCTAATAGATTGAGAGTGGCATTTTGACAGAGCTTTGATAACCGAGATAAAATCGTTTTTCTATTGGATGAGTCTAAATATTGCCGCCCAACAAACAGTGCATTTTTCTTGCTTGAGGAAAGTAGAACATGCTCATCAATTATTGGCAATTCTTGTCCGGGAGCGTGCAGGATGGTTCTTGAGATATAGGGAGCAATTTCCGGCGCATAATGACCCAAGAAAATCACTTCAGCACCCTTATGGATGGCTTGTCTAAGTCTTAGCCAAATGACTGGAAACTCTTCAGTAAGGTCAATACCCAAAAGGAAAATTTTTTCGAGATGCTCGATCTCTCCTATGGTGATGGTCATCCCGGGAGGTAAACCCTCATCCTCAATAGAGTGCAGAGGCATTCCGATGCGATGATCGAGATGGTTCACGCCCGCGCCTTCGCGCATCAGTTTTTGAAACAGAAAATTCTCTTCGATGGTGAGGGGGTTGCCTCCAAAACCCGCTAACTTGCCGCCTGGCTTTCCCCTTTGGATTCTATCGGCAACAAAGTCAAGCGCTTCATCCCAATCCACTTCGTGCAGCTCTCCATTTTTTCGCATGAGTGGCTTTTGCAAGCGTTCCGGATGGTAGGTGAACTCATATCCGAACCATCCCTTATCGCACAGCCACATGTCGTTGATCTCTGGATTCTCTTGAGCTCTGGTGCGCACGATCTCGCCATCGCGCGAGTCCAAAATGAGGCTGCAACCGACAGGGCATAACGTGCAGGTGCTATTAGTAGAGTCATTGTCCCATGGGCGCGCACGAAAGCGATATACCTTGCTTGTCAGTGCACCCACAGGGCAGATAGCAATGGTATTTCCAATGAACTTGGACTCTGCAGGTCCTCCATCGGGCGTGCCGACTTCGGTCTTATATCCACGATCGATGAGCTCCAAAGCGTGGTCTCCGGCTAGAAGCTCGCCAAAACGGGTGCAACGTGCGCACACTATGCAGCGTTCACGATCCAACATCAAAACGCGCCCCAAGGGAATGGGTTTCTTGAAATGTCTTTTCTCTTCATAAAAGCGGCTCAGACCGGGGCCATAATGCAAGGTATGTTCTTGAAGGGGACATTCGCCGCCCTTGTCGCATATAGGACAATCTAAGGGATGATTGATGAGCAAGAACTCTAAAATGCTGTTTCGGCCTTCTTCAGCCAGTTTAGACTGAGTTTTGACTACCATCCCTTCTGTGGCGACAAGGGTACAGGAGGTTTGGGGCTTGGCCATTTTCTCGACTTCGACTAAGCATACGCGGCAAGCTCCGAATGGAGGCATGCGATCTTGATAGCAAAAAACAGGAAGCTCGATCCCGAGCTGTTTGGCGGCTTCATAGACCGTAGTACCCTCGGGAACGGAGATTTGCGTTCCATCTATGATCAGATTGATCTGTTTTTTCTCACTCATGATTTCACCAAATAAGGATAGGAAACTTTCATTTCAGGAAGCGCATTCGGGTGAGGATTTTTCCGGATATAAGCCTCAAATTCTTCTGGAAACTCTTTAATAGCGCTGACAATGGGAGGAGCAGCGCCCACAGCCAAGGGACAGAAGGCTGTGGCAGCCATATTGTCACACACATCTGTGATCAGGTTTAAATCTTGATAGGTCCCGCCGCCGGCTAAAATACGCGCTAAGACCTGTACAGTCCATCTGGTGCCTTCTCGGCAAGGCGTGCACTTACCGCAAGATTCATTTTGATAAAATTGCATCAATCTGTGAGCCACCTTAACCATGTCGGCGCTATCATCCATAACAATGATCGAAGCTGTACCTAAAGCGGTGTTTCTATTTTGCAGCGTTTCATAATCTAATGAGATATCGAGATCGTTCTTGGTTAAAAGTGCACACGATGATCCACCGGGATAGCACGCCTTAAAGCTTCGTCCCGGCAGCATGCCTCCGGCAGTGTCAATTAACTCTCTTAAAGATATACCTAAGGGGAACTCATAACACCCCGGTCGCTGTAGCTGTCCGCTGATTTGATAAATTTTTGTACCGGTATTTTTCGGCTTGCCGATACTCCTAAACCAATCAGCGCCTCTATTCACGATATGCACGACATTGCACAGCGTTTCTACATTATTAATAACGGTGGGCTTGCCATATAATCCTGCGATCGCAGGAAAAGGGGGCTTGAGACGCGGGGTGGCGCGAAATCCTTCAAGAGAATTCAACAGCGCAGTCTCTTCTCCGGCAATGTAGGCGCCGGCGCCAGGGTGCACAATCACCTCTAAGTTGAACTTTGAGCCTAAAATGTTTTTTCCTAAGTATCCTTTTTGCTTGGCTTGTGAAATGGCGTTTTGCAGCTTTTCTATGCCCTCAAAAAACTCTCCTCTGCAATAGATAAACGCGTTCTCGGCGCCGATAGCATAACTGGATAAAATCACCCCTTCAAGCACCTGGTGAGGGTCTTTTTCGATGAGCAAACGATCTTTAAATGTCCCCGGTTCGCTTTCGTCGGAATTGCACACTAGATACCTTACGGACGCATCCTTCGGAATGAAGCTCCATTTTTTACCCGTGGGAAATCCTGCTCCGCCTCGTCCACGCAGTTCTGACTGAATGACCATGCTTGTTAAAGCGCCGGGTTCAATTCCTGAAATGGCTTTGCGCAACGCTTGATAGCCGCCATTTTGTTCATATGTTTCAATTGAGGTCTGCCCAGGCTTGTCCATGTGTGCCATCAAAATGCGCATTTCAGCCATTGTTATTCCCACACTTTTGCCAAATAGTGATCCAAATCATCCGCTTTCAAAGGGCCTACAACCTTTTCATCTACTAACATCATGGGCGCTCGATCACACGCCGCTAAACATTCGCATACATTCAAGGTGAACTGACCATCTGCGGTTGTCTCTCCAGGTCTAATTTGGAGCTTTTTGCATAACCTCTCAATGATTTCATCCGATCCATGCAGCATGCAGGAGACATTTTTACACACATGCAAGATATGTTTGCCGCAAGGCTCTTCAAAAAACATCTCATAGAAGCTCACAACGGCATTCACCTCATTCACCTGTATGCCAAAAAGGTCTGCGACCTCTTTCTGAACTTCTGAAGGCAAATACCCCACTTCGGCTTGCGCTAAGTGCAAGGCGGGAATCAGCGCCGAACGGCTTTCAGGATAGCTGTTCTGCAATTCCAAAATTTCCTCTTTGACTTTTGCACTTAGCTTCATCGGTCTACATCTCCTAAAATGGGATCCATGCTCGCAATGACCACAATTACGTCCGATAAAATATGGCCCGGCAGCACTTCTTTTAATATTTCTATGTGCGTGAATGAGGGCGATCGCACTCGCAAGCGATAGGGGCGGTTGCTGCCATCGCTCACTAGATAGTGGCCTAGTTCGCCGCGTGCGGATTCAACGCATTCATAAACATCACCAACAGGAGGATGGATGCCTTCGCTGACCAGCTTGAACTGATGGATCACAGCTTCCATGCTTCTAGCTAGTTCACGGCGAGGCGGCAGGGCTACCTTGCGATCATTTGTCAAGATAGGACCGGGCTTCAAACGTTTCATGGCTTGTTCAACAATCGACGCGCTTTCTTGCATCTCTCTCATGCGCACTAAGTAGCGCGCATAGCAATCCCCTTCAGAATATGTGGGGACATCAAATTTGTAATTTTCATAGCCCGCATAGGGGTAAATTTTGCGAATATCATATGGATCGCCGGCTGCGCGAATAACAGGACCTGTGCATCCGTATTGATGACAAAGAGCGCGATCCATCAAACCTATTCCTTGCAGTCGCTCGCACCAGACATAGCTATTGGTCAAAAGATGATCTAGATCTTGCCACATGTTTGGAAATGCTTTCAGGAACTCTTTGGCACCTCTCTCGAAGGCCTCCGTTACATCCCAAGCCATGCCCCCGATACGCCAAATAGTAGGAAACATTCTCGCTCCGGAAATCTCTTCAAACAGATCGAGAATTTTCTCTCTCTCAGTCAAACAATACATAAAAATCGAGCTCATATTGAGCTCCAGGGCGCTTGTGCCGAGCCACAATAAATGGCTTTGGATGCGAGAAAGCTCTAGCAGCAGGACACGCATCGTTTGCGCACGCTCCGGAACATCCACTCCAATCAAACGTTCCACAGTTTGTGCAAATGCTTGTTCCTCAGCAGGCCCTGAGAGGTAGTCTAGGCGGTCCACGAGTGTAAAAACTTGCGGATAGGTGCGCGTCTCGCACTCTTTCTCCACACCGGTATGTAGATACCCAATCACAGGTTCTGCCGAAACAATGATTTCTCCATCCATGCGCAGCTTAATGCGCAGAACACCATGCGTAGAGGGATGTTGGGGCCCCAAATTGAGCTCCATGATATTGTCTGAAGCAGCTGTCAAACTAAGGTTTTCGGTTATTTCTGACATAGGGAATGATTTCCGAAGGCACTTTTGGTTTTACGCCATGTTTAAACTCTACAACTTCTTCAGTCAACGCATAATCGCGCAGCAGGGGATGGCCGATCCATTCATCGGGCATTAAAATGCGTTTTAGGTCTGGGTGTCCATCAAAATAGAGGCCGAACAGATCGAAGAGTTCTCGTTCATACCAGTTAGCCCCTTTCCACAGATCCACCACAGAGGGCAGGTGTTCTCCTCTTCCCGCGTAGATCACCACGCGAATGCGTTCATTGGTCGAGGGATTGTGCAGCCAGTAGAACACCTTGGTCTGCTGTATTGGCTTTAGGTAGTCAACACCCGACAAATCCATCAGCACTGCGTAGCCTGCTTTCTCTTTAAGAAATGCCAAGACCTCTTTTAGGATTGCTTTGTCCACTTCCAAAGTGAGCTCGCCCAGAAAAGTGACCTGTGACACAACTCTAGACATGATTTTATTGGCTGCTTCTTCACGTGTCATCATGTGCGGGGCTTCCCGGATTTGATTTTCTCTTGCAGCAGGATAAGGCCATCTAGAAGTGCTTCTGGACGTGGTGGACAGCCTGCAATATAAACATCGACAGGCACAATCTTATCGACGCCTTGCACTATGGCATAATTGTTGTAAATACCACCTGTCGAAGCGCAATCTCCCATAGCGATGACCCATTTGGGATCTAGCATCTGATCATAAATTGTTACCAGCACAGGCGCCATTTTTTGGCTCACTCTTCCGGCCACAATCATCACATCGCTCTGCCTTGGCGAGGCCCTGAACACCTCCATGCCAAAGCGCGCGATGTCGTATCTTCCGCCCGCTGTCGACATCATTTCGATTGCACAGCAGGCCAGACCAAACTGTGCCGGCCACAAAGAATTGGCGCGCGCCCATTCGATCAGCGATTCTAGAGGCGCCACAAGAAAGGGTGTTTTCTCTTTTTGAGTTAGTCCCACTGCAGACCTCCTTTACGCCACACGTAGGCGAAGCCCACAAGTAATGTGATGAGGAAAAAGAGCATTTCGTAGAAGGCGAAAGCGTGTAATTGTTTGCTGACCACCGCCCAGGGGTATAGGAAGATGACTTCGATGTCAAAAACGAGAAATATCAGCGCCACGAGATAATGGTGTAAGGGAAAGCGTTTTTGCAGCAGATGCGTTTCGGTTTGAATGCCCGATTCGTACGGCATGAATTTGATCGGGTTGCTTTTATTAGAGGGAAATAGCGCAGAGGCTAGCAGAATGAGTGCTGTGACAAGAAAAACCAATCCAAAATAGATATACACGGCAATAAAATCGGACATATGAAGTTCTTCATATATCAACGATCAAGGTGTGTCAATTTTATTCTTCGATAGGGACTAAAACGTATTTGAATTTTGGTTTGATTTCTTGGATTTTGCCATCTTTCGAAACAACGAGTGGAACGCCGGTTCGGATAGAAAGCTCAACGGCGCTTTCGACACCTTTTCGATGGCCCTCTAAGAAGAGTTCAATTACCTTATTTGACGGATGATCTTTTTGAGGCATGGGCAATTCCTTGAATTTCTTTCCAAATATTTGGTTTTTCGATTTTCAAACCAGAACTATCTTTCCTTGCAATAATTCCATTATACACTCCGTCAACAGAGTTGTCTAATATCAATGCTGTATCAGAAACTGGCAAATAATGAGTAATGAGATTTTTTAATCCTGCATAATAGCGCCTGCGAATTGTATCTTCAGGAATGTAATGACCACCTTGACTCACTCTGCTTGCAACACGCTTCACAGCCAGTTCAGGACTATTAAGCCATAGGAATAGGAGTTGAATATTATATCCATTTGTTTGTGCTTCTTTAAGATGTTTTATGTAATTAGTTCCTGCTGCGGTGGTCTCAAACATAAAACTTTTTTTAGCATCATATATTTCTTTAAATCTTTTTAACATCAATTTACTAGCTGTTAAAGATACACTTTCCGGGTGCAGCGGGGCAAGTCCATGCGCAATCTCGTCGGCATTAATAAATTCATAAACAGTTGAAATATTAGGAATTAATGATAGCGCTGTAGTTGTCTTACCCGCTCCATTAGGCCCTGCAATGACAAAGATTTCCTTACTCATGATACATCACAATACCAAAACGGGAATATAAAGTAAGCTAAAGAGAGTGAAGCGTAGCTATTCCCGCCAAAAGATAGTCAACAATTCAAACGCAGAGACGGAGAGACAGGGAGATGCAGAGTTTTAATTAAACTTACTAAGCACAACTAATTTTTAGTTTTTATTTTATTAATGAGCTCTGCGTCTCCCTGTCTCCTCGTGCGTTGGATGTTATGAAGAATTATCGTGCGGGTCATATCAATGGCTCTGGAGTCGTATTTAGACCAAGAAGCAAGATCTTTGGGAAGAACAATTCGTTCCTTTGCCATAGTTTAAGCCCTTATGTAAGGCATGTGGTGATACGCAAGAAAAGCAGGTAAAACCAACGCATTGGCTCCAGGACCAGCCATAGCCAATGTATGATGCCCTGCTAACGGAACATGGTCGTAGAAATAGGGAGAGCGAAGATTGGGGAAATAGGCAGGGCTATCAGAAAGTGCGCTGCGCAAGCTAGAGGCCATGCTATTCAAGGCAGATGTGAAGCCTGCATCTACGCGATGGAGAATTGTTGTCACGCATGCGTTGACACGGTTTGCCACTACCTTCAAGGGGCGATTCAGCCAGCTAAAGAACGGTGTAGCGCTTCTTGAAGCACTCGAAGTTTGTGGTTCGTAAACAAGAAGATTGTCATGCAAAGGAGTATTGGCATGGCACAGCTTGTCCTGACAGCGCCGCAAAAGCGCAGCTCGTTGAAGAGCAACCCTTGCATCAAGAATGGAGGTATTATATTTATTTCCATCCAGATATACATATGTTAAATTAGTCTGCGGTACCTTTTGAAGCAAAGCTTTCACTCCTGCATCGCCTATTGTGTTAGAACGTACATCCAGGGTTTGCAAAGTTGTTGGCAAATGCAATCTTATTGCTCCATTATCGCCTATTTCGTTGCTTTCTAGGTTCAAATAAAGAAGAGAAGATGGGAGCTGCAACATGGCAGCTCCATCTGGTCCTATTTGGTTCTGCCCTAAAAACAGCGTTCGAAGAGAAGATGGGAGCTGCAATTTGGCTGCTCCATCTGGTCCTATTTGATTAACCTTTAAATCAAGCCCTTGAAGAAAAGCAGGGAGCTGCAATCTGGCAGCGCCATCGTCACTTATTTGGTTATAAGATAAATATAGCCATTGAAGAGAAGATGGGAGCTGCAATTTGGCTGCTCCATCAGGGCCTATATGGTTAGACCATAAATTCAGATATTGAAGAGAAGATGGGAGCTGCAATTTGGCTGCTCCATCTGATCCTATTTGGTTAAAAGATAAATCTAACCTTTGAAGAGAAGAAGGAAGCTGCAACTTAGCAACTCCATCCGGTCCTATTTGGTTATCTTGTAAATACAGCTCGTGAAGAGATGTAGGGAGCTGCAATTTAACTGCTCCATCTGGTCCTATTTGGTTGCCTCTTAAATCCAGAATTTGAAGAGCAGCAGGGAGCTGCAATTTCGCAGCTCCCTCCGATCCTATTTGGTTATCCCATAAATACAGCTCTTGAAGAAAAGAAGGAAGCTGCAATTTAGCAGCTCCATCCGATCCTATTTGGTTCTGCCCTAAAAACAGCGTTCGAAGATAAGAAGGGAGCTGCAATTTGGCAACTCCATCATCACCTATTAGATTAAACCGTACATCCAGATATAGAAGAGAAGAAGGAAGCTGCAATTTGGCTGCTCCACTCGGGCCTATATGGTTAGATCCTAAAAACAGCATTCGAAGAGAAGGAGGAAGCTGCAATTTGGCGACTCCATCAGGACCTATTTGGTTGTAAGTTAAATATAGCGATAGAAGAAAAGGGGGGAGCTGTAATTTGGCAGCACCATCGTCACCTATTTGGTTAGAATCTAAATCCAACAATAGAAGAGAAGGAGGAAGCTGTAATTTGGCTGCTCCCTCAGGACCTATTAAGTTGCCATATAAATTCAGCGATCGCAGAGAAGTGGGGAGCTGTAATTGAGCAGCACCACCTTTACCTATTTGGTTAGACGCTAAGTCCAACTCTTGAAGAGAAGATGGGAGCTGCAATTTGGCTGCTCCATCCGGTCCTATTTGGTTCCCCAATAAATACAGCGTTTGAAGAGATGAAGGGAGCTGTAACTTGGCAGCTCCACTTGGGCCTATATGATTAGACCCTAAAAACAGCGTTTGAAGAGATAAAGGGAGCTGTAATTTGGCAGCACCATCAGATCCTATTTGGTTATAGTTTAAATCCAGCGATTGAAGAGTTGTCGGCAACTGTAATCTTGCAGCCATTTCATCTCCAATCCTATTACCAGATAGGTCTAGTGATAATAAACTTGGTGGAAAATCGATTCTTCCGGCATTTCTTCCGATTAAATTATTTTTCAAGATTAAATGCTTGAGATTCATTTTAGGGATTAATATTTTCAAAATGGCCTGCGTTTCATTTGTAGTTAGAGACTTTAACGATAGATCAAGCGTATCCACACTTTCCAGATGAAAATTCTTTAATTGCTCGAGAAAGGGTTGAATCTTCTCCTTTTCAAAAATCAATCTAAATTGGCGTATGAATTCATTAAAACACGCAACTGTAAGCTCATTGGCCCAAACTTCATAATCTCCATAAAACATTCTGAAACCTGGCTTATCTGGACACCGAATGGCCTCCAGAATGCTCTCGATGACTTCTTTCAGAAAAAGAACCTCTAGCATAGTTTTAGAGGTTTTAAAAATTCCGAATACCACTCGTGCTTTAATGTTGCCCATGCCAAGCCACCAGAGTAAGTAGCTTGCGTAAATAGTGCTCACAAGCGAGTGTTTGACCTGGATGGAAGGAACTCTTGCCGATAGCATGCGAAGGGCCTGCAGGGCCTGAGCCTTGATTTCCAAGATTTGCTGCAATACCTCCTTGGGATATCCTGCAGCCTGCATGGTAGCTAGATCTTTCATAGACAGACTATGGACAATTTTGGCAAGGGACTGCATGGCATTGAGGCGGGTCAAGCCATGACCTTCTAGGCTGATTTGCTGTACTGCTTTAAAGAGCTCTCTTCGCTCTTGAACGGAAATTCCGCCATCCGATCGAATGTTACGTTCTGCTTTTTGAAGGCGCCCTGAAACATTTGCAAAACCAGGGATGGCAATCAGCTGGCGCAAATTATCGCTCCAGACATAAGCAGAGGTCGTGTCTAAGCAACCCTTTAATGGCCGGCTGTGTCTTGCAATATCGGCCTGTAATTTGAGCAGATCGTCTTGCGAAAGAGGGCGACTTTGACAGCCTTCCCAGAGAGCCTTCATGGCGCCTATGAGGGCTGGGCTTGCTAGAAGTAGCTGGAGCCATGTTTTATCGAAGCGCGCTAGGAAGCGCACCAGGCTCAAGACGCCTTTGTGATCATTAGCTTGAAAGAGTGACTGAAATTCTGAAGAGTCGAAAGTACCCTTGTGAGCAAATTCGTAGAGCCTAAAGCCTAATGCAATCATGATAAACAGTTTTACTGATACCAATAAAACCTGCTCTGTTGTGTGCACAAAGCCTCGTACAGCTGCTTCCTTGCGCAACCCACACTGACTATGCAGCAGGATCGATCTGCCATGCGGCATAAAGCGGACAATCTGGTCTGAGCAGCGATACGCTTTTGGATCCACATCGCTTCTGCTCATCACAAGCCCTTGGAGTACCTTTTCCGCAACGTGATCGATGGCCGCCCAGCGCATGTAGCGTGAACAGGAGAGTTCGATGGCCACTATGTCGTTAAGGGGTTTAGCTGGAATGGCCTCTAGGTCATTATGGGTGATGCCAAGAGCCTGTAAGGCCCGTTCTGTTGTTGGTGAAATTTCTTCACCATCATCAAGAAGTCGATAGTCTTGATTGACAGAGAATGAGTGAACGCTTGTTAGAGTTACCATAGTTTAAGCCCTTATGTAATGCATGTTGTGATGTGCAAGAAAAGTAGGTGAAACCGCCGCATTGACTCCAGGACTAGCCATAGCCAATGTGTGATGCGCACCAAGTGGAACATGGTCGTAGAAATAGGAAGAATCTAGATTGGGGAAATAGGCAGGGCTATCAGATAGTGCACTGCGCAAGCTAGAGCCTATGCTATTCAAGGCAGATGTGAAGCCTGCATCTACGCGATGGAAAATTGTTGTCACGCATTCGTTGACACGGTTTGCAACTACCTTCAAGGGGCGATTCAGCCAGGTAAAGAACGGTGTGGCTCTTCTTGAAGCACTTGAAGTTTGTGGTTCATAGGTGAGTAGATTCTCTTGCAATGGAGTATTGGCATGGCACAGCTTGTCCTGGCAGCGCCGCAAAAGCGCAGCTCTTTGAAGAGCGACCCTTTCATCAAGAACAGAGGCATTATATTTATTTCCTAATAGGTCGATAAAAGTTAAATTCGTCTGTGGTATTTTTTGAAGCACTACTTTCACTCCTGTATTGCCTATTTGGTTAGAACGTAAAAAGAGTGCCTGGAGATTTGCCGGCAACTGCAATCTTATTGCTCCATTATCACCTAATTGGTTGCGGTTTAAATTTAACAGTTGCAGAGAAGGAGGGAGCTGTAGTTTGGCAGCTCCATCAGGGCCTATTTGATTGCTTTCTAAATATAATAACTGAAGGGAAATGGGGAGCTGCATGATTGTGGCTCCATCTGGCCCTATTCGATTATAAGATATATCCAGCATTTTAAGAAAAGGAGGTAGTCGCATTTTAGCAGCTCCTTCATCACCTATTTGATTGCTATATAAATACAACCATTGAAGAGATGGTGGAAACAGCATGCTTGCAACTCCAACTGACCCTATTTGGTTATGATCTAAAGTCAACTGCTGTAAAGAGGAAGGGAGCTGCAATCTTGCAGCACCTTCATCACCTATTTGGTTCTGCCCTAGTTCTAGCCCTTGAAGAGAAACGGGGAGCCGCAATTTAGCAGCGCCATCTGCACCTATTTGATTTTCAGCTAAATTTAGCGATAAGATAAAAGGAGGTAGATGCAATCTGTCAGCACCATCTGGACCTATTTGGTTTTGCGCTAAATTCAACTCTTGTAGGGAAGAAGGAAGCTGTAATTGCGCAGCACCGTCTGGACCTATTTGATTATCACTCAATTCCAGTGATTGCAGAGAAGAAGGAAGCTGTAATTGCGCAGCACCATCTGGACCGATGAGGTTTTCATTTAAAGACAATGCTTGAAGAGAGGGCGGAAGCTTCAATTTGCCTGCTCCATCATCACCTATTTGATTGCCACCTAAATCTAAAGATTGAAGAGAAGGAGGGAGCTGCAATTCAGCAACTCGCTCAGGACCTATTTGGTTGTCATCTAAGGATAGTTTTTTAAGAATGGGAGGGAATTGCAATGCTGCAGCTCCATCAGAGCCTATTTGATTGCCACCTAAATCTAAAGATTGAAGAGAAGGAGGGAGCTGTAGTTTGGCAGCTCCATCAGGGCCTATTTGATTGCCGCCTAAATCCACAGACTGAAGCGCGAGAGGAAGTTGCAATTTGGCAGCCCCATCATCACCTATTTGATTGCTACCTAAATACAGCTCTTGAAGAGAAGAAGGAATCTGCAATTTGGCAGCTCCGTCATCACTTATTTGGTTGGCAAATAAGTTCAGCGATTGGAGAGACGGAGGAATCTGTAGTTTGGCAGCTCCATCTGGTCCTATTTGATTGTATGATAAACCAAGCGACTGAAGGAAAAGAGGAGATTGTAATTGGGCAGCTCCAAGATCACCTATTTGGTTAAATCCTAAATCTAACGATTGGAGAGTTTTAGGAAATTTCAATCCTCCAGCTGCTGCATCACCAATACTATTAAAAGATAGATCCAAAGACAATAAACTAGGTGGAAAATCGATTCTCGTGGCGCTGAGTCCGATTAAATTATTTTTAAGGTATAAATGTCTGAGATTCATTTTAGGAATTAGTACTTGCAAAATAGCTTGTGTTTCATTCGCAGTTAAAGCTTTTGAAGATAGATCAAGCGTATCTACACCTTCCAGATGAAAATTCTTTAACTGATCGAGGAAAGGCTGAATTTTTTCATTCTTAGAGATCAATCTAAATTGCCGTACAAATTCTTTGAAACAATCGACCGTGAGCTCATTGGCCCAAACTTCATAATCCCCATAGAACATTCTGAAGCCCGGTTTATCGGGGCATCGAATGGCTTCCAGAATAGTCTCATAAATTTCTTTCAAAAAAGCAATTTGGGCCGTTAAACCTGCTGCTTTAAACAGACTAAATAAAAGCGCTTGCCTATAAGAGCAAATACCTAACCACCAAAGAAGGTAACTCGCATAGAAGGCGGTTATCGCGGAAGGTTTTGAGCCATGTGAATCAGGATCTCGAGCCACAATCTTTCTTAAAGCATGCAGAGCACGGGCTTTGATTTCTAAAATTTTTAATAGTTCATCTTTATGCACCTCACCAACATGCATTCGCACTAAATCGCGCATGGAGAGGCTGTGAACAATTTTTGCAAGAGACTGCATGGCATTCAGCCTGCTCATCCCTCGACCTTGTAAAGCTAATGTTTCAACTTGTGTAAATAGTAATTCACGTTGATCTGACACACGGCCCTCCCAACGGATCGCTCGTTCCGCTGTCTGAATATGATCGGTAACAGTAGAAAAACTGGGAATAGGAATGAATTGACGGATGTTATCCTGCCAGATATAAGAATAGCCCTTTAATGGTCGTGTATGCACTTCAACTGCTGATTCAATTTCTTTGATCTCTTGTGCAGTTAGTGCACGACTTTTGTAGGCATCCGCAAGACCTTTAAGAGCTCCAATGATCAAAGGGCTCGCCAAGATCATTTGCAACCAAGTCCTGTCAATCTTAGCAAGCAGCTGAATTAAACTTGTCATCCCGCGCTGGCTATTAGATTGAAAGGCTCCGCGGATTTCGGAGAAATCAAAAGACCCCGTTTGATGTAATTGATATAACCTGTAACTCAGTGCGATGGAGACAAAGAGATTGACGGAGAGAGATAATACCGACCTAGTTGTGCGAGTGAATCCACGAACTGCATCAACTTTTCTTATTCCACCATCTGTCTGCAGTAAGATCGATCGGCTATGCGGCATATAACGAGCTACAGCCCGCATGCATTGCATACACTGAGAGCTATAATCCAAACGATAATGCTCGTAGAGGTCGTTTCTGCTAATGACTAATCCTTGCAATATTTTTTCAGCAAAATTATCGACTGCAGCCCATCGTAGATAATGCTTGCACAATGATTCTATGCTGATAATGGTGTTTAAGGCATCCAAGGAAACGTTTGCTAACTCATGCTCCTCTATATTTAATTGTCTTAAAGCTTGAGTAGATACTACAGAAAGTCGTTCATCCACTCTTTCATCTTCAGGAAGTACGTGAAAGTCGTCATTTAATGAATGGGATGCTGAATGTAGAAGACTCAATTTTGAAGCCATATAAAGTCCTTTAGGTTTGGCCTGTTACAGAAAACTTTTTTAGTGAATTCGCTTCCTTAAATAAAGTGAATGTTTTAAGTATACAAGATATGAAAGAGGGAATTAATGCCGCAATAAATAAATGCTTGTCCTGGTTTTATAAAGAAGTTGCGCCTTCTCAAACCACGCCTGAGGCTTTACGCGACTACTCCCAGATGATCACGGAAGAGGTCTTTCAGCTCTTGGAAACCAGTGAGCAAGGACTTGTTGGCAGTGAGGCTAAAGAACGTCTTCGACACTATGGTCTGAATGAAATTGCTTTTGAAAAACCTCCCACATGGTATCAGTTACTATTCAAAAGTTATGTCAATCCTTTCAACTTCTTACTGACTGCCTTGGGATTTATCACCTATTTCCTAGATGACTTCGATGGCACTATCATCATTGCAGTCATGGTTGTATTAAGTGTCAGCATTCGATTCATTCAGGAATTTCGTTCCAATTTGTCTGCCGAAAGGCTGAAATCCATGGTCAGCACGAAAGCCACTGTCATCCGGCGCGGAGATGCAAAATCAAATCCCACGAAAATCGATATTCCTATCGAATTCATCGTACCGGGTGACATTGTCTTTCTATCCGCAGGCGATATGATACCGGCAGATGTCTTCCTGTTTTCTTCCAAAGAATTGTATGTCAGCCAGTCTGCCTTGACTGGCGAAGCGATGCCTGTCGAAAAATATAATATTCCCTTCTATGTAGAACCTACTGTTGCAACAATACTTGACGCTCCAAACATCTGTTTCTTGGGGACAAATGTCCAAAATGGGACTGGTCTCGCTATCGTGATTGCTACGGGGAACAACACTTTTTTTGGTTCGATGGCTAAAGAAATTTCAGGCCATCGCCCTCTGACAAGTTTCGATATCGGAATCAATAAAGTGTCTTGGCTATTGCTTCGCTTTATTTTCGTTATGGTCCCGATTGTTTTTCTGATCAATGGTTTTACCAAAGGAAATTGGTTTGAAGCTTTTCTTTTTTCTGTATCTGTAGCCATTGGCCTTGTTCCTGAAATGTTGCCGATGATCGTGACGACCAACCTAGCAAGAGGCGCTGCCAAGATGGCTGAAAGCAAGGTGATTGTAAAAAGGCTTAATTCGATCCAAAATTTTGGAGCAATGAACATTTTATGCACAGATAAAACAGGGACGTTAACACAGGACCGCATCATTTTAGAAAAGCATCTAAGCATTAAGGGCGAAGAAGATCTCGAGGTCCTCAAATATGGTTATCTCAATAGTTTTTATCAAACGGGCTTGAAAAATCTGATGGATATCGCTGTACTAGAAAATAAGGATGTTGCCCAGGAAAAACAGTTCGCAAAAGATTTTCGCAAAGTGGATGAAATTCCTTTCGATTTCATTCGCCGAAGGATGTCAGTTGTTGTAGAAAAAAACCCTCACGAGCATCTCTTGATATGCAAAGGTGCAGTCGAGGAGATGATGGATGTCTGTTCTGAAGTGCACCTAAATGGGGAGATAGTACCTTTTACAGAGCAGCTTAAGAGAGAATCTCTGAAGTTAATAGATGAACTGAATGAAGATGGATTACGTGTTTTGGCGGTTGCTTACAAAAAAACCGCCGAGGAACCAAATAAGCGATATAAAGCGAATGATGAAAATTCTCTTGCCCTACTGGGTTTTCTAGCCTTTTTGGATCCCCCCAAACAGACTGCTGAGGCAGCTTTAGCAGAATTACGAGACCTACAAGTAAATGTAAAGGTGTTAACCGGAGATAACGAGATCATCACGAGAAAAATTTGTAAGTGGGTCGGTTTGCCTGTCGAGAATGTACTTCACGGCCATGAAATTGACTCAATGAATGACGACGATCTCAAAGCCAAAGTGGATGAAACCACTCTCTTTGTAAAAGTATCTCCGATACAGAAATCTAAAATCATTTCCCTACTTAAGGCTAAGGGAAACACGGTCGGCTTTCTTGGAGATGGCATCAATGATGCTCCTGCATTACGTGAAGCTGATGTTGGAATTTCTGTCGACACTGCTGTGGATATTGCCAAAGAGTCTGCAGACATCATCATGCTTGAAAAGAGCTTGATGTTCCTTAAAGAAGGTGTGATTGAGGGACGTAAGACTTTTGGAAATATTATGAAATACATCAAGATGGCAGTAAGTTCAAACTTTGGCAACGTCTTCAGTGTTCTAGGATCCAGTGCTATTTTGCCATTTTTGCCCATGATGCCTCTTCAATTGCTGGTGCAGAACCTGCTTTACGATATTTCTCAGATCACAATTCCGTTTGATAATGTCGATCGCGATTTCCTGCAAAAGCCCCACAAATGGGATCCAGGGGGCATTGCAAGATTTATGATCTTCATCGGGCCTATAAGTTCAATTTTTGATTACTCCACATTTGCAGTTTTGTGGTATGTCTTTAAAGCAAATTCCGTTGACACGCAAGGCTTATTCCAAACAGGATGGTTTGTCGAAGGCCTTTTGTCACAAACATTTATTGTCCATATGATCAGAACAAGAAAAATTCCGTTTATTCAAAGCATAGCATCTCTACCTCTGATTTTAACAACCATCATTGTGATGGCAGTGGGTATTTATATCCCCTACACATTTGTAGGAACCACTCTTGCGATGGTCCCCCTTCCGGGAAACTACTATTATTGGCTGCTGGCCACATTGATTTGCTACTGCGCATTGGTGCAGCTAGTGAAAGTTTGGTTTATTAGGAGGTTCAATTATTGGTTATGACAGATGCACAAAAACATCCTTATCGAAAACGCTTTGTTTTGCGATTACTTCGCAGTCTATTTATTGCAATAGTGTTCATCGTTTCTTCACTTTTTATCGGCATGTGCGGGTATCATCATTTCGAAAAGATGAGTTGGCTCGATGCCTATGTGAACGCAGCGATGATCCTTTCTGGGATGGGTCCTATAATACCTCCAAATAGCGATGCAGGAAAGCTTTTTGAAGGTACTTATGCTTTATTTAGCGGAATTATTTTTCTTGTCAGTATTGCCATTATTTTAGCTCCTTTCTTGCATCGGTTTCTTCTTAAATTCCATATCGAAGAATTGAAAGATCTCGAGAGAAAATAAAAAATTATTATCCAAAAACAGAAATTTTACATAAAATCCCATCATGAAAATCTTTACATAGGAGAAACACATATGAGAATAATTCTTTCGTTGGTGATGTTATTTGTTTGCCATGACATGCTGCATGCTCGTTCTGAAAAGCGCCTATCCAAGCCAAAAAATGTTTGGCAACTCGGTCCTTTTATTCGAGAAGATAAGGCTAATCCCATCATAACGCCTAATGCGAACTCTCTATTTTTTTGCCCCATACAAAGAAAAGAAATACAGTGGGAAGGCGACCATACGTTTAATCCAGGTGCTGTTGTGCATGAAGGCAAAGTGTATCTGTTATATCGGGCGGAAGATAACTATGGCAAGGGGATAGGCCGCCATACGTCTCGCATAGGCTTGGCTGAAAGCACCGATGGCATCCACTTCACTCGAAGTGCCGCACCCGTTCTTTATCCTAGTGCTGATGATCAACAAGCGTTTGAATGGCCAGGAGGCTGCGAAGATCCACGCATCGTTCAGAGCGAAGATGGCACATTCATCATGACCTACACACAATGGACCTGCTTCAATGACGACAAGCCTGAAGAAAAGCGAAATATTCCACTTCTAGCCATCGCAACTTCAAAAGATTTGCGCTCTTGGCATAAGCATGGGTATGCTTTTGCGCAATCCAAGTTAGGCCCTGTGCATTCAAAATCCGGTTCTATTGTCTGCAGGCTAGTGGAAGAGCGTCTAGTGCCTGTCAAAATTCAAGATAAATACTGGATGTATTGGGGAGATGGACCCATTTCTGCTGCAACGTCGACAGATTTAATACATTGGGAACCTATTCTAGACAGTCAGGGAGGGCCTCTTGCAGTTCTAGATAAACGCCCCGGAACATTTGACAGCGAACTTGTCGAGGCAGGTCCGCCGGCGCTCCTCACACATCAAGGCATTGTCTTGCTATATAATGGAAAAAATTCCAAAGAAAAAGGAGATCCACACCTAAGTGCAGGGGCATATTCCGCAGGACAAGTGCTTTTTGATTCGTCGAACCCTTTACAAGTTCGTATGAGGGAAGGAAGCAGTTTCTTCAAACCAGAAAGAGCCTTTGAAAAAACCGGTCAGTACGAAAGTGGAACCGTTTTCATAGAGGGGCTTGTCCGTTTTAAAGGGCAATGGTTCCTCTACTATGGCGCTGCAGATTCCGCTATAGGCGTTGCTGTTGAAAGAAAGCACAAATTAAAAAATGGAAAAGACACCGCTTTTCAAGAAATCAAGGCCGCAAACAAGTCGAAGGGCAAAAGGAGATAGAAAACAAAGGATGAAGGCTAAAGGATGAAGGCTAAAGGATGAAGGCTAAAGGATGAAGGCTAAAGGATGAAGGATGAAAAAAAGTGTCATGTTAAGAACCTGATCCTCATTAATGCTAGAAAAAGGATTCTCATGCTTAGCAAGTCACTTTCCTTCATCCTTCATCCTTTAGCCTTCATCCTTTCTTCCATGCCTTCATACTTTTCTTATCTGTGTGTGATTTTTTAACATCTTGTTGTGAAAAAATCACACATCCGATATGGTGAGAAAAAAGAGAACATCATGAAACAAACTCTCGGCCACCGTTTAAAAGCCCTTAGAGAGCGTCTTGGTATCAACCAGGAAGACTTAGCCAAGAGAATCAATATCGAGCGCTCCTCTTGGTCATTAGTCGAAAATGATAAACGCTTACTTAAAGCTGATGAATTGGTGCAGTTATCCAAAATTTTCAACATGACAACTGATCAACTTCTAGGAATTGAACCTATTCCTGAAATTCGCCTTGAGACCACTTCTCATGAACCAAAGCCTCCGGTCTATCGCATCAATGTGCCGGCAAAAAACATCAAAAAATTTAAAGAGGTGCTGCTCTACGTTCTCAGCAAGGTGGGAGCTAAAACAAATGTTGGCGAAACAGTGCTTTATAAACTTCTCTATTTTATCGACTTCAACTATTACGAAAAATATGAGGAACAGCTCACAGGCGCCACCTACATCAAAAATCATCATGGACCCACTCCTCGCGAATTCATCAAAATCGTGGACGACCTGGTCGAAAAAAATGAATTAAAAATCGTTCAAAGTAAGCACTTTCAATTTAATCAAAAGAAATACCTGCCATTGAGAGAGCCTGACTTGACTCTAGTCAACGCCAATGAAATTAAATTGATTGATGATGTTTTGGATAAGCTATCCCATATGAATGCTACTGCGATCAGCGACTATTCGCATAAAGATGTCCCATGGGTCGTTACACAGCATGGAAAAGCGATTGACTACGAAACAGTTTTTTATCGTACACCCCCCTACAGCGTAAGAGAGTATAATGACGAAGACCTTCGCTAAGGTCATCCGCCGACCGGAATTTGAGAAAGATATTAAAAAACTTCTCAAGCGATACAGAAGCCTTGAAGAAGATTTATCTATCTTTATTAATACTCAGTTGCACCTTTTTCACTATTTCGCCAAAGATAATAAAGGCATTGCGCGTATCGATCATCTCGGAATCGATCATCCAAAAATTTATAAAGCTGTTAAATTTGCCTGCAAGTCCTTCCCTGGCCGCGGTGCTGCGTCAGGAATTCGAGTCGTATACGCATTTTTTGAGGATAGTAATCATATAGAGTTTGTTCAAATTTACTTTAAAGGGGATGCGGAAACAGAGGATAGAGATCGAATTAGATCTCTTTACTCAAAATAGTAGATATCATGATTTCTTCAATCTTTGGAGGGGTGGCATTCATCCGGTTTTATCGGCTGGGGCCATTCTTTTGCCTCTTATCATACGAGGTTGCATAGCTATTCATGAAGCCATTCAGGAACACCAGAAAAATCGACCTATAGTTTCAACGCTATGAAAAATCAACATTTTTATGCCCATATAGCATAAATTTTGTTGTTTTTTATGTTTCTTATGCTATCATAAGGATTGGAGGCAGAGTATGAAATCCTTCTCACTTTCAGAAAGAGTCCTTATAAAAGAAATTACGCAAAATGCTCAGAGGATGCGAGCTGCCCTAAAAAATCTTAATTTAGGGTTACTCATACGATCCATCCGAAAGCAATTAGGAATGTCTCAAAAGGCCCTTGCAAAACGTGCTGGGGTTCCACAATCAACGGTTTCCCGTGTTGAGCAGGGAAAAAAAGATGTCAATATTTCTACCCTGCATAAGATTCTAGGGGCGATTTGCTGTGACTTAGTGATGGTGCCTGTGTTGCAGGATTCGATTGACTCTATTAGACAAAAACAAGCCCTTAAAGTAGCTGAAAGGCATGTTCGATACCTTGAAGGCACTATGAGCCTTGAAAATCAGAAACCTGATGATGCTTTTGTTGGAGAGCTATTGAAAATGGAAAAGGAAGATCTCTTGCGAGAAACCGGTTCAAAATTGTGGGACGAATGACATGGAAAAGCTTTTTAAGTGTCCTGAAGGCGCAACGCCTATAAATGACTGCAGCGGTTTAATTCCATCTTGGATCAATGATCTGGAAAGTCTTAACAGAGTAGAAGCAGAAAATATCATGAATGCCCTGAAGAAGTATCTTAGAGGAGAAGTTAATCATCCCAGAAACTGGTTTGGTATTAAAAAATTAAAAGAGATACATGAAGCCATGTTTGAAGATGTTTGGGATTGGGCAGGGAAATATAGGCAGTCAAATACATCAATAGGGGTTATACCCTCTTTTATTCCTTTGCAAATTGCAGAACTATGCACGGATGTAATTTCATGGATGGAAAGCCCTGTTGAACTTACTTTTCTTGAGATGGCTGCCAGGATTCATCATAGATTAGTCTTGATTCATCCATTTGAAAATGGGAATGGCCGTTTTGCTCGACTAGTCTCCGATCGCTTTCTTCTTGCTTTCAGATGTTCTTTTCCTACATGGCCAAACCAACTTAATAATAATGGATATTTACGCACTGAATACATTCAAACCCTAAAAAATGCTGATAAAGGCAACTACTCACCTTTGATTGATTTTATGAAGAAATTGGGTGCAGCAGATCCAAAAATAAGTGAACTGATAAATAATAAATTTTATCACTCGAGCATAATTGGGGAAAAAGGCTTAGCTCTTATAAATGCATTAATTAAAAATGGAGCCAATCCAAATGATGAGACAAATGGTCATCATTCATTACAACTAGCGATAAGATCGGGATTTCCGGAAATAGCAAAACTATTAGTACATCTCGGTGCTAAGATAGATATTGCAGATAACAGCGGGCTAACTCCTTTTCAAGTTGCTGTAACAATGCAGAACAAAGTCTTAGCTGATTTCTTTTTATCACATGATGCCAGAGATCTAAAACCTCCTGGCATAGGTTATACAAATTATTATAATTTATATAAAAAATAAAAATTACATGTTGTCCCTTAAACGCAATAGCAGAGCTCTTTTAATCATTTCCGATTCATCGGCGTCGACGCGATGATGAAAACGCCTTCCCTGTTCACACATCAAGGTCATTAGCACGTCAGGTTCGAGCCACAAAATTGTGCTGGTGGACTCGATATCGGCATTCGAACGACTTTCCGGATGCCATTCAATTAGCTCACAGGCAATGTACAGGGTTGTTTTATCAAATGCGAGTTTGGAATCGGGCAAAAATCCGGAAAGCGATCCAACAAAAGCGATTGGCTTCGCAGTGGCTCCAAACTCTTCCTGCAAGCCTCTTTCTAACGTGCATATATACCTCAGATTCTTAAAACCAAACGATCTTCCACAATTTCCCGTGTCGGCTTTCTAGCCAGGATGCTGGAAAAAGAAAATTGGGGATGAGTCAATGCATGGGGAACAATCAAATCGCCATAGGGGTTGAAAGAGAAATTAAACGTTTTGTTATTGGCAATTTTTCCTGAAATTTCTGATGGATCAAAGTTACGATGTCCCGATCTTGGTCTACAATCACGATCGTAAGTTCTGATCTCTATGAAAGAATGCTCATGTGAATAGAACGAAAATTGCAATTCGGCATTTTCGACAATGTATGGAGGCAGTTCCAGAGGTGGCATCTGCCAATGGGTACGTAAAAAAGAACCTGTAATTTTGACGCTAAGTGCAATACAGTAAGAGCGTTGCTGAAATTCTATATCGATTGTATTGCCATCGATATGAATTTCAAACCTGGGAGTAGGAATGCGAAGAGATTGAAGCAGCGCTTTGTTGACTCTAAAAGCCTGCCTATAAGAGTGTGGAACGGTTTTGAGCAATCCCATAAATAGATCTTTATGAAGGTAGTTCTCTCCACAACGATACCATAATTTGCATACACGAGAGGCAACTGCTAACTCAACGAGATCTAAGAAATGTCCCAATAAATACTCAGTCACCGCAGCAGAGATGTCCGTAAAACGCTTTCCAGAATAGATCACAGGGCGCTTTCCTAAAACTGCTACGGTGAAAAACTGTTTGGCCTTCTCAACGAAGGATGCTCCTATTACAAACATGTAATACTTAACCTAAGTACTTCTTCAGAGGTGCTAAGAAAGCGGTATATACCCTTTCAGGATGGGTGTCGACCCATGCTTTGAGCTCACCGCATGCAATCCATCGGATCTCTTTGCTTTCATCCGTCTTTTCCAAAAGAGTTCCTTTGGCCGCACACAAGAATATAAGCCCAATATAGGGTCCTTGCTGCATCTGCGTGACACAAAAAGGTTGAATGAATGATGAGCAATCTTCTCTACTCACATAGTCCTGGCGCTGATCTGCATATTGAACGAACACAAGGTCTAGGCCTGTTTCCTCTTTTACCTCGCGCCTGAGGGTCTCATACACATCCTCAAAGGCTCTCATTTTTCCGCCAGGAATTTCAATAGATCCGGAGTACTTCCTGTCTGAAGATTTCTCGCGCACCTGAATGAGAATCTCTTTTGTTGTGCCATTCATGCGTTCGATGATGGCTCCCACAAAGGGAATATAGAGAGCTTCTCCGCGCAAAGTAGGTAATTCTTTTTTCATAATTGAGAAAAAATCATAACTATTCTTACAATTTTTGTGATCCAATTTTTCCGAGGTTACCTTTTGTATCAAGTTGTCCATTTTCTCCTCATTCTTATTCTCCCGTGTCTTTTATCTGCAAAGCAGATCGACACCTTTTATGGCCCTATTGAGGTTCAAGAGCCTGTCCTTTTAGAGCTCATCGACAGCCCTGCATTTAAGCGACTTAAAGGTGTTCA
>Ga0207151_1072_pt1 | contig 24636 bp, 21 predicted proteins | sample Alteio_BWMinHeat_29_FD_153523 | JGI IMG/M metagenome (GOLD analysis project Ga0207151, IMG submission 153523) | Enriched cells from forest soil in Barre Woods Harvard Forest LTER site, Petersham, Massachusetts, United States -... | ecosystem: Environmental > Terrestrial > Soil > Temperate forest >... | reverse complement strand
AACAGAAGACTTGCGCAAGCCATAATGGATGTAGGTTGGTATGAGTTACGACGTCAACTCAGTTACAAAAGCCTGATGAAGGGCAACAAAATATGGGTGGCGGATAAGTGGTATGCTTCATCCAAACGATGTTCATCGTGTGGACAATATAAAACAGAATTATCTCTATCGGAAAGGATATATTGTTGTGAAGGATGCAAATTAGAATTGGATCGAGACCTCAATGCTGCAAGATGTCTCGAGCAGTTGATAAATACGGTGAGCTCCACCGAAATTTACGCCTGTGGACAAGACGGCTCTGTAATTATGCTTAAAACACAATTACAACCAGCTTGGCAGAAGCAGGAACTAAGCCCTGTATAGAAATGTACAGATTTTAGAGAGCGGATTTCATATAACAATGTCGGGGCTTCAAAATGTCGGATTTACAAAGGTTCAAAGTGAAAAAGTCGAATTGGAATTAGGTTGTACTTTATCCTCCGATAAAGATTTCGAAATTGTTTTGGTAAAAAATGAAACTACCTAATTAATGGGTCAGAGGGATTTCGCTCTAAATTGAAGACTTTTTTCGAAGGAAATAGTCAAATGGCTATTTTCCAGAAAAAAAGCCTTTAAGTTGGAAAGAAAGACCCTGAAGATCAAGGAAATAAACCCGAAATTCAGGTTAACATGAATAAAATCAATTTCTCGTTTTCGAAGTCTTAAACCTAGAAACGGCAATTCAAGGTGATAAAGTGATGCAAGATTTTGAGTCAGGATCATTTGCAATGGGGGTCGACCATTCCCAAAAGGTGAAGGCGACCCCCATTGCAAATGATTATGGCTCAAAAGATTGCGTCAATTTATCGCCTTCAATTGCCGTTTCTAGGTTTAATCTTGTTTAATAAAATAACTGTAGATAAGCTCATGCTAGCATTTGAAAATAAGATGAATTATGAATATACACGCTATAGCCCGACACTCACATAATTTTTTTCAAACAATTCGTAGGTCATTACCGAGTGTTCCCTGGGCAAAAGTACAAAACGCTTTTGGCTCAATTGCCACTCGCTTTAGGAGTAAACCAACTGCTCTCTCGGAAAGGCAGATCGCCCCTTTCAATGTTTCTGCGGTTCGGAAGGAACTCTTTCCAGACGGAATTGTAGAGAAAGTTGGCTCTAGAGGTGTGTTAAGGCAAGTTTCTTCTGATCGATTTGAGTTTGTAGAGCTTGGTCAGGACCCCATCTCCTTCGGCACGCAGGAGGCATTTATTGAACACTTGGAAAGTCTTTCTGATCAAGTGTCGTTTTGGGAGATAGAAATTGGCGAACGTATCTTCTACAAATATTGGGATCCAGTAAATGAAAGATTTGAGAACTTTCTTTCGCGACAAGCCCTATACTATGCAATGGCTAAAGATGGCGGAGGTGCCTTCAGGCTTGTCTCAGGAGGCAAAAGTACCTATATTCACGATCGCTCTGGATATTTTAGCTTAAACTTCCAAGAATTTGAATCTGAAGCGCTATTCTTGGAGGTGATGCAGCGTGAAGCAAAGCGTCGCGCCTTCCGTTGGAAATGTTTCGCCGGAGTGGCTGCTGGAGCAGCTGTGGGGGCAGGAGCTTACGCCTATTATGCAAATCGAAATGCGGAAGAAGGTCGCACAGCTATTGCGCTTCCACAAACGGTTGCACCTCAATTTTTCCAGTCGAAATTACCAGCCGTTGCAATGCCGCATAGAGCTTTGCCTAACATCACACTGACAGAAGAGATCCCCTACCAAAGCCAGGAATGGATCATCAGCGATATTTTTGGCAGTGCTATGAATGGAGCTACCGTGACGGCAAGTATTCTGCCACAAGGTATAGAGATCGTAAATCGGCCAATTAGGGTTGTTACTTCGGTAGTAGTGACGACAGGTTCGGTAATAGCCAAAAAGGAAAATTTCTTACTCTTTTCACACCCTTCTTATCTAGATGTAATGGATATGAGTAAGCCATTAGAATTGCCCATAGTAAGTCGATTTAAAATGGCTAGAATAGGTGTAATCGATTGGGCAGGCCAGGGGAATTATCTTTTTGCACTTCAGAATGATGGAAATGCAAATGTCCTATTCGCTATTATGAATGTGGCTGATCCGATACACATTCGAACAACTAATACAACCAAAACAAAAAATTTTGATTCTAAAATCGTTGCTAACGACAACGATGCATGCTTTATTTTGGACCTCTCAACCTCACCCGGAGTACAGTTATATGCGTATGATGTGAGTAATAAATTCCTACCACAACTAAAAAATAAATTGGTTCTTGATACTCGATACCAGACTCAATCACAACAAGTAATAAGTTCGAATGACAGCTTGATTGTATATATTCCACCCAATACTATTCAGTTCATTGATGTTACGCAGATCACCAGCTTACGCAGCATTTATTCACTCAAGATTTCTGACCATACTACGTTAAATCAAGCAATGTTAATGAGTGCTACTGAAAATCGTCTTTATCTGATGTATACTAAAGGAAATACAGAAGAGAGTCTCTCCGGAAATTTTATGGTCTATGATATTTCTTCACGAATGAATCCTAGGCTAATAAGTACACTCGCTCTTCCATTTCCAGTTGATGAGGGAACTGTGGTGAAAGACAATGATTTAATTTATGTCCATATGACAGGAACTCAATTCATTATTGATGTTGAGAATGAATCTAATCCCTCTTTAGTTAATACTGCGTTTTTCAGCGATTCCTATGCCCCGCGTTCTTCATTTGTTTACGCTAATTTTTATTTTTATTCAGCCTGGATCGGTGGTATTAATGTGGCTACGAGGGGAAATACCTTTTCCCTTGCTGGCAATCCATTAGGCGGCACACAAGGTAACTATCCAATCACACTGACTGCCACTGACCAACAGGGTAAGACTGCTACATCGGCTTTACATCTATCTGTAAAGCCTGCCATCAATGTACAGTTAGCCATTCCTGATCAATTTGCAATTGTTGGTTCCCATTTCAACTTTTTCATTGAGGCTAACACTTTTAAACATATAAACAACGTCCTCTTAACTTATTCAATTGATCCCAAGCTGGATTGGCTGCAGTTCAACCAGCAGAGCGGCGCACTTTCTGGGACTCCAAAATACGCAGACACTATCAAGTTTAAAATCACTGCAAAAGATGGAAATGGCGCCACTGCATCTACTACCCTCAACCTCAAAGTTGTATATGGTCCTGCTCTCAATCACGCAATTGGAAATCAAGCGATAGCAACTAATGAACCGTTCTCGATAACTATTCCCAAAGATACGTTTATTGATAAAGATAGTGTGGGATTGAGCTACTCTGTCACCAATAATGGCTTACCCCTTCCTTCTTGGCTTAAGTTTGATCCAAATACGCTTGTTCTTTCCGGCACTCCTACAGCAACAGATGTCGGTACTCTACAGATCGTTGTGCAGGCAAAAGATCCAAATGGTCTGACAGCTGAAACCTATTTCCAGTTACAAGTTTCTACATCAACCGGCCTTACACTGCTTAATCCGATTGCCAATCAAATTGCTTTGGTTGGGCAACTCTTTAGATTTTACATCCCTTCCGATACTTTTGTAGCTACAGGATATACAATCAAATATTCAGTAAGATTGCGTGGCGACTCGCCTCTGCCTGGTTGGCTTGAGTATGTCAATCAAACTCTTTCTGGAACCCCGGGCCGCGGCGATACCAATTCTTTTTCGGATCGAGTATTAGAAGTGGTGCTTACTGCGCATACAGGAGCCGGAATTGGATCCCATGTGTTCAACATCAACGTCTCTGGGCAGTCGTATGCAGGACTTGCCATTGCCATTTTAGGTCCAACCTTTTCTGCAATTGGGGCCGCTTTCGCTGCTTATCAGAAACGAGCCCTTCTCTTAAACCGCTGTTGCAAAAAGCGCTATGTAAAACCGGATGTCACAGCTCTTATTGGCCAAGCTTTTTCTAGAACATTATCTGTGCGATCGTTTCAAGTGCGGAATATTCAGGTTCTGCATAATGGCCAGCTGCTTCCTCGGAATGGAGAACTTCCGCACGGCTTTAGATATAATTACTTCAATAATGCTATTGAAGCGGATGCTGTACCGGCCAGCGAACAGGAGAAACTTACTGTTCAGGTGATTGGAAAAGCTGATAAAATTCTAGAGCAGTTTGATCTCAATATCAGCACACAGATGCGCCCTGGATGGAGTGACGACGATCCCACTGGAGTGCCATTACAAGTGCTCGCTGCACCACTTTTAAATAGTTAATATTTTAAGTAAGAGGAAAAACAAAGATTGACGACTACCAAATCGCTTGCTTAATTACGTGACTTTTCTCATCCTTCATCCTTTAGCCTTCATCCTTTCCTTACGCCTTTTGGCCAACAAGGATCGGTTCTCCAATAGGCTCATGTATGCTCACTTGTTTTTCAACAACAGCCACGACGCAAGAGTCTGACCACACATTCACAGCGGTTTCGACCATGTCTACTAATGCGTAGAAAGGCAAAATCACTCCAAGTAGCTGTAGAGGCACGTTCATGGTAGCTAAAAGGGCTCCGGATAAGAAGTAACAGCCCATAGGGACTCCGGCGTTTCCAAGAGCTGCTATGGAGGCGATCACTGTCCAAATGGCCATCTCAGCTAGGGTGTAGGTGGCTCCATGGCTCATCGATACAAATAAAACCGTTATCAAAATAAAAGCGGAGCATCCATTCATGTTAATGGTGGTGCAAAGAGGAAACGCAAAGCTGGTGATTTTTTTGGGCATGCCCAAACGCTCTTCAGCACACTGCATGGCGGTGGGCAGGGTGGCGCTTGAAGACTTTGTGAAAAACGCCAGAGAAAGGGCCGGAAACATACCCTTGAACAGTTTAATGGGAGAAACGCCTTGCATTTTCAACAGAATTGGGAGCACCACGATTGCTTGTAAGAGGTTTGCGACTAAGACACAGATCAAATAAAGAGCTAAACTTTTAACCTCCAGTCCTTCCTTCATGTCTCGAATGAAGAGCGTAATGAAGCTCCAGACAGCCAAGGGAATAGCTTGCACAATCCATGTGGTGATCTTCATGATGACTGCATATAAGCTGGAAAAAATGTCATTTAATACTTTTCGATTTTGAGCAGGCAAAGCCAGCATCGCCATGGCAAATAGCATGGCTAGAAATAGCACTCCCATCACCTGACTTTCGCTGAAAGGAGTGATGATATTGGCGGGAATGGATTTGATGAGATAATCCCAATAGCCTCCTTGAGTCTCGCCGATGATTTGTTCGGTATTGATCACCTCTACTTGTGTTTGAACAGGATTAATGACTAAAAAAAGCAGAAGTGCAACAACGGCTGAGAGAAAAGTTGTCAACACGGAATATTGAACCACTCTTTTGCCAAGAATTTTAAATTCTTCAGGATTCATGCCTGATACTGTAGCCACAATCGATAAAAAGATTAGAGGTACGCTGACGAGCTTCAGCAAGCTCATGAAGATATCGGATATCGCGCTTGCAAAAAGATAAAGCGATGGCAGGTCTAAAAATCCGCTTATCAATCCAAAAATGATGGCGAAGAAAAAAGCAGAACTGGTGTTAAAAAATAATTTACTTAACATAATCGATCCTTCAAGTTTCGGTATATGGTATGTTTAGAAAGGAATTTTGTCAACAAGCTTTAATATAAATATCGAATACATTATACTGTATCTTTTAGGAGCTTTTGATGATTAGATGTTTACCTATAGATCCTTTTAGCCTTTATGATGTTCAGCAAGGGAAAGCACGCTTACAATCCAGTAAAGGCTGCCGTTATTCTTTCCTGTATATCAATCACCACTTACAGCAACTTATCAACAAAATTAGAGCCTTTATTCTAACCCGTCTTTCTCCTGAACAAATACAAGAACAGCTGCCTAAATTAACAGAGCAGCAGATCGATCTTTTGCATCCTAAACAGCTTGCCTTTCTTCCAAGTATGATAGAATCAGAGCAAGGACGAGAACAGTTAATTGAGTTAATTCATAAATGTAATCATGCATGGGGTAAACTTTTTGCAGCTCTTGGTGGGGTTAATTTCGAACTCAGAGAGCAGCACCGCAAGACTCGCCCGGATGCACAGATGGTGCAGGAGAGAATGGATGAAAGCTATTTCCGTTCCGTGATTTCAAACCGCGATTACCTTGTCAAAATGCTTCAATCACAAAGAGCATTTTTCTGGACCTCTTTTGTAGGTCGATGTAACGAGGATAAACTACAATTTCTTGAAACATTGATGCATCATCGTAATACCCTTCCAGACTACTGCAGAGTAGATGATGTGATCGTGGAAGTTTTCCGATTTTTGGATCCTCAAATGAATGCTGCTTGCATGCAAAGGCTTGCTAAACTGTGCGGAGAACACGATTTTAAACCATTGAATATAGCATTGTTATTCTTTGTAGAAAAGGATTTTAAAGAGTTTCATATCTATGCCCTGGAAGCTTATCAACTAAAAAAAGCAAAAGGTTTTGCTTTCCAGCAATTTCTAGATTTTTATTCTTCGAAATTAACTGATCAACAAAGAGAGCAAATTTTTACTAAACTTACCACTGTAGATTTATTATCGCTAACAATAGACCTGCAAGGCCACGGTATATGTCGCCCTATGGTGGAACTGCTTTTCAAGAAGAGTTATGCTGAAGTGGAACCTCTTCTGAACGCTATTATCGAACGAGAAAGAAAAGCTAAGGGAGACTATGGTTCCTTGATTAAAATACCTTTGTATTTGTGGTATCACTCGGTAAGTAGCACAGCCAAAATAAATGAATGGAATGTTTCACTGGAAACTCTTAAATGGCATCTCGAATTTTATCTACTGGATAAGGTTGGTAAAGAAAGCGTCTATCAATTTTTGCAATCAGTAGATTTTTCTAAATCTTCTAATCGACAAATTATTGCCTATTTGGATTTCATATCCAAAAATCTTCTGAGTACTAATCGTAGTATCCAAGACATTCTTGCTGAAACACTTAAACGTTGTACAAGAGATAACTTTGATATTGAATTTATTCAAGCGCTTAAGCAGTTATTCCCGGAAGGGGATCAATGGAAGGCCATTTGGCGAGTTCCAAACGAAGAGGGACTTTTAGAGCAGCAGCAATACTTCGAAGCGGTTGAAAAAATTTGTGTCGCACGTGATCCTAAAACTTTATTTCCAGATTTGGCCGCGCGTGCCTGAGCTGTTCAACACCCTCTTTTGAAAGGCGACACCCTGAGAGATCGATCGCTTGCAATCGCGTGGCGGTCTGGGCAAATTGCAAAAGGCCTTTATCCGTAATGTCTAAGCACCTGGAAACATTAATGGAACGCAAGGCTTTGCAATAAGATCCTATTTCAAGCATCAAGCCATCGGTGACGGCACAACGCGAAAGGTTTAGTGAAATCAGCTGGGGCCAACTTCGCACCATTTCAAAGAAAGCGCGCTTGGTTAGGCCTTCGCACTCTTCAACATTCAGGTGGGTAATTCTTGGACAAGCTTTTACAATGACTGCAAACTCTTCATCGCGTATTTGTCGACATCTAGCTAAGTTTAGTCCTTTTAAATAGTTAAGATATCTCAGTTCTCCCCAGGCAAGATAATTAAGTTGCGTATCGCTCATCAATGTCAAACCTTTTAGTGAAGGAAAGCGATGGATGAACGCTTTTAAATGGTTAGGAGAAAGCCAAGAACATTGAGATAGGTTTAGTTCTTCGAGAGATTCAGGAACATCAAAAAGATATTCACTAAAGCGACCGGTATAGCTAATATTCAGCGAAATGAGCTTTGGGGCATTTGTTATAATTTGTTTAAAGGCGGTCTCTTCTATTAATGCCCCGCTAAAAACTAGATGTGTGACGATCTCTTTTATCTCTTCAAAAAGGTTTAAGGCTGTAGTATTAAAATCCAAAAATTCAAAGGCCAGGGGTTGAATCTTTTCGCTTTCGCGCCAATCGATCTCTTCCTGTACCAAAGAAAGAGCTATTCCTGTAATGTGATTGTTTAGGAATCCCAAACAACTTTGTTCTAGAAATTTCCATCTTTCTTTATGGCAGATAAAAAGCAGTTCTAAAACATTTTCTTCTTGAATGTATCTTTTTAAGGTTTCTTGGCACTCTTTCATCAGGGTGGACATTTGAAGCTCGGTGGCAAATCGCAAAATGCGAAATAACTCCTTCCGATCCTTTCTCCATAAATTTTCAACAACGCCCCTATGAACACTTTCGATAATCAGATCGATGTCATCCGGGGGATGTTCAGGTAAATTCAATTGATTTTTTTCCGGATTAATTGTGATGAGCTCATGCAAGATAGGCGACTCTATTGCAAGTAATAGACTATTTGCGCCTTTGGAATAGTTTTTGCCGCTAACTGTGACATTGAGGGGAATCATCTCCTGTAAATTTTGGTAATGAGCCTGTATGAGTTCCAGAATGCGCCTGGCAGAAGCTTGTGAGAGCTTTCCCTCTAAATATTGATCAGACATCCAGACCAGAGCAGCCCGCATGAATTCAGCGTGTTCGACACTCCAGGTTTCATCCTCGCAAGCTTTTTCGAAAAAGTGGATGAGGTCTAATGGCTGAGCAATCAGCATATTGAGCAGCGCTGCATCATTTTGAGCCTGACAATATCTCGAAAGATAATCGGGCAAAAAAGCTGGAGAGAGCAATTGACAATCCTACTTAGAGGGCTGGAACCATTGTTTAATTTCAAGAATCCAGTCACTTAAGACGCGATCAGCATATCCGGCCAGAACTTGCAACCATATACGAGTGCGGTATATTCGTAATCTAAGGCGATTCACTTGTCGCTCGAGAAACTGGCTGATTTTTAGAGTTCTGGCGTTCATTCTAAGGATGATCTTACTTTGTCTTACTGCAATCTTAGGAACGCGCCAGGAGGGCAATTGGACAGAGGGTACATTTAATGATAGGTGCATTAATCTTTTGAAGCCGGTAATGATAGGCCTTAAAAATTGTAATTTTTTTGCGACTCTTTTTAAAAAACGCCCCGACTTCTGTTCCAGTGGGAGAAAGGTATTTGCATACACCCAATAGCGGAACTTTTCCCATGCGGAGCGAATTTTGGCCCATTTAAGAGCGATGAAGTCAAAAACAACCATAATACGCTTAGAAAGGCGTCGATCCCAGTCCAAAAGCATATACATATAGGGTTTTAATAAGGTAACCAGGCGCTCGGTAAGCCGTTTTACCTTTAAAGAGAGATGCAATAATCCATAGATGGGGAAAAAGATAATCCAGAGAAAACATCTGGCTATTTTTCCTATAAAGGGCCCTGCAAAGCCATTATAGCCCTGCAAGCGGCCATAAAATTCCCTCTCTAGCTGTTCTTGGGGAGGAGGGATATATCTCTTAACGTGAGGGCGTGGAAAGCACTCATGAGGCAAAGTGCGGACATTATAGATATCTCTCTCTACAGGACAAACCCCAATAGTATCTGAATTATATTTATGCATATATCCATTATACAGATGTCAATATTTTTTTTCAATGCAAAAAATCTTTATTTTGCACATGGTGACGAATATATGCACGAAGCCGTAGATCGCCTTAGTTATATAATCGCCCTAATTACCCTTATTGGAACATGGTTATTCTTTTTTATCCAGACAAATGAATTTCTAAGCAGTTTAACTGCAGGCATTCTAACCGCGCTCTTAGTGTGGATGTCCTATGTCATTATGCGTTGGTTAATCTTATCTTTTAGGGAGTAATAGTTGTGAGATATTTTCTTCTGTTCATGCTATGCATCATTTCTTTGGAAAGCGCCTATGTACGGCCTCCATCCGTTGAGGTTGCAGTTTGGCGAAAATTAAGTCCGCATTTTTTGCCAGAATCTCACCCTTTAAAGCCAAAACTGGATAAGCTATTCCTCACTTCAAGAGTTGTACAAACTAGCGAAACTCTTCTTGAAGCCGGTTTTGAAAATCCCTATCCTCGGCCTTTTAGCCTCACAATAGTTACAAAACACCCAAAGCTAAAAGGATACATTTTCAAGTTATTTACCGACAGTCAAGAGATCGAAGAGTGGCCTTTCCTTCATCAACGCCTGCGCGGTGCACATCTTGTGCGCAAAGCAATAAAAAAACATGGCTTTGAGGAATATTTCAAGGTTCCTGAAAAGTGGATTTACCCTCTTCGTGCAGATCCTGAATCCCTCTCACATGTACATAAGACGTACTTTATTCTCATTGCCGAAGATATGAATGTCCTAAAAAAGATGCACAATTATGCGCAATGGGCGGGAGCTACCATGACCCCCAAACACTTGGATGCCTTTTATACTATTGTGCAAGAAGTTGGTCTGTCAGACTCTGTTCATGCCTTTAATGCGCCATTCTGCAAGGATGGCAAAATTGCCTTTATCGATACTCAACATTTTCACACTTGGCCTGTGCCCTTACAAAATCTCACACGCTATCTCACAAAGCGCCTACAACCCTACTGGGAGAAGAAAGGAAAGGATGAAGGCTAAAGAAAAGGATGAAGGCTAAAGGATGAAGGATGAAGGAAGAGTCGTTTAGTTGTTTTTTCAACCTTAATGCTAGAAAAGGAATTCACGTACTTAGCAAGACACTTTCCTTCAGCCTTCATCCTTTAGCCTTCAGCCTTTCCTTCAACCTTCATCCTTTCCACATGGAAATGTGAGGGGAATCCGCTCATCTGCGTGGTTGTTAGAATGACCTGCCCTGCCCTCTGGATATGCTCAAAAAGTCTTTTCTGACGAAAGTCGTCTAAGCTAACGCCTATGTCATCAATCATCAACAATGGATTCAGCTGCGCGATCTTCTGCATGCGCGTCCATTCGGCTAAGCGCAAAGCGACAATGCCGCTGCGCTGTTCGCCTTCGCTGGCATGATAGCGCAAGTCACGTTGGTCCAGCAGGATATTAATGTCATCTTTGTGCGGACCTACCAAGGTGTATCCAACTTTGATTTCACGAGAGCGATTTTGGGCATATTGCTGAATATAATGGTCAAGAAGAGCTTTTCCAGTGATGTCTAGAGGGGCTTGTCCTGCGTAAACGAGTGTAAGAAGCGCTTTTTCATTACTCAAAAAATGATACGCAGCGCGTCCGTGATTTTCAAGTTCTTGAAGAGTGAGCCGGCGTTGCTGGACGATGTAGGCGGCAGATTGCGCTAGTTCCTGTTCCCAGCTTTGAATGGATTCTGTTTTCTGCATACGTAGAAGGGCATTGCGCTGTCGCAAGGCTCTTTGAAACCGAAAGAAGTGGTGAATGTAAAGAGGGTCAACTTGCGCAATTTGAGTGTCGAGAAACTGGCGCCGAAATCCTGGGCCGCCTTTCACAATCTGAATGTCGTCGGGAGTCAGCAATACTCCCTGAAGTATCCCCAAGAGGTGTGCAGAGGAGGTGCAGGGTGTATTATTATGCATGAGATAACGCTCTTTGGCATGGACAGAGGCCTTTAAACGCTGCTGCACTTGATATTTTAAAAAGTGTGTTTCCAAATGAAAGCCTTGGTCACTTCCCATCTGGATAAGATCTGATATGTTTGGAGTGCGAAAAGAACGGCCGGTCATCAAAAAATAAACGGCTTCCAAAATGGAGGTCTTACCTTGAGCGTTAGCGCCGCAGATAACATTAATGCCAGGTTCGAAGACAAATTCGGCTGCTTGATGACACCTAAAGCGCAAAAGAGTGATTTTCTGCAAATGGATCGCGGGACTATTCATCGAGGCGTAAAGGCATCAGTACGAACAACGAACTTCCCTCCGGGCTGCCTTGGGCGCTTTCTTCGGTGATGAGTCCCGGACTATAAGAATCGGTCACGCCCAATGCAACATTCTCTGCATTTATATGTCGCAGGATATCGAGAAAATAGTTGGGATTGAAAGCAATTTCAAACTTATCTCCGCGGTAATTCACAGGCATGCTCACTTTGCCTTCCCCAACGGCAGCTGCATTGGCATTCAGTCGAAGCTCTCCATCAGTGAATACAAACTTAACTGAATGGTGTTCAGAAAAAAGCGCAATCTGCCTGAGCAAAATCATGAGCTCTTCACGATGCAGGATCATGGTTGCACTGGATCGATCGGGAATCACGCGGTTAACATCGGGGTACTGCCCGCTCAATAACTTGGTGATCAGCATCATATTTTCGGTTTCGACAGCAATGCGATCATTTAGGATGAGCAGTGTGGCGTCGCCTTCATTTTGCAAGTTAGTCAATATTTCATCGACTGCTTTTATAGGCAATACATAGCTGCCAGATACGCTAGAGTTGATTTCAATCGGCTTTGTCGTGCGTGCCAAACGTTTTCCATCTGTCCCCATGCAGGTGGCTTTTCCATCGTTGATGTTTAAAAGCACACCGGTCAAAACATAGCGAGTGTCCTCACGCGATACTGCAAAGGCTGTCCGGAACAACATCTCTTTGAGATCAGCTTGTTTCATCTTCATTGAAAGGGCTCCCTGCATATTAGGGAGGGCAGGAAAGTCGTTTTTGCTCATACCTAAAAGCTTAAACCGAGAGTCATCTGCTACGATTTCCACAATCTCATTTTGTCCAACAGTGATCTCGACATTGGTGGCGGTGAGTTCTTTAATGAGCGAAGAGAAGTACTTCGAGGGCACGGTAATAACACCTTCCTCGATAATTTTGGCCTCCGTGAAACATCGAATGCCCACTGTTAAATCGGTCGCCGTGATGACTAGTTCATCATTGGCAGCTTCGATAAGTAGATTGCCCAAAATAGGAACCGTGGGTTTTGGCGAGACTACGCCCAAACATTTGTTGACAAGTTGATTTAACTCTCGACTAGGAAGAACAAATTTCATAATAGTTTTTACTCAGGCTTAAGTTGAAACACTATAAACCAAATCGGCCATAAATGTAAACTCGCTGTGCTTTTATTCTTCTCTGTTCTATCCTTATACTCTATGAGTGACCTTGTTTCCAATCGACGTGCTACGCACGATTATGCCATTCTTGAAACCTTTGAAGCGGGTATCGCGCTGCAAGGAACCGAAATTAAGTCCCTAAGGAATAATGGTGGAGTGCTTCAAGATGCCTACGTCAGAGTCATTGAGGATGAGATCTGGCTTATCGGCTGTAGCATAGCACCCTACAAGTATGGCAATATCTATAATCATGAGGAGCGGCGCGATCGCAAACTGCTCATGCATAAGCGCGAAATTGCTAAGCTGCGCATTGCTACTCAGGAAAAAGGCCTGACCATCATTCCTCTGGCCTTCTACCTTAAGGAAGGTCGGGTCAAAGTGCGTATTGCTATTGCCAAAGGTAAGAAGAGTATCGATAAGCGTCAGTCTATCAAGGAGCGCGAAGATAAACGGCAAATCGATCGCATGATGAAAGCTCAGCGCCGATGATTCGCATCAAGATTATCTCTATTGGAAAAACCAAAGAGCCTTGGCTCGAACAGGCTCTGGAAGAGTATGTGAAGCGCTTGCAACCTTATGCGGAAATTCAGTTTATTCTGGTTAAGGACGATCTTCAGCTTGAGAAAAAAGTGCTTAAAGAAGGCTTCTGGATAGGTTTGGACAGCTCCGGCAAACAACTAAGCAGCGAACAATTCTCTACTTTCCTACAACAGCAGGGCGCTCGCATCACGTTTGTCATCGGAGGCCCTGACGGCTTGCCAACATCGTTAAAACAAAATCTGATTAGCCTGTCGCCTCTAACATTTACTCACCAGATGGCGCGTTTGATCCTTCTAGAGCAGGTGTACCGAGCCTTCGAGATCGCCAAAGGGTCGAAATATCATAAGTGATGATCCCATTGACAAACATCATGCCTAATAAGATGAACAGAGCGGCCACTAAGCCTCTGGCGGAAAAAGTCTCGCCCAGAAAGAGAAAGCCTAAGAGCATAGCAGTAATCGGAAAAACGCAAGCGACCATAGAAATGGCTGTGGCTCCAGCATGCTCTAAAAGGCGATAGTATACAATAAATGCCAAAGTCGTTCCCATTAAAGTAAGCCCTGCCACACCTAATAGTGCGCTCCATGAAGGCATGGGCAATAGATAAGGTTGGTCTATCAAGAGTGCGAAAGGCAGAACAAGAGCGCCTGAAATGAGGAGTTGTGCTGTCGGGGCTACCAGAGCAGGATATCCGGAAGCAAATTTCTTAGCATACACATGGCTGGCTCCATAACTGAGAGTTCCTCCCATGGCAGCTAGCATGCCTACGGTTGTGCCTGAAAGGCCTGTGAGAAGGGCAGGGGCAAAAAGAAAAACAATGCCGAAAGTGCTCAAAGCTATACCTGAAGCCTTTTGCACAGTAATGCGATCCGATGGCAATAAAAGGTGCGCGATCAAAGCGGTGCAAGTGGGAGAAGCGCCATTGATTAAAGCTGCTAATGCGCTATCGATAGATTGCTCTGCGTAGCAGAAGAAAAAAAAGGGCAGCACCGAAGAAAGAATGGCCATGAATGTAGTATGGAGCCAAAAACGGGAATCTTTCGGAAAACGATTGCCTGTGGCGAGAAGAATCACAAGAAGGAGTAAAGCGGCTAGTGAGACGCGAACCGCAACAACGGTTAATGGAGGTATCTCATGCACCGCCAATTTGATAAACAAAAAAGAGGGACTCCACATGCAGGCAAGTAGTAAAGTGAATAGTAAACGTGAAACTGGACTCATAATGCCCCGAGCGTAGCATAGAAAAATAAATCAATCAACAATTTAAATAGACAAATACTTAAATAATCTATAGTTTAAAGGATATTTCGCCGAGGTCTATTTTGTTGGGCCTAGTCTAGGTTTAGTTGATCTTTTTGGAGAACACATTCATGCACTTAATCCCAAAGAACAGCCTGCGGCAGCGGATGCTTAAACCTAGAAACGGCAAAAGTTTTCATCACCTGGCATCAAAGAACGCGTCTTTAGTGAGATAGAAAAAATACCTATTTATATCAAACAGGGAATATCCCGCCTATCCTATTAATTGCCCAGGATAGGACTCGAACCTACACACCTTACGGCACCAGAACCTAAATCTGGCGTGTCTACCAATTTCACCACCTGGGCAAAGGAACTGATGTTTAAGCCTATCCTTTTCTTTTCTTTTCGTCAATCAGCCCATTTGATACTGTGATTCGGAGTAGGTATGAACCAACATGATTCGGATGTGAAGGTAGGTTAACCGCAGAGCCGAGTCATTGCCCGGATAGCTCAGTTGGTAGAGCAGTGCATTCGTAATGCGAAGGTCGTCGGTTCGAGTCCGGCTTCGGGCATTCGTCTAACCCATCTAGATAGGTCCTTAAGTCTGACTCAGAAGAAGAAAGAGCTGGCCCACTTACAACGAGATCAATAGCTTGTATAAGCAAGCCGGTCTTGAAATTAAAAAATCAAAGAACAGCATGTTATAAACAATTATCAACTTGCTCTACCAAATATAATATCCTCCGCTCCCGTCAGGATCCATCGAGTGACATTTAGGCAGTCGATCTAGCATGTTATCTGAACTTGGATCACCTGAATCCATCCAAGTATATCCTCCACGACTATTTGGTTGAACATGTGTAGTTGTAGGCAGCTTTGGCATCTTATACTTATATGGTTCTGACTATGAGCAGCAACAGACTGCTGAGTGGGGATCTTCGGTTGTCAAGCAATTGTCTCAAGATCTTCAAAAGGCATTTCCAGGAATAAAAGGATTCTCTTCTCGTAACTTATGGAGAATAAAGGATTTCTACCAGTCGTATCATACAAATGAAAAACTGCCAGCAGTGCTGGCAGAAATTAGCTGGACTCATCACGTATATATTCTGGAAAAGTGCAAAGACCCCCTCGAACGAGAGTTCTATATAAAGATGTCCAAAAGAAATTCTTGGAGCTATCGCGTTCTACTGAATCAGATAGATAATCAGAATTATGAAAAAACGATGCGTAGTCAGACCAACTTCGAAAAGAACTTGCCTGAAAAGATGATGCCGGAAGCCAAACTAGCGATGAAAGATGAGTATACCTTCGATTTCCTTGAGCTGGGAGATGAACATTCTGAGCACGAATTGGAGAGAGCCATTGTAAGAAATATTGAACACTTTTTACAGGAAGTCGGAAATGTATATACCTTTATGGGATCACAATATCGCCTTGAAGTAGACGGGCAAGAATTTCTCATCGATTTACTTCTGTATCACAGAAAATTGAAGTCTCTGGTCGCAATCGAATTGAAAGTGGGTGCATTCATCCCAGAATATGTTGGGAAAATGCAGTTCTACCTAGCAGTTCTTAATGATACTGTGCGCTTGCCAGACGAAAATCCATCGATCGGCATTATTTTGTGTAAAGAGAAGAACAGAACAATCGTTGAGTATTCTCTTAAAGAAACAAATAAACCGATCAATGTCGCAGCCTATAAGACAACCACAAAGTTACCAAAAGAGCTGAGGGATGAGCTTCCTTCTCCAGATCAAATCGCAATGTTACTCGACTATATCCAATAGATGATCAATATTTGATAACAGAGAAATTTCACCATTTTGTCACAGCAAGCATCAAAAATATTCTGTAATGGACAAAAAACCACAGCATTTCTAGAATTGCAACTTGCAAAGGATAAAACTGTTAAATATTGTTCTTTGCTGTCAGTTTAGAGATGTGTGGCATTCGTAATGCGAAGGTCGTCGATTCGAGTCCGGCTTCGGGCAAATCCATAACCTCTCTAAGCTGCATGCCTTGGAGAGGTTTTCTTATTTTAGGTCTCCTTTAGCCATGTGCAGGGTGGAATTCAAGTTCTAAACCACAAGCTTTAATAGCGCTAACAAGTGTTGAAAACCTAGCCTTACCTGTTTGAGAAAGTAATTAAATTTAACCAATATTTTCCTAGAGGCATGAGGTATTAAATAGGCTTAGCCTCTTTCAATATGCTGAAAACCTCCTCAACATCCTGATTCCAGCAAGGGAGCCCTTGGAAGAGTTTGAATTCTGAATCTGGATTTTCTTCACTATCCAGATGGAAAGCATGGGCTCTTCTGAGAGCATCTTCAAGAAAAGGAAGTAGACGTGGATGTGGATTTTGTTTCGGAAAGATATTGACCAGATAATTGATTAACGTACCGCCACCACGCTGTTTATTGGCAGCTAGTAAGTCTGCTGTCGTTTCCAACATATTATTCCTGAGGCGTTCTTCTGAAAAATTGTCAAAACTAAATCCTTCCTTACTATAGGACTGATGGTGGTGCTCTTCATACTGATGAAGTCCCCAAGCGGCAAGATAACCTAATTTATCTTCATCTTGCCTACCACCTCTAAAGTAACGCGCGTAGCCTTCAAATTGTTCTACATCGAGCTTACAAAGGTCGTGGCGCAGCAATTGTTTTTCTGGGCATCCCAATGCAACACCGAAATCATAGACATATTGTCTATGAATCTTAAGCTCTGCAACAAAGAAGAGCATTTCTCTGGCAATCTCCACGTTCATGTTTTGCACCTTGAGGATTGCCTCCTCGTAACCTGCAAGGTATCCATTAACTTCTGCGCTATCAAGCCCAGCACCTTGTAGCATGTCAATAATGCGAGAACGGGTTTCTTCTAATAGAAGACTCGTGAGATAAGAAGCTGCCTTTGGGGAGAGGTTATCGGCGAAAATTTTAAATTCTTGAATTTTGTCGTGTTGTTCTTCATGGGTCAAAATAGCATCTTGCTCGACTTCATTGAGAAAATATTGGAAGGAGCTTGTGCCTTCACTCTCCTCCGAAGAGAAAGAAATTTCTGTTTGAAAAATAGCATTGTGATTTCCAGCAACAGGTGCTGCATATATGGTATGCATGAATGAGCAAAGAATTAGACAAAACGACAGATTTTTCATAAATCTCCAAAACTCCTAATTAAAATAAAACGTAATTTTAGCATGAATCATGTTCTAAAACAAACCTATGTATTTATCGCTATGAGATTACTTTTACTGAAGTATACGTAGAAATAGGCATGCCGTCAAACTATTAAATAAGTGTAATTGTTTGACTTTTTTGAAAGCCGCTGGCAATCTTCCAAAATTGAAATATTTTTGAGGATCTTCAAGAGTTAAATTAATGCCTTTTATAAAACATCAAATGCTCCCCCTTCCTGAAAACTCGCAAATCATAGAGATGGCTTCTGAACTAGTGGATATTCAGACAATTATCCCAACAATTCAAATTGATCTCAAATATGCAACAAAAGATAATTTTACGGGGCAAATCGTATACAACTTTAGCTGCTGTTTATTACATAAAGACGCTGCTCTCAAGTTGCGTGATGTCCAAGCCGAGTTTGAGTCCCGTGGATTAGGTCTAAAAGTTTGGGATGGGTTTCGTCCAATGGAAGCACAATGGAAATTTTGGAAATTAGTCCCCGATGAACGATATGTAAGCGATCCGAGAAAGGGCGGTAGGCACACAAGGGGAACAGCGGTTGACTTAACTTTAGTTACCAAGGCAGGTCAGGAGTTATTAATGCCATCTGCTTTTGATGATTTTTCCGAAAAAGCCCATAGAGATTACATGGGCGCCTCTGAAGAGGCTATAAGAAATCGTGAGCTTCTGCAAGAGGTCATGGAGAGGCACGGTTTTATTGGCATACCGACAGAATGGTGGCACTTTGACTTAATCGGATGGAAGGATTATCCACCAATCGATGACATTCCTATTCAATTTGCTTACCCAAAAAATTAGAGGAGCTTACTACTCTTCTTCCACTTTTTTTCTCAAGTTCCTTCCTTGCATTACCTGCAATGCTTCCTCCTGACTGAGCAGCGGTTTTATTTTCTTGAAAGCCTTGTGCATTTTGCTGAACAGCGATTTCCGTAGTTGAAGCTTCGCCTAACATGGTAAAAACGAGTTCTAAATCGGTCATGTGATCTCGAAGGTTTTCTCTTTTGAGATTTTTTAATTTCTTATGTTCGATAGGCTTTAAGCCAAAAGTGGCCTCCGCTATTTCAGCTGTAAGGATAGCGTACTCACGCTCCTCTTTAACTCCCCGTTGTTCCCATTCATTCGTTAGCTGTTCCCGAATAGCAATCCCTCGCATTCTTTTTTCAATCCAATCGTCGGGATAACCTTTACTCCTATAAAGCGCTCGCATTCTTTTTGAGGCAAGTTCAGGATCTTCAATTTCCTGTATGCGTTCGTAGCCCACTTTAGCTAGCCATCTTTTGAAAGGCTCTGCTTTTGGAGAAGGTATTGATTGGATGATTCGAAAAATTGTTTCTGTGTTGGCTGTTTCAGTCTCCCTCATTTTTCCATCATTAGCAATCAATTTCAACTGTACGATTTTATCGTACAGTTGACTAAATCCTTCATCTTCAATGAGTTTACGTTTTAAATCAGACCAATATCTTCTTGGATTAGCACTTCCTGTCAAAGCTTCTATAATATCAATGATTGAGAAATACCACTCATTATTATGAATGACTTTGCGAATTTGCTTGCCTTTGAATATAGCAATACGATTTTGAATTTCGATGGCGTTATCCATATGCACTCACTTGTTGGAAAGGCTATTTTTATATAGAAAAAACATTTTTACTTCAATAAAGGATTTTGGGATAGACAGGGATAGCAATTGCAACCAGAATACAAAAAGCAACTATCCCAACACCAAAATCTGTGATAAGCCCAAAAGTACTTATTTCGCCGACAATCATTAAGGTTCGCAACGCATCAACTAGGTAAGTTAAAGGATTTAAAATAGCAAGATAGCGAATCCAAGTCGGCATAATCTCAATAGGATAGAGCGCATTGCTCGCAAAAAAAAGGGGCATGGTCAACACTTGTCCAATTCCCATAAAGCGTTCTCTCTTTTTCACTATCGATGCAACCACAAGTGATAATGTGGAAAAAATGGCTCCTCCTAATAAAACTATAGCTATCACCCCTAGGAATGCCAGCAAATTCCAGCGTAAATGCACTCCCAATAAATAGCACAAAAAATAGATGATGAATATTTGAAATAGGCTTCGTATGCCTGCTGCAAAAGCCCTACCAACCACGAGGGCAACGCGAGGTGCCGGTGTCACTAAAATTTTACTCAATATGCCCATATCCCTTTCCCAAATCAGCGCGATTCCATAGAAGATCGCCACAAACAGGATGCTTTGGGCCAAGATCCCAGGTGCAATGTAATCTAGATAAGAAAGTTCCCCAGTTGGAATGGCGTGAGCCTTTGTCATGGCTTGCCCAAAGATAAGTAACCAAATAGCGGGCTGGATCATGCGCGTAAATAATTCAAAGGGATCATGCCGCAGTTTGCGAATGTCTGCTTCTGCGATCGCAAACGTTTGGCGCAATGCTACCATCATGCGTTCAACGATGGAAGATGGTGCGTCTGACTTGTTTGGTTTGGGCATAGCTCCCGCCTTCTTTTATTGAAGTTCCAGTGTACTGAAGAAAAACATCATCTAAGGTTGCATTAGGACCAATCTTAGCTTTGAGGTTTGTGGGTGAATCCAAAGCTACGACATGTCCTAAATACATGAATGCCACCACATCACAAAGCTTATCCGCTTCATCCATGTCGTGCGTGGTGATAAAAATGGTTGTGCCAAACTGATTGCGCCACTCAAGGATATGTCTCCAAACGACTTTTCTGGCGCTTGGGTCTAATCCTACAGAAGGCTCATCCAGAAATAGAATGTTCGGTTTGTGTAACAAAGCTTGAGCGATTTCAAGTCTGCGGATCATTCCTCCCGAGTACTGGTTGACCATCTGATTTGTCGCTTGCGATAAGCCCATAAATTCTAAAACCTCTGCAATTGTTGTCTCACGCACAGAGCGATCAAGGCCATATAACTTTGCGGATAGTAAAAGATTTTCGTAGCCGGTTAGATCGCCATCTGCAGAGATCAGTTGTGAGACATAACCAATATTTTGTCTGACTTTGGAGGGGCTTGCTACAATGTCTAGCCCAAAAATCTTTGCTGTGCCGGCTGTCGGAGGAAGTAGTGTAGTGAGCATCTTGATTGTAGTGCTTTTTCCGGCACCATTGGGTCCCAATAAACCAAAAATTTTTCCGGCAGTGACTTGAAAAGAAACTTTATCCACAGCATGTATAGAATTGTAATAATGGGATAGCTCAACAACATCAACAGCATTCATATTCTCCTGATCTCAAGGAATTTCATTTTAGTCAATAATATGCATATTGTAGTCTGAAATAAATCGATTAAATGTGAGATTTTATGATCTACACTTGTCCCATGCACCCTGAAATTCAGCAAGATCATCCGGGTAGCTGCCCGATCTGTGGAATGGATTTAGAGCCCACACAGCCTTCTGAAAAGGGAGACGATTCTGAATATCTCAGCTTGTTGCATCGCTTTTGGATAGGATGTGGATTAACCATCCTAGTTTTGGCGTTAGCTTCGAGCCATTTTTTACCCGAACAGTTCTCGCGCTGGCTTCAGTTCATTTTAAGTTCACCGGTTATCTTTTGGACAGGCTATCCTATTTTTCATAAAGCCCTGACATCCGGTGCCCTAAACATGTTTTCTTTGATTTCTCTGGGTGTGGGTGCTGCCTATTTGTATAGCGTCATTGCACTGGTTTTCTCTCATTTGTTTGTCTATTTTGAGACAGCTGCTGTGATCACTGTTTTAGTGATCCTTGGTCAACTCCTGGAATTAAAAGCGCGAACACAAACCAGCTATGCCATTAAAGCACTTCTTGATCGAACTCCCAAGAGTGCTCACCTATTAGTGAAAGGGCAAGAGGAAGAGATTTCCCTAGAAGCTGTTCAGGTCGGCAATCTTTTGCGAGTTCGACCCGGGGAAAAAATTCCCGTGGATGGCATTGTCACTGAAGGCTCAAGTTTTGTCGATGAATCGATGATCAGCGGCGAACCGATCCCTGTGGAAAAGAAGCCCCAAAATAATGTGACAGGGGGGACCATCAACCAAACAGGCAGTTTCATCATGGAAGCTCAGCGCGTTGGCAGTGAAACTATCTTAGCGAGAATTATTCAGATGGTTTCAGACGCGCAGAGAAGCAAAGCGCCCATCCAGAAGCTTGCAGATGTGCTTTCAGGGTATTTTGTTCCGATTGTTGTGATTATAGCGATCCTCACTTTTATCATCTGGTCTACAATAGGTCCTGAACCACGTTTGGCATTTGCCTTGGCTAATGCTGTCGCCGTGTTAATCATTGCCTGCCCCTGTGCTCTAGGCTTGGCCACACCGATGTCTATTATGGTGGGTATTGGAAGGGGTGCCGAAATGGGCGTCCTAATAAAGAATGCTGAAGCTCTCGAAAAACTGGAGAAAGTGAATACTTTATTAGTGGACAAAACTGGCACGTTAACAGAGGGAAAACCTAAGGTGATTCAAATTAGCGTAGCAGAAGGTTGGAAGGAAAATGACCTCTTGCAGCTAGCTGCAGCTGTAGAACAGTATAGTGAGCATCCCTTTGCATTAGCCATTGTTCAGGCCACTAAAGAGAAACATCTAATTCTCCCTGCCGGTAGAAATTTTGTTTCCATCACGGGTGGAGGAGTTCATGGAGATGTAGAAGAGAAAAAAATAATAGTAGGCCAACCTAATCTAATGCATGTGAGTCAGAAGTTACAAGAGCAAGCAAAGTCACTCCAGGAGCTTGCTCAGACCGTTATTTTTGTTGCTGTTGAGGGCGCTGCCATTGGATTTATGGCTGTCGCCGATCCTATCAAAACCTCGACACCGACCGCCATCGAAGAGTTGCATCGACTTGGCATCAAGGTAGTTATGTTAACAGGTGATAATAAATATACCGCAAAGGCTGTGGCAAAAAAGTTAAAAATAGATGAAGTTTATTCAGGAATAAATCCTAGAAATAAAAACCTCTTAGTGCAAAAGTTGAAAAATGAAAACCGAATTGTAGCCATGGCTGGAGATGGAATTAATGACGCGCCCGCCCTTGCTGCAGCAGATGTTGGAATTGCCATGGGCACAGGAACCGATGTGGCCATGGAAAGTGCAGGGATTACATTAGTCAAAGGTGATCTAAACGGTATTGTGAAGGCCATTGCATTGAGTCGTGCCACCATGAGGAATATTCGGCAAAACTTGTTCTTTGCGTTTATTTATAATATTGCCGGAATACCGATTGCTGCCGGTGTACTCTATCCGTTCATCGGTTTATTGTTGAATCCAATGATCGCAAGTGCAGCAATGACCTTTAGTTCAATAACTGTGATCTTGAACGCGCTTAGGCTAAAAAAAGAAAAGTGAAATGCAAACGATTTTTATTTTAGCCCACGCAGGGCATGAGCTTGGTAAAATCTCACATGAATGGATCGAGTGGATCGGGGGCATTCATTTGATAATATTACATTTTCCAATCGCTCTAATTAACATGTTAGTAATTGCAGAAATCTTGTTTCTGTATTACAAGAAGCCAATTTTCGAATTTTCTTCTCGTTTCATGCTACTTTCTTCTGCAATTTTATCTCCTCCTACAGCCATTTTGGGTTATATATACAGCTATTCTGCCCCCTATACAGGGCTAACTGAAACTTTTTTATTTTGGCACATGTGGTTTGGCATAGCCACAGCTACTTGTGTGGTCTTTCTGCCATTTATTAATAGCAGAAGCAAGACCTACTACTTAATAAGTCTGATTCTATTGTTTATATTAATCAACATAACAGGATTTTTTGGCGGTGGAGTAACGTTCGGGCTGTATGGAGCACCCAGCCATAAAAACAAAAAACTTATAGAAGCAGCAAAAATTACAAAAGGAGGGTTTTTATGGAACCTGGCCGCGTTTCCAATGCAGCAATATCTCTAATAATGGGTGACAATTCCTTGTTGCATTACGCACTCTCATTTTTAGAATTCCGCGAAGCTGCTGCATCTGCAACAGTTGCTAAAAGTTGGAATGCCTTTGCTCCTGAGAGGGTTATAGTTAAAGACGAATATGAATGGGAGCAGAAGTTTACCGACGCTCGAATTAAAGTTTGTGCAGATTTAGGAAAATGGCGACGACTGAAACATTTGGCAATATCAAACTGCAGAGCTATGACTGAAGTTGCTCTAGAGTATTTCGGAACAAACATTTGTACTCTTTCTATACGGGCTTTTGCTCTTAAGGATGACCATTTTCAACACATTTCAAGAATGAGCAAGTTAGAGTCGCTTACATTAAAAGGAATAAACGTTCCCAAAAATGCTTTGCAGCCCCTGCGTGGTATGCAGATTCATACTTTAGCATTAGATTACATAAGTATATCAGACACAGATTTAGAGCCTTTAGAAGGAATGCCTTTACTCTCCTTCCGATTGATTAGTCTTCACATGTATATGAAGGGTAGTGGTTTTAGACACCTTGCTAACGCACCGATAGAGACCTTAATTTGTCGTTATGATTCCTATATTCATTCCTTCGAAGGATTACCTTATCTTCAAAAAATGCCCTTGAAACACTTCGTGTTATGCAATCAAGGTATAAACGATGATAATCTGAATTTTCTTAGAGGTCGACCCCTGCGTCATCTTGATTTATCATTAAATAAGATTACTAGTATTGGGTTAAAGAATTTGATAGGAATGCATTTAATGCACCTCAATTTAAAAAATACATTAAGCTGTGATGAGGCTATACCTTATCTCATTGACATGCCCTTGTCTCATCTTAACTTATCGAGTACCAAAGTAACAGCAGTTGGACTTAATA
>Ga0207151_1071_pt1 | contig 24755 bp, 24 predicted proteins | sample Alteio_BWMinHeat_29_FD_153523 | JGI IMG/M metagenome (GOLD analysis project Ga0207151, IMG submission 153523) | Enriched cells from forest soil in Barre Woods Harvard Forest LTER site, Petersham, Massachusetts, United States -... | ecosystem: Environmental > Terrestrial > Soil > Temperate forest >... | reverse complement strand
GACATGTATGTTTTATATAGTTGATTATGTATTTGCTCCTGCTTTTCCCATGAAACAAAAGTCTTAATATAATCATCAAACAGCAATCCCATAACACAGGCATCCATTTCTTTTATAGGCCGGGTATGCTTAAGGGGTAATTTTAGTATATTGCCAAACAATGAATGAATTTCATTGCGATACTTAGAGTATTTTTCTAGCATTATATGAAAGTCTACGGTTTTCTGGATCAAGTGGTCTAAACTTGCCAATTTATTGGATATCTGAAAAACAAACAAATCAAATTGATTTTGCGAGTCTATGGGCAATGAGCTACGCAACTGCATGCAGGAATTTGAGAGCCATTTAATAGTAATTGTAACTTCCTTGTGAAAAACCTTAACGAGGTTAATCTTTTCAGTTTCTAATGACCTAAAGGTACGCATTAATAATTTTTCCAATACTTGGAATAATTTAATAATTGTGTGTTTATTTTTGGAATTTAAATCCTTGTTTTGGTCAAGCGTTGCAGTTATAGATTGTAAGATAGAATCCAGTTCGTCTACGGATAAGTTTTTGTTATTACAAATTTTTTCCATCTGCTCAATGTCGAGAGTGCTCATAAGTAGTCCTTGAAAGGTTGCTTTACGAAGAGACAACATTATATTTGTTTAATTATAGCTCAGAATATGAGATTGTTTTAATGAAGCGGTATTATCTGTAGTAGCTTATGGGGCATGCATATTTTGTATAAATGAGAACGAGATTGATCCGTTCGTACTTTTCAAAAGAAAGGATTTGATATCAATCAAATGAGGAGCCGAATACGTGATCCATACACCCGATGCTGTGAGAGGTCGGGCTCCTACCCAATGGTATCACCGGAAGGACGCGAGGGAGCGATAGTCCTTGGTTGACTGATTTTTGCGTCCCTCGCTAATAGAGCCATTCCAATATCAATGTGCCCATGTTGAGCTGCGATATAAAGCGGCGAAGCACCGCTAGTCATTAAGTGATTGGCGTTTGCTCCCTTATCTAATAGAGCCTTTACAACATTAAGGTGGCCATTTTGAACTGCGATAAAGAGAGGTGAAGCACCATCGATAGTCCTTGTTTGATTGACTTGGGCTCCCTTAGCTAATAGAGCCATTGCAATTTCAAAGTTTCCATTTTGAGCCGCGATAAAAAGGGGCGTAGCACCATCGCTAGTTGCTTGATTAGCTTCTGCTCCCTTAGCTAATAGAGCCTTTACAATATCAATGTGCTCATTTTGAGCAGCGATATAAAGCGGTGAAGCACCACTAGTCTTTAGTTGATTGGTGTTTGCACCTTTATCTAATAGGGTCCTTACAATATTAAGGTGCCCATGTTGAGCTGCGATATAAAGCAGCGAAATACCATTGTTAGTTATTGGTTGATTGACTTGCGCTCCCGCATCTAATAGTTTTTGAACGGTATTTATCTTTCCCAGCATGCAAGCAAAATATAACGAATTTCTGTTTGTTTCAGTTATTCGAGAAACTTGTTCTTTAACCGGGTATGGCATTTGATCCAATTGTGCTTGCAGAGAATCGAGGTGCGCCCCTTGCCCAGGAACGACCGCTTGTATAAAAAACGCTATATATTTTTTATTATCAAACGATTTAAAAATTGCAGAAACTAAGTTCTCAGTACTTAGCTCTTGATAATAGGACGCTGTTGTTCCGAAGTTATTAGTATCAATGTATCGCCAACAGGCTTGCTTGGTGTTATATCGCAGACAAACTGAGTGATTTTCTGAGCTAAATAATATAGGCACATTAGGTAATACTTTTGTTAGCCTACCAAAATATCCCACTAGCTCAGGAGCGGTTAGAGTATAGGGGCTGGGTGTTAAAACAGAATAATCATTAACGAAATTAGCTTTTAACTGTTTAGATTGTGTAAAACTTAGGATAACTTGAATATCTTGTTGATTGAGAATTTTAGAAAAAACAGCTCTACCTTTGTCGTTCCAGGGCTCCAAATAAAGCTTCACCCCATCAAAAAAAGTGGGGATTTCAAATAGTATACGGTATCTTTCCAGGATGATGTTTCTTACTATGCCTAGAATAGGGAGCTTATTTTGTAATTCTGAAACAACACTACTTTCAAGGGAGTTATTAAGCAGTTGTTTTTCGATCTCCGTAATATCATTGCTTAATTTTTTTATTACGTCAAAAGCATCGTCTATTTCCTTTTTTAATTGGGTGAAATCGGGCTTGTAAGATTCAATAAAGGCAAGCCTTTCAAAAAAATGAAGTTCCTCTTCTTCCCCTGCCAGCACGGCTTGCATCCACATACCGGAGAATCCCTGACACAAACCAGAATTTCCCAGATTATACTCCAGTAGATTCGCGAGATTTAACAAATTGCCGTGAGTGAGCCTATTGGTTGCAATTGATGATGGTATCGACATGTTCACGCTCACTCTCCCATTTATATGGTCGTAGTGAAACAGCAAGACCACAAACATAAAGCTGGGTAAGGAAGTTCTTGTATTTTCAAGTATAGCACAATACTTAATTCAATTGAATAAAAACAATACAGTTAAGGCTGGGTAAATGCTGAGAAGATTGAAAATTTGTTCATTTTGATGTTGTTTGCTAGGCCTATATTTTAAGTATATAGAAATTTCATTGTTCCCGATCGAAAATCATGTCTTGGAGCGCCTAGTGGCGAGGTATTAGCTTTAATATCTCGTGTGTCATACAGGTTTGATATAAATGATAATGAATTCGTTCATACTCTTCCCATGAAGAAAGGGTCTTCATATCCTTGTCAAATACTTCTTCTATAAGGCAATCCATCATCAACTTCAGTGCAGATTTGATATCTTCATTGAGCGGCAATTTTAAAGTACTGGCAACCAATGATTGAATTTCATCGCGGCACTGAGAATATGCTTTTAACATTTGATAAAAGGTGGAGTCTTCCTGTAGCTGCTCATCCAATGTACCTAGCTTTCTGGAAACCTGGAAAGTAAAAGAATTAAATTGACTTAGGTTATTGGGCGGCCATGCAACACGTATATCCAGGGAAGGGTTTGATAGATAATTAATAGTAAAGTCAATTTCCTTGTGAGCAATTCCAACAAGTTTGATTTTTTCTTTATCAAATATCTTGATGGCCCACGGTATTAAGTTTGCTGCAATATTAAATAATTTAATAACAATTTGCTTATTTTGTTTGCTTATTTTTTTATTTTTAGTAAGTAGCACCATTATTGAAAAAAAGATAGAACTCATTTCTCTCATAGTTAACGCCTTCTTATTACAAAGTATCCCCATTTGTTCTGTGCTAAGGATATCCATATAAGTCCCTAATCTGTCGTTTTAAACAAGATGCATCTTGTTAAATTATAGACCAAAATCAATCGCTAGAGGGGTAGTGTGCTTAGCTCTACACGCAGAATAGCCAAAACACCATTTTCACCTTATATTCAGGGGGGATATTCCTAGATAATGGATTTCAACTAATAAAGCAGCTATTCTTAATCCAAGCAGGTTTGAAGTTGGAGTAGGGCCATGCTAACTCCCAATTTAGCTGAAATAATTCAAGTCATAGTAGATAAAATAAAGTCAAATACATTGGATTCTATCTCTGTAGATGACATCTCATCGATTGGATTACTGGTGATGGGCTATGCAAGGCTCGTAAATTCTGGTTTTAATACCCCACAAGATACTCCTGAAGTTAGAGATAGTTATTTAAATAACCTAATGCAAGTTTTAAATTCATTAACAGATAATCTCTTAAAACGTATAGCCAAAGCAAAAAATGAGCTCCAAACAACGTGTCTTCAGGAAATTGAATCCATCGAATTAAAAATTGATACTTTTCCGGAAATTATGGAATATCGTGCCCCATCCAAAAAAATGAACACTGTAAAGCAATATGTAACGGAAATGAAGCAATGTATCAATGAATTAAGACAAGCGTTATGTACTGAGCTTCCAGAACCAGATGGATTTGCTAAGATTATTTTGGCTCATATAGCTTGTAGTACAACACTCAATCAAATGGTCTCACAACTTTTAACGTTGTATCCCTCCGCAAAAATAGTGCAATATCAGAAGCTATTTAGAGAGTCTCTGACCTTTAATGGATCAAAATTTCTATACTGGAGACATCTTGAAGAAGATACATCAAAGCTGCAATGGTACTGCCAATGTGGAGGAATGTATGATTTTATAATGAGTCATGAGTAATTCCCTATTCTATCATATTAATTTACCACACTAATTTATCGAAACATCAAAAATCTTACCAAAGAAGGTCTACACTTTTTATTAACGTAGTAGGTGTTGTATATCTTTGGGAGACGTCCATGGGCACTGAGAAAAGTTGGAACGATATATTTCCTAGTACATCCAATCCACAAAATGACTTCATCCCTAAAAAAATAATGCCCAATCAAATGCAAGAAAATCCTGAATTAATGCGTGAATACCTTAAAAAAAATTTATTTGAGAAAATTAAAGATTTTGCATTTGCTATAAAAAAAACACCTAAAAATATGAGAAAAGGTCTTGAAGAGGGTCTTTTTCTATTAAAAAAAATGGCCAGTAACGATCTTGATTTCCTATTATCTATTCAAAGCTCAGCGCAACAATTTATGTTGAATGGTTACAATACGTCACTCACCCTCCTGATAGAGGACAAAGTAATAATTCCACTTGATACTATCATGAAAAAACAAGCGCAGAAACTTAGAAAGCATCACTGTCGTATTATTTTAACCTCCAGGGAAGAGGTATTTAGAAAATGCACAGAGGTTTTTTACTTGACGTTAGTGAATCTAATAAAGGAGGGTGAATATAAAGTGGTAGAAGAAGTGATATTGAGTAATCATTTAAAAATCCCACTGCATAAGGCAAAAAAGCTTTTTTCAGTTGCTCAGCAAGCAGCATTGATGAGTCCAGAAGGCTCGGAACATTTTTTAAGATTATTAAATCTGCGGCTGTTCTCAGACAATCATCAGAATCCCCAAAAAATCGATTATAGCAGTTTACAAAACGATAGGTTGCTCAAAAATCAAATAAAAATAGTTGGTAACAACAAAGATTATGTATTTTTGAAGGATTTATTACGAGTTGCTACTATGGTCAGTAACGATGTAAATGATGCAACATTAAGAGCAGAACTCGATCGTTTAATTATTCCAGAAATAGAAAGTATATTATCCATGGCTGAGAAGGAACTAGCCTCTAAAATTAAAGAAAGAAAAAAGTCACCTTAATAAAACATTTCGTAAAAGGTCTAGTGTGTATCATTTGGCAATGTGAGATCAAACCTAGATTAAACAAAACCTGAATAGGTTACAGGTTACAGGTTACAGGTTACAGGCCGCGGTCAAAATAAAGCACATTATATGCAAATAATAATCAATTTTTTGTAAAGTTATAATATTCCTCAATTTGACTTCACCAAAACTAGCTATAATTAAACTAGAAAACCGGTAAAACTAGAAAGGACCTAGTCATGAAAAAAAAAGGCACCAACCCTCTGGACCCCGAATTTATCATGGACGAAAACCAACGGGTTTTTAATGAATTTGTTTTTCTATTTAAAAATAATTATCTTTTTTACCTAATCGCTACGGGCCAAACACATTTGATCCATCGTTACTGGGTGCTTGGATTTAGGTCGTATAACGAATATTTTGCAGCTTTGAACGCTCTAAATGAGAAGGATGCAGAATTTACTACGGTAGGATTGGGAACTACGCCTATCAGTAGCACGACCAAGGCCGAAGCCCCTGCAGTAGTGCACTCACCCATAGCAGAGGTTATATCTAGTGCCTGGCAGGGTCATGAACACTATCAACAGCTGTGGTCGAATTACAACCAAGCATTGTCAGAATATACAGCGTTAGTGGTTAAAGACTATCAACAACGTTCTGCGGTATACCAACATTTACATCAACAATACAAGCCACTTATGCAATCCTTAGCCAAGGCAGTCTATGCAGATGCCCCACCACCTCCGCTACCGGAAAAACTGACTGCTATGTCTTTGGATGAATTGCAGGAAGCCAGGCTGGAGGATACTTTTGATTCAGAAGACACCTATTTTTTTGAGGACTTCGACTATTTACGTGCGCATCACGATGCCGTTGAGCGTTTTTATGCAGAAGAGGCACAAAAAACATTTAAAAATCCCGATGGAACTGAGGACATTGAATCGCGTCAGGCTTCCTTAAATCAACAGGTCAAATACAGAGAGGGCTTTAGGGATCGGGTCGTCAATTTCATGGAAAATCATAAAGAAGCTCCTGCTTTTAAAGAAAATGAGGTTGAATTGACTCGGTTGTATGGAGAAGTCAAACAGGCTGAGGTGGCTGCTGATGTGGAATTGGCCGAAATTAATGCCACCTATGAGCCTTTGTTTAAACAGGCCTTTGATCAGTTGAGCGAATCTGCACAGCCCCTGGTACAGCAGACAGAAGCCTATATTCGGACACTTACAGATAGATTGCAAGCCAGAAAGTCTACTTTAACTCCAGAAGAAAATGCCGCATGTGAAAAGTGTATAGAGCAGTTAGGAGAGATATACAAAAAACATTTAAGGAGACCGAATTTATTTAAATTGGGGGATATACAAAGGGCTTGTCAGGATGCGCTAGGCGGTTTACTAACCATGCAGACAGAAAGTTCACAAGACTACCAGGAGCCAGGTTCTAAAGATAAGAGCGAATTTCAGAAGTTAATAGATTCTGTTCGTAACGAATATAACTTTCTAAGCAGTCAAACCCAAGCTGCCAGTGTCGCTATGCCTGAACCTGAGACTATAGATCCACAACCCTCAGCTCCACCAATGCCATCCACAAATATGACTTTTGCGGCGAATTCTACCACTTTAGAGGAAATGCATATAGAGCAAACTTTAGGAACGGACTCTTCTGAAGCAGCAGTAGAGTATGCAGACCTTATCTCCAACAGGACTCCCGTTTCTGAAAATATTGCAGAATCAGGGTCAGGCAAAGTGTTTTATGATCCGGTATCTACCGAGATTAATCCCGAGCTTAGTGCTCCATTCTTGCAAAAACCTGCGCCAGCTAACGAAAATATCAGCACGCAAGAAGAAATTAAGAGTGATTTGCATTCTTGGAAGAACAGATCCCTGGAGACTGCTGATTTTAATGAGAATCTTGCGAATGAGAATGTTGAACAAGCGGTTGTAAAAGAGCCTGCTGTGGTTGATGGTGATTCAAAAATCCATGAGGTGGATGGTGATTTTCAAGATGCCTTAAGACAATTATTTAAAATAAATAATGTGGTTTCAGCGCATTGTATACCAGAGGAAGTTAAAGGTTGTATGGCTCGCCTTGTACAGCATGATTTCCAAAAAATGTCAGAGAAAGACGCTAAAATCCTATGTGATTTTATTGAAAGTTTAGGTGAAATGGATGAGGCGTCAAAATTTCACAATAAGTTAGAAAAAATATCAGTCAAATTGACAGAATTTTTAGATGCTTTAGATCAAGGTCCTACTATGCGTCCAGGACATTGATGAAAATGAAATATATTAATTATGTTGCTTTTTTCTACTAATTTGTTATAGAATCCCACTTTTGTCAGAACATTATCATGTTAGGAGTGAATCGTGGGATATAGAGAAGAATTATGGCAAGCCTTTAGTGATAGAAACGCACCTAGGGCCTTAGAAGTTTTGAAGGCGCATCCTGAATTAGTTAATGATGTAAGTGATAGCGGGGAACATGTTTTTGATGAGGCACTTTCTTTCAAGGCAAATGGTGATGAGTTGGTAAAATTTATTGCAACAAGGCCTCACTTCAATATTGCATATGTCAGAGATACTGGTGCAACAGGTATAGATGACCTGGCAACTTACACAGATCCTGTCGCCTTGGGATATTTTATTAATAACCCCATTATTTTAGTAAACAAAAACAAGCTGACCTATGTAACAATAAGTGAAGATCTTGATTCGAACAAGTCAATGCTTAAAAAACTCAAGCAAAAAGACCCCAATTCAGAACAAGAAAAGACCAGGAAATATGAAGCCAAAATAGAAAGACTAACGACCATGCTCTCTATGATCCGAGAAGCAACCATACGTTATGCCTTGGCAACGGATGATCCCACCTGGTTGCAGCGTTTGTCGAATGAGTTTGATGTTTTGAGTAAGGATTTATCCGATGGAACCAATGTATTTGATTTAGCCTACGCTCAAGGAAAGACCAATATTATTAACTGGCATGAAGGACGGTTTTCTCGTTCATCTAGCGCAGTTAGCTTGGCAAAATTACAAACAGCAGACCAAGCTTTTCAAAAAGCTGCACAAGGAGTAACGCAGCTACAGAGTCAAAAACTACAAGCAGAAGCAACGGTGCTGAAAGGACTACACGACAGCCAAAGGTTATTTTTAAACAAGGTGACTGAGATAGTTGATGGAAAAGCATCATCCCTCAGTCCAAGCCCTATCCCTGCTTAAAAAAACCGCACGATCCCCCATGCCCATCCTATGTGGGCATGGGGTGATACTTATTTAGGAGTGTATCGTGGGATATAGAGAAGAATTATGGCAAGCCTTTAGTGACAGAAATGCACCAAGGGCGTTAGAAATTTTGAAAGTGCACCATGAGTTAGTTAATGACGTGAGCGAACGTGGAGAGCATGTTTTTAAAGAGGCGCTTTCTTTTCAGCCGGATGGCGATGCGTTGGTAAAATTTATTGCCACAAGTTCTCACTTCAATATTGCGTATGTCAGGGATACTGGAGCAACAGGTATAGATGACATCACAACTTCTACAAATCCTGTTGTCTTGGGGTATTTCATTGATAATCCTGCCATCCTAGTAAACAGAAATAAGCTGACCTATGCAACAGTAAGTGCAGATCTTGACTCAGCCAAGTCAGCATACAACAAACTCAAGCAAAAAGACCCCAATTCAGAACAAGAAAAGACTAGAAAATATGAAGCAAAAATAGAAAGACTTACAACCATGCTCTCTATGATTCGAGAAGCAACCATACGTTATGCCTTGGCAACGGATGATCCCACATGGTTACAGCGCTTATCTGATGCGTATTGTATTTTGGGTTCTCCCATATCTGATAAGACTTCTGATAGGGCTAATGTTTTCAGTTTGGCAAAAACACAAGGCAAAGAAAACATTAATGCGTGGCAAGAAAAGCGTACTTCTCATTCATCCAGTGCAACAATCCTAGCAGAGCTACAAACAGCATCCCCAGCTTTTCAAAAAGCTGCGCAGGATGTAACGCAGCTACAGAGCCAAAAACTACAAGAAGAAGCGGCAGTGCTGAAAGGACTACACCAGAGTCAAAGGCTATTTTTAAACAAGGTAGCTGAGATAGTTGGAGAAGCACCATCCATCGGTCCAAGTCCCATAGCCGTAACATCTTAAGACCCTACAATCTCTGTGCCCATGCAATAAGGGCACAGAGAGCATCCCTTTTTCTACGTTTCTCGAACAAATTGTTGTAATCCCTGCATTGTGGTGAACTTAAGCCATAGGTCAGTGGAATCCACTGCTTGTACTGTTCTGTTCAGTATGAAACGTTTTTACAAATATAGAAGGCTTTAAACTGCGCCAAGTAGCGTTAAAAAATTTGCGTGAAGCACAATTAAAGGGATTTAAAGCAGAATCTGCTGTTTATCAGGATCTACATCATAGTCAAGTTGTGGTTATAGTAGGGTATAGTAGTGGTTTTAGGAATATAAAGGCAGCCCTCAATTTCTCTCAATATGAGTCTGCAGGCATAAATAAAGCTCAAATAATTAAGTTACATAGCTGTGATTCAGGCTATAAGAAATTATTATTACAACTACAATCTAAATAATCATTCCATTTGGAATTGCATAATATTAAAAATCTTGGAAAGCTCTTTGCCCCGCTTTTTTGCAAGTTTAATATCTTTTTCGAACTGCTTAGTGGTGATAGGCTTAAGCATTACTCACCTAATTTATCAAACATGTCTTTAGCATTGTCATAATAATTAAGATCCTCTCCTTTATCAGTATGAACAAAGGTTTCTTGGGTAACTTTATTAGGTATTCGAATATCAAAAGGGATCCCATGAGCTAATTTGATTTGACATAAGTAAATCTCAATGGCTTCTGACATGGACAAGCCAAGTTCTGCCAAAACTGATTCCACTTCCATTTTTAATGCCGGTTCAACTCTCGAACGTACAGTAGCTGTTTTCATAATTTTCTCTTCCACAAGCCATATCTATATTGTAGCACAATATGGCTACAAAAATGCATATTGATTTTAAAAAAAAGTTGCGTATCATTTGAGATAGATAACGTACCTTATTTATCACAAACAGGGGGAATTGGATGATCAGTGGGTTGGATTTACTGGATGGGGTGGAAGCGAAAAATCGAAAGTTTGTGATAGATAAGATTTTTCATCCTTTGGATGTGCATTTTGATACCAATTCTTTGACGGCCTGGTTGTCTTATTATTTTCAGGTTCATGTTAGAGGGGCGCCGGAGAAAACGGAGCAGGCTAAAATGAAGGACTTGTCTAAGTTTATTGAATTTTTCCAGAGGGAAGTAGGGCATGATGGGGTGGATAATTGGACCCCTGCGGTAAGTAAACAGTTTCAGAAGAATTTATGTAGCATTATTTCGGAGCGGACTGGGAAGCCTTATAAAGCTACTTCGGTTAATCGTACGATGGCGACTATTCGACACGTTGGGCGGTGGTTGCATCAACAACGTCCTTTACTAGCAGGAGATCCTTTATCCCAGGTGAAGGATTTACAAACGGATGCGCCAGATTGGAATGGGTTAACGTCACGTCAGATAATGCGTCTAAAGTCGGCTTGTGAACAAAGAATTAAAAGCTGCACCCGTAAGAATCAGAATCCTCTAATGGAAACAGCCTTATTTTATGCTCTTTTGGGCACAGGTCTTCGTGAATCAGAAATCGTTTCATTAAATGTGCACCAGTATCATCAAAAAGGACTACATCATGTTATGAGACATAAAAGCAAACGTATTAGCCAGAAAATTCCTTTGCCTCAAGAGGGAAGGGCGTATTTAGATGATTACTTGGAAAATCGCAAACCAGATCAGGATGAACCACTGTTTGTTACTCGTTATGGTACTCGTTTAAAGGCTCTAGACGTATACCGAATATGCCAACGAGTGTTAAAGCAAGCACTGGCTTTCTTGCCTGATCAAGAGAAATTTGAATTTACCCCGCATAAATTGCGCCATAGCTTTTTGAAAAAGGTTACAGACAAGTATGGGGTGCATTTTGCGCAGGAACTTAGTGGAAACGTGTCGATTAAGGAGATCTTCCGCTATGCTAAACCCAGCCAGGACGAGATACAAACGACCATAGAAGAATTGTTTGCATAATTAATAGCAATATTGGAATCCGTCTTATATGAATACACAACGCGAAGAGTCAGTTATTTTTAATGAATTAGCCGATCTTTGCACGTCTCCAGGTTACGCACATGTTATAGCGTATTTTTGTTATAGAGATAATACATGTTTTATTAACGAACAGATGAAACCTGAAAATATTCAGGAGCAACACAGACAGGAAAGTTTGATACGCAACGAAATTTCTACTCTAACGGGATTATTAGTTAAAAAAGCAATTAATTTAACTATGCCGACCCAGGATAGCATCGAGAGTATGATCAACCAAACTGAAGTTTTGCTTAGAGAATTGCATGATTCATTATCTCAACCAATGCGATCACACTTAAACCATGTAAGATCAGAACAAAATGCTAATTCTATAAATCTGGGTCAAGTATTGCGAGAGCCTATTTTTTATGGAGGAGATTCAGCTTATTATTTTCAACATCTGGAATTTTCAATAAAAAAATATGCATCAGATGATGATTGGCTTAAAAATAACATGGGTTTTTCAATTTTTGATGCCAAAGAAGTCGTTTATCATATTATTGAGCTTCAGAGGATAAAATTACAAAGTCACTTAGGAAGCTTAAAAGAAGCACATCCTGAAAATTTTACCATGCTTCCAGCATTTATATTTACTTTAGATGAACTAATGGAACGAACAGGTATTGAGCCAAAGATTATTAGTAACATCTTATCCGCATTTTGCATGCCCGTAAAAAATAGCAATGAGACATTTACAACTTTAAGCGAACTTAATTGTACAAATTATTGTCCTTTAATATTAGTAAAAGAGCACCATTATATATTATTTCAGCATTATAATTTATCTGAATCTCTGTATGAATCACCATTTTATTGGATGGTTGCAGATAAAAAATATGTAGATAAAGCCAATATAAATAGAGGCGCTTTTGTTGAAAAATTTTCTGCGGAAAAAATCAAACAAGTATTTGGATCTAAGAGAGTTTTATTAAATCTTGATATTTATGATCCTGAAAGACCGAACACTGGTAAACGGGGTGAAATAGATATTTTAATTATATTCGGAAATAGAGCTATTATTTTGCAGAGTAAAGCAAAACGCCTAACATTAGAGGCCAGAAAGGGAAATGATCTTGCCATTAGAAAGGATTTTGCAGCCAGCATCCAAGATTCGTACAATCAAGGTTTTTTGTGTGCCGAATTATTAAATAAACCAGAATATATATTAGTAGATCAAAATTCAAATATAGTAAATATTTCGCGACAATTTACTGAGATTTATGTTTTTTGTGTGATCCCAGATCATTATCCTGCATTAAATATCCAGGTGAATCAATTTTTAACATGGGAAAAAGTCGATAATATTCAACCGCCCTTCGTCATGGATATATTTTTTTTGGATGTGCTAACTGAAATGGTTACATCCCCCTTGTATTTCCTAAGTTATGTAAGTAGACGTACTAGCCATATAGAAAAAATATTTGCCCCACATGAAATAACAATTCTTTCATTTTTTATGAAAAATAATTTTTGGTTGGAAGAGACTCAATTTATTACCCTGCAAGATGATGTTAGTAGTGATATAGATTCGGCAATGATTGTAAGGAGACTCCACATCCCTGGTAAGGCCACTCCAGATGGAGCCTTATCTCGCCTGGAAAAAGGTCGACTTGGAAAAATACTGAAAATGATGGAGCGTTCAGAAGACTCCGTTGCAATTGATCTTGGGTTTTTAATTTTAACATTAGATATAGAGACAATTGAGTATGTTGAACAAACTATTGAGAAAATATTACAGAAAGTTAAGCAACAAGATGCAAACGATCTTAGTATTTCAATTAGGGAAAAAGAAACGGGGATAACAATTCATTTCAATAAAAGATCTCATTATGAAGCTATGGGGGACTTACGTCAGCATTGTGAATTGAGAAAATATATTGAAAAAGCAAACAGTTGGTATGGACTATGTGTGAATCTCGATAATGGAATATTAAAATTCGTGATAAAATGTAATTCTCCGTGGGTTTACTCAAGTGACATGGAAATACGTGCCATGAAGCACCTAATGCAACAAAAAAATAAAAAAATAAGTGGGGCTAAAAAAAATAAAATTGGCGCCAATCAGCCTTGTCCTTGTGGGAGCGGGCTAAAGTACAAAAAGTGCTGTAGAAAATAAGAATCTCAATCAAGATCTTTTATGTTGCCTGATAAGGGGTTTGGAGTCCAGTGGTACGAAAACGCACGCTAAGATATAACAATTTGAATTTTAATGAATTTAAAAATAACAGATAAACCGAGTGGCGCTATAATAATAAGCTTAATGGTATTTAAATAGTCTATATTGGCTTTATTTAATGCTTAAAATTTGCTTAACGTACGTTTTCGTACCACTGGACTCCAAGACCCTAGTTTACCGAAATGATATTAAAAATCTCATGTTTCTTGAATTTCCAACGATCAGGTGAATCAGAATATACCTCTACAACAGTAACTCTATCTGGAATAGCTAAATCAACCTTGATTGAACCTAGAGGAGTAATCGATTGGCCACTCTCGACATAACTAGCAATTCCTACTTTACAAACCGATGTGGCTCCACATAAATTTAACAATGTATCATAAGATAGTTGCGTGTAAATTTTAGTTCCAATATTAAAATAAATACTTTCATTTGGAGAACTTCTTCCATAATAAATTCCTGGATATTCAACTAAAGGACATAATTTAGGATCATTTGCAGTACACGAAGCCTCCCACCCAACAACAGTCCATTGAGAAGAGCTTCCTAAATATGCTCCAAAAGCATTAGCTGAATATAGTTTATTAAAAAAAGGATAAAGGGAAGAAAAAATTTCCTTTTCTGCTCCATCTTTATTTGTATAAATATATCTACAAGAACCCATACCCGGAGTTGGCCGTTCATAAGTAGAAGAAACTTTACTTAAATGATAAACTCCTTTAGCTACAGTGCCTGTACTCTCTCTAATTTGCCATAGATTATATTTATTATCTGATAGATGACATGAATTCAGTTTTCGGTCGGCGTCACACTCTATATATTCAGGACAATAAACTATCGGTTTACCATCACTTGCTGTTGTAGCAAATACAGGAGATAGAGCAAGAAGACTTATTAAAATTAACAAAACTACCATATTATGTAAATTGCGCTCAAATTAAAATGTTTTTTATTCTACCACATGATTATTTTATGCTCAAGTGTTAGATGCGTTTTCATTTTCTAAACATTTAAGTCGGCAGTAGTAGTGTTTATATAAAATAGTTGAAAGATTAAAAAGCACTGAGTAGGAGCATATCCTTTGAGAAAATTAGTAGCATCGATATTTGTGAGTTTACTATGCATGAGCTTAGCTCTTGCTACTGCACCGACTAAATTACAATCATGGCAAGTTATTCCCCCAACGCCAAGTCTGCCAACACCAAAACATAGCGGATATGCATCGGTTAATCATATTAAAATTTGGTATGCCGAGTATGGACAAGGAACCCCTGTTATTTTGCTGCATGGTGGTCTCGTCAATTCAAATTATTGGGGAAAGTTAATTCCTGTCCTTAAAAAACATTATTACGTCATTGTGATGGATAGTCGAGGGCATGGTCGCAGTTCGTTGGATGACGAACCTCTAAGTTATCATCTTATGGCCAAAGATGTGCTTGGGTTACTGGATTTTCTACATCTTCAAAAAGCGGCTATCGTGGGTTGGAGTGATGGCGCTAATATTGGGCTGGATATTGCTATTCATCACCCAGAGAGGTTAAGTAAATTGTTTGCATGTGGTGGTAATTCCAACCCCGAGGCAACACTGGATGTATCTCAATATCCAGCATTTGACGCTTTTATAAAACGCATAAAAAAAGAGTATATTGCATTATCGCCTACGCCATCGATTACGAACTACAATCTTTTGTACCGGCGTATTTTAAAGATGTGGGAATCCGAGCCGAATTTTACAGCAAGCATGCTTGGGAGTATTACTGTGCCAACTTGGATTGTAGCTGGGGAGCATGATGAGGCAGTAAAACGTTCTGATACAGAATTTTTGGCGCGTTCAATTCCTCACGCAAGACTGTTTATTGAACCGAATGTTGCTCATTTTGCACATTTACAAGATCTTAGGCAATTTAATAGGGATGTTTTGAATTTTCTTCAATAAGTGGAAATACTATTGCGATGATTTCAGGGGTATCTACCGGCAAATAGGGGTAACCACAATGATGTGATGATGCATAATCCAATCACAATAACACCTCAATCTCCTTTATCTAATAAAAAAATAAGGGGTAGTAAAAAATGGGAACTTGGCCCATAGTTCTAAGATTACTAAATCTGATTAACCGGCATATCAGACCTAATATTCAACCAACACAATCAACAAATTGCCTACAAAGTAAGCGTCATTGAAAGACCCAATGATTTAAAAGCCACTTTATTTGCCAGAATGTGTTTTTTATGTCATATTGATTTGTTTATCATGAAATGAAATCTGGAAATGAGAAAATTATCTGTGTTATTTATAGTTTTTTTTAGTGCAAGCCATACTATTCATGCAGAAGAAGTTATTTATTGTCCTTCTGTAGTAGAGTGTACTAATGAAAATAGAGCAACATGTAAAGTGAAAAATACTACTAAAGATATAGAGCCGCATCCCGAGTATTGGAAAATCAATGGCGGAGGGTGTGGTGGAGAATGCCTTATAAAGGGTGAGTATAAATTTTATTACGCAAAAGCATATAACTTTAAAAAGAAGAAAACTTCAGTATCGTGTTTTTATAGTAAAAAAAGTCCTTATGGTTCTCAAAATCTTCAATTACAAATATCGGACGAATTGAAAGGTACTTTTTTTGAGCCTTTTTTAAAAAAATCAGACATTCTATGGGATATAAAAGATAATGAAGGTACGTGTAATTCAAATTATCCTAATTTATGTCCATTCATGGATATTCCTTATTTGGTTTACTCATACAATAAATCAGAGAATATACGTCATCATGTAATTATCAGAGTTAAAAATGCTCCATATAATGAGATTGGTGAATTTTATGGGGATCTAAAATTGATTGATTATAATACTCTTCTGGAATTTTGCGGTTCAGTTTCACAGTGTGACTTAGAAATTGAATCTTACAGCGTACCAAATGATACATACTTTATTGCCGGCAACGTTATAGTAGATCTAACAACCACTAATGTAATTAAAGTGGTAAGTTATTCACGAGGTAATAATAGTTTATGTACTTTACAAAAGAGGAAAGAGCAGTTCAGCACTATTTATTGTAAAGAATAAAAACATTGAATTGCTAATCTAATAATGGTGCCACTGGGTGTCAGTTCGACAATTTCCTGTTCCTCATGATCGAACGGCAGTAGGGCGCCAAGTCGAATTCAACTCATAAACGCAACTCTACTTTTGTTGTTTAGGTCTGATTAATCGTCTTATCAGACCTGATAAATTGATCTGCACTTTGCGAACCTCACTTATTGATTAAAAAAAATCATATGTTAAATTAATGTATTATTTGTATATGAAGAAATTTATGAAACCAATAGATTTAAAAAAACTTAACAAAGCTGGCATTTTGATTTTAGAGGCCATCAACTATATTACTCCCGCTATAGGTGGCCAAGCTGTAATAAAAAAATTGCTTGGGCTAGGCCAAGATGTTGAAATTTCTCTTTATGAAATTACCCAATGGATAATCCAAAAAATAGGGCACAAAATAACAGATCAAGCTATTATTGATTTGTTAATGGAAGTGCAAAAAAAGATTCAACTAGAACCTTTTCTTTTGATCAATGCTTACATGGATAATGGAAGCACATATTTACTTTTTTTAACTCCTAAAAAAGGAATGGCCACAGACACAGATTTTTCTTGTATAGCAGCAAATTCATTACTGAGTTCAGAGCAATTAGAACGACGTAAAAAAGACTTTGAGGGACTTTTACGAAATATGCAAGAGAGAGATACTCATCCCCTTGGAAAAGAAGTAGCTCAGTCCCTTGTAATGAATAGTTATCCTGCCCATCTTCCCAGAGAAGCATATAATGCTTGGTTTGATAGATGTAAAGCGCGAAGTATGTTTTTTACCCTTAATGATATCCGAGAAGTACTAACACTTAACCTGAAATACATGCGAACTTTGCAAGAGCTAGCAGCTGAAAAAATTGTAACCTCTGGAGTATTTTTTAATAAAACAAAATTAAATCCTGCAGCCTTAGAAAAAATTACAGAAGCAGAAAATTATTTTTTACCCATTTAAAAATATGAGCGGCCAAGTCAAAAACAACAAAATGTTTTTAGTCCTAAAAAATACAGGGGATCAGTATGTTTAAAGTCAATAATCGTTCACTCTTTTTGTTGCTTCTATCAATATATTGTTTTTCTAGCATTTCTATCGCAGATACAATAGATGATTATATCCAGTGCAAAATGAAGCAATTAAAGATTCCTGGTGTTTCTATTGCAATTGTCAGAAATGGTCAGATTGTTAAGTCCAAAGGATATGGGCTTTCAAATATAGAGCTTAAGTCACCTACCACCTCAGAAACCATTTATCAGTCCGGTTCTATTGGAAAGCAATTTACTGCAATGCTGGCAATGATTTTAGTCGAAAAGGGAAGGTTACGTTTAGATGACAAGATTAATCAATATATTACCGATGCACCTGATACCTGGAAGAAAATAACTATTTTAAATTTGCTCACTCATACTTCAGGATTAACAAGATATCCTCTTGATGTTGACGTGCATCTTGACTACAGTCACGAAGATATTATTCGTCGTTTAAGGCTTTACCCACTGGATTTTGAGCCTGGTACATCATTTCATTACAGTAATGTTGGATATATGCTGCTCGGCTTTATCTTAGAAAAAGTAGGCGGAAAATCCTATGATGCACTCTTACAAGAACATATCTTTAAACCGCTTAACATGGGCACCGCAAGGGTAATCAATGAGAGAGATATTATTCTTAATCGAGCTGCGGGCTATGATTTGGTTAATGGGGTATTAAAAAATCAAGAGTATGCTTCTCCAACATTTAATTCTACAGCTGATGGTGCACTTTATTTTACAGTATTAGATTTGGCCAAATGGGATGCGGCACTGTATACAACAAAATTGCTGAAGAAAGAAAATATGGAATTGCTTTGGTCTCCTGTAAAACTAAGCAATGGTAAAACCGAAAATTATGGACTTGGCTGGAGATTAGCCACTGTTAATGGGCATCGTTTAATAGAGCATGGTGGGGAGTGGCAAGGATTCACTGCTTTTATATCTCGCTATGTAGATCAGAAATTGACGATTATAATCATGACGAATCTTTCTGGTAATACTGAACTAGGAGCAATTACGCATCGTATTGCGAATATTTACGATAACAAAATTAATATGCCTGCAAGCGAAGAGACTGGAAGCAACACACTAAGAAACCAGATTTGTATTCATTAGCTTTATTAAAATCAACATGATTTAATTTATGGTATACTGTTATTTTTTGGTCGACTTGTTGTGGGCAAAATGATAAAAAAATATCTTGGTAATATTCTCTTTTTGATTGCTACATGCCACAGCGGTTATTCATATGCTGTATATTGCCCTCAACAAATTGTTTGTTCTACTGATGATCAATTAAGCTCTTGTGTCCCTATAGGCATGAATGTTCAATACTGGAATAGTAAACTAAGTTCTCAATCTAGAATTTACTCTGGTACATATATCTTTCAAAGTGCAGCTACAAAATGCCTTCACTCCGGAAAAACAAAATGTACATATGATATATATGATACAGCGGAATGTATCTATAGTTCATTAGACCAAAATCGGCCAAGTACAATCTCTTTATACAATAATATTAATTACCCACCAGAAGTAAAATATGGAGGTTCTAATTGGCAAAAAGTATGGTCGAGCAATGCTAATGGTAAGGGTATCCATGATATTTGCAAAAATGATGATCCATTACTGTGTGCTTTAGGTACTAAGAATGGATTTTTAGTTTACTTTTACCCTTACCCTGAAACTTCTAGGATAAGAGTTGATATTGGTTCAAACAGAGGGGTTTTACCAGGAGATTCCTCTTACTTTCTTTTGGATAATTTCAGAACGGTAGGTGAGGTATCTAGTCAAGGGCTCATATCAGTCATAATTGTTGTACAAAATCCAATAGCCAATAAAAGAGATCTTTTTCTTGAGGTTGGAAAAATTAATGTAGATCTTAATCACAACACCTCATCAATTAATAAAGATCAACTAAGGCCAGAATATAGAATTGAAAAAGACCCAGTTTTTAGCAATACGTACAGAATAATAATTAAATAACTTATTTGGCTTCCAAAAAATTTTTAATATCTAGAGACAGAAGGGCTATTACGCGTGAAAATTTCTTCTTCATTTTGCATAAAACCTTTTCTAGGCTTTCATTGATATTGTTGAATAACCCTATCGGTTTCTTCTATTTGATGTAAAGCTGCTTTGCTGATTTCTTCGCGACTATAGCTCGCAAATTTTTGGTATGAGGCTCACATATGAGATCTATTGAAATAGCATAAATCCTCTGTCAATCAGCAATAACACCATGCCAAGTATAAATAATGACCAGTAGTGACATTGTAAATTAAATATAAAATAAAGAGTACTATGACGATACTTTTTGTAGCCTTTACGGTTTATAAGTTCAGTATATGGATAGCGAACTCGCGTTCCAGAAAGGCTAACTAATAATAAAATTCCAGAAATAAGAAGCATTGATAAGGCCGTGATTTCCATTGCTTTGATACACTTCGAATCAACCTTAACAGCATTTGAACCAATAAAGGAAATTATTGCAAAAATTAAACCCGTAAAAAACATTTTAAATTTTCTATAAAACTCTGTATCAGCTAATTTTTCCGTATGCTCCATGAGCATTCGTTCTTTGTTCAAAGAATCTCTAGTCATTTATTTGTATCCTTTAGAGCGGTTTCGGGGGGATTACCCCTATATAGGCAAGGGGAAAGACCCTAAGTAATACATCATTTGATCTGCTATCTTTAAAAATAGATGGAAAACGATGGTTAAAATTTCCAAATTAGAGCATTGAGTTAGTTTCAAAAATAGTAAAACTAGACTATTACGTAGGAGATTCAAATGACTAATTATGAGATAATTACAGCGGTACTTTCGGCTACCGCCATTTTATTCTCCACAATAAATCTCATCTACATTTTTTATCATCATAATTCTTTGATTGGTTATGTTACTACTATAACAGGTTTATCGTTATTATCTATTGTTATAGCGAACCGAGGTAACAGAGCATTACTAATTAAAGATGTTCATTTAGGAATAGGCTGTCCACCCGGTTTAGACCAAGTAGTTGATACACCAACAATAGGATGCTCTAAGCTTCCACTTATAATAGGGCCCAAAGAAATTCATATCCTTGAAATAGATTTAACTGAAGAACTTATTACTCTTTCTGGTAAATTAAAGTTAACCGTTTATCTTATTTTTGACATTTTTTCTTTGAATGGCAAACAGTTATACCTAGAAAAAAACTTCGAATATTCTACCACTGAAATTGGATTTACTAAAGCTGGCTGGGCACCATTTACTCTAAAAAAACACTCGATTTTAAAGCTACCTTAAGTCTGATTAACTGTCTTATCACACTTCCTAAGACTGGGCCGAATGTTAACCCTTAATTTCTGGAAAATTTTCCCATCCAGAATACATTGGACTTCAACCCCAGATGTCTTTAAAAAAGTAATACAAAGGCGTTTCCTTAGTTAAGCAGGATGGATGTTGTAAATTTTGACATTGTGGTCATATTGTTTTATCATGGCTGCTTCTGGTGGTTTTGAGATTGTTATGCGATTTGTCTTTTTTGTTATTCTTTTATTAAGTAATATAGTCGGGTATGCCGATAATTCCTTTTATGCAAAAGCCGCTAGTGGAGGGGTTTCTATTACCCAAAATCAGCTCGGCGTTTTTGAGGTTTCAAAAAATTCAAATATCATGGATTATACTTGTATTGCAGAAGGCACATCAGATGATGGTAAAAATCCAACATCAAAGAATTACAATGTTGATATTATCGAGGTTGGAAAACTTCAGTATAAAATAAATTTACATGAATATATAAAAGTTAGTACTAATCATAATTTTATATTCAAAAACCTAGGTGCCAATAAAGTTAATATAGTTTGTTCAGCCACAAATGATATGAATTTCCCTTCTTCTTTTTCTGAAAGGTTTAGCTATGGAGCTTTTTATAATTTGCTGCCTGGTGAGTTAAGAAAAATTAGAGTTGACTGGCCAACAGATTATACTTATCGTAATTTTAATTGCTATCATTTTGATTTTCATGATAATAATTCTTTAGAGCAAAGTTTTTATTATGATGTTCATGATGGAAGTAAGTTTTATACTGGCACTTATACATTGAAGCAAAATAAAATGTTATATAGTTATGGAACAATGAAGTATTTTAGCGACATATCCTTAATAAATTTAGGTTATCAAAATGTTTTAGTGTACTGTTATTCTACTCACTAAGAACATTTAAGAAACCATTGTGATCAAAACGGTCGTTTATATGACAACTTAAAATTGCTTCAAGATGTTAATAAAGTTGGTCACGGGGGTTGAAGTCCAAATAATACATGGAGATAAATATTCTCAGATAGTCCTTTCTGTTGAAGAAGGTCCAGTATACTTATTATTCAGGAGAGCGTGGCATTCCATTACTCCCTTAGCCCCTATCAACGAGCGCATCATCAAGAATATTCATTTTTGAATTATTACAACTTTAGGATTGAATATTATCAAAAAAAATCGGATACCCGCTGAACTTAATAAAATCCAAAAATAATTTAAAAATATGGTTGTTGCTTGGGGCAGTAGAACTTGTGGTGTTTGTAAAGTGCCCAATGGAGTACAAAAAACTATCACCAATAATGTGTTGCGTTGCTTCTGTACCACATGCGGTGAATCCTATACGCTCCCATTGCTAGAAATCAAGAAAAAAGTTATATACTTAGACCAAAATTTTTTCTCTTCTCTTATAAAAGACAATAATAACAGCTTTATAAATTTAGTTGTTCAAAAACTACAGGGTCTCTCCTCGAAGCAACTAATAATTTGCCCATATTCAGAACTACATGATTTTGAATCACATCTCATTTCTAATGGATCTGAATTATTTAAGGCAATCAAATTGATGAGTAGAGGCAAAAGATTTTACTTATCAAGCCAAATTAAAGAACGACAAATCCTGAATGCATATAGATCTTTTTTAAAAAAAGGCTCAAATATATATAATCTTCAACTATACGAGGCTATAGAGCCTGGTGTGCATGATTGGACCCCCTCTTGGCTTATTGATACTAATTTTACACTTACTAATCTTAAATCTCCGTCTATTATTCGTGAGGAAAAAGAGTTATTTGCCACCCACTTTATAGAGGCATTACCCAAATTCCATGAAACACGAATAAGCCTTATGGATCTTTTTAAGAAAGAAGTAAGAGCCCAAGCAAAATGTCTTATGCAAAATTATTTAAGAGTAAAAAATAGCGTTGATATAGATGAAATAGTAAACAGTGAAGAGCTTAGAATCATATCTGCGATGATGAGTATTGACAATGAACCCAAAGATGATACTTATAAAATACAACAGATTTTGATTTTTCTTACGTCATCGTATTTTGAAAACATACCCTATATTCATATTGCCTCTGGTCTCTGGGCAGCAAAAATAAAGGAGATAGCAAGCGGTTCAATGCCGTCGAATTTTGAAAAACAAAAAGAATTGATGCGTGGCTTTTCTAATGATATAGAGCATATGTCTGTTTTTGCCCCATATTGCGACGCTATGTTAACTGAGAAAACTCTGATGAAATACTCAAATAGGTGGCGTACTGAATCATCTTCATTATACAAATTTAATGTATATTCTGTTGATAATAAAGAAGCTTTAATGAAATATCTTGACAGCATTGAAGATAGCGTAACCCGAGAAATGAAAGAAGAACTAAAAATTGCTTATGATATAATTGTGAATTGAATTGGGTGTTCCTATGGAACCTGGAACCGTATCACTAAGGTCTGATTAATCGTCTTATCAGACCTGATATACGACCAGCTGATCCAAGAATAAGGATTGATCCCAAAAGTGTTTTTGATACAATTCCACGCTTTGTTGCCTTATAATTTTAGGCTTTCTAAAAAAGGTAACTAATAGTGGTACAACCAAGTATTAAAAATCATGTTATGGTTAAATATGGGAAACACTTTGGGGATTTATGCCAGCCAATTTTCAAGGTAACTCCTATTAATTATATCGGGCTTGCACGCATTTATGAGGATGGTTCACGTTCTTATTTAATAACCAACCCCTCTTGGGGCGAGGTTTTACTCAACAATAAATATCATCTTGCAGGTACGGAAGACGCTATTATCTCTGGCCCTGAGAGCAGTCATCAACTATGGTCAATTTCTTCCATGTTTGCGCTCAATGTTCAAACTCGGAATTTATTCAAAGATTGTATTGATAATAATTATGGCAATGGAATTACACTCGTTCAGCGAGGCAAGCGGTTTGTCGAGTTTTTTCATATCTGTACAGACAGTGGGCATCAGGGAATTAATCCCTATCTAGACAATAATGTGGATCAGCTCTGGAAATACATTCTTTATTTAAAAGAATGTATTAATAATGATAAAGAATTAAGAAACGCCTATAACTTTAAATATTATTACGATACAAAAGAAATAATGACTAGGGATTTAATTCTTCCTACAAACCAAGAAAACAACGATTTTTCTCCCCCAAAAAAATATTATTTGGGTGGGAATTTTGGTGATATCTACTTCTCACCTCGAGAAATAGATTGCCTTAAATTGCTGTATAAAAATCATACAGCAAAAGAGCAAGCGAAAATACTTGGCTTATCTCCCCGAACGATTGAGTGTAACTTAGAACAAATTAAGAAAAAAACAAATGCCCGCAATCAAGCCGAATTGATTGTTGAATTAACACGTAATTCTATATTTACCAGCTTAATAAAATAAAAATGTTAGTAATTCACTCTTTTAATTAATCCGTATTAATACGGATATACATTCTTTATTGCATCAAGATAGAATTTAGCGGCTAGAAGTATTCCAACAATTTCCATTACCAAAAACCATCGCCCCCCATTTTTAAGCATATCAACAAACCAAGTAATCTCATTTCGACCAAGATAAAAATATATTACGATCAAACTTACACCAATAATTGATAAAATTATCCTGCTAATTCTGTTTTCATCAGAGTAAAGCCCTGTGGTATGAACAATTAAAAGATAAATGGCGAATATTGGTAAAAAAATTGGATAATACATCATG
>Ga0207151_1069_pt1 | contig 24875 bp, 21 predicted proteins | sample Alteio_BWMinHeat_29_FD_153523 | JGI IMG/M metagenome (GOLD analysis project Ga0207151, IMG submission 153523) | Enriched cells from forest soil in Barre Woods Harvard Forest LTER site, Petersham, Massachusetts, United States -... | ecosystem: Environmental > Terrestrial > Soil > Temperate forest >... | reverse complement strand
AAAGACATACTCACGTGCAGCTCTTTAGAATCCGTTGTAATTTGTGGTTTTTGGGGTTTTTGAAAAAGATTCAATTGATGTTTTCTTCTGATGATTTCAGCCGTGATTAGAAAATCAAAATCTTTTCTATTTAAAGAAATAGAAGTTTGCTTTTCTTCATTCGTTAAAACAAATTCATCGGGTTCAGACACAACATGTATAAGGGGTTGCGCATAATGATAGACTACATTATCAATATGAAATGTCGTGCAATTATTTAACTCAATTTCATGCATAACGAGACTATGATCTGTATTCGCAGTTTGCTTTATTTTTTTGAAATGAGAAAAATGCTTTAGATTGAATTGTGCGATATCAAAAAGGTCTCTTATCGATTTTTCCAGATAATCCGCTGTAGGTGATGATGGTGATGTTGAGGTACTAGAATAAACCTTAACATCAGTTAGAGGTTTATGCGTCTTAAAATGCTGACTTTTTAAAAAACGGGCGTAAGACATTTTTTTATCCTGAGTTAAAAGAGTCCCTGATACGCATATTTATACTCGTTTTATCATTAATTAAAAGCTTTTTTTAATACACGTATCCGTGGTTGACTGAATAAAAATAGATCTCTATGATGAGGCTAGATTGCAATAGAAGAATGAGTAATTAAATGATAAATCTTTCTGCGTTTTACAAAGTTTCCAAAACAGCTTATTTAGTTGCATTTATTACTTTTTGTATACGTGCAGGACATTTTATGTCTTTGCCTTTTCTTGCAATTTATTTAACAGGTGATGGCTTGTTTTCATCAGGCCAAATTGGTTTGATATTAGGAATATCAGGTTTCACGTTAAGCGTTACCGGTTTATTTAATGGAATGTATATTGATCGTACTTCATATAAAAAAATTATGGTGTTTTCTTTATTATTTTCAGGAATAGGATATTTTTGTTTTACACTATCAATGAAAAGTTTTTTCTTTCTATTACTGATCAATGCAACATTAGGTTGGCTGCGCTCATTAATCGAAGTAAGTCTTATGACAATATTAAAAGAGAATACCAAACCAGAAGATTTAAGTTATGCTTTTAGCGCAAGATTTATTGGAGCGAATTTAGGAGTTGTGCTAGGACCATTAATTGGTGGTTTGATGGCACAAAATCATTCTTTATTAATCTTTATTATAGCTGGATTCCTTAATATTTTTCTGGGTTTTGTTATGCTTTTCTTCAAAGAAGTAAATCATACACGAGGAATTAATCAACATAAATTACTGACACATTTTAACTTAGTGATAAAAGATAAATTGCTTTTGCAATTGACGCTGATTAATTTTATTCTTTGGTTAGTCTATGTGTTACTTGATACCACTTTACCTCAACATCTTGCACATACTGTAAAAAATCCTGCCGCGATATTTAGTGTTTTAATGATTATTAATGCGCTGATATGTGTTTTTTTCCAGCCTATTATTTTACGTTGGGCTGAGCTTACCTCGCTTAAACTTTTTGGAATCATTGGCTGCGTTATGTTTTCGTCTTCATTTTTATTATTAAGCGCTTTTAGTGACTTTTCCATCATGATTTTATCTGTTGTTTTAATGAGTTTTGGTGAGTTATTTACTATGCCAATTAATTCCTTATTAGTGATGAAAGTAGCTCCTAGAGAATTAATTGCGAGTTACAATGGCCTATACAGCTTAGGGATGTTGGGCATCTCTCTAGGACCGCTATTAGGAGGTATGGGACTAGAATTTATTGGTAGTAGGTTTACTTTTCTTATCGCAGGTGTTTTACCCTTTATTGCTGCTCTGATTTATATACTCAACACGGATGATTTTTGAAATTATTCATCGAGTTACATTTTTATCATTATTGATGTTTTTTGCCGCGAAACTCATCGCTTTTCTAGTATATAATTAATAGATAATGGAAACTACATCAGCAAAACAAGACATTCCAGTTATTCATTTTCTTTCCCTTGGACAGGAACGATTGTGGTTTATTCAACAATTACATCCCGAGGATATTGCTTACAATCTGGGTTTGTCATTATGTTTTCAAGGAAAATTTCATGCTGATGCATTTCTTCAAACACTAGAAACTATTTTTGAACATCATGAAACATTTAGGACAACATACAGTGAAGCTGATGGAAAACCCATAGCGCTGATTTTTCCTACGCTTAAAGCCAGACTTGAAATCAATGATTACTCCGGGCAACAGCCAATTGATATTAAAGAGACTATTCATCAAGAATTAAATAAGCTAATTAGTGTTCCATTCAAAATGTCTGAACTTCCTTTGTTCCGTTACAAACTGCTACGCTTTAATGATGATTTGCATTATTTCATTTTTTGTACGCATCATATTATTATGGATGGCACTTCTTACTATTTATTCTTACAAAATATTGCAGATATTTATTCAGCACATATCAATAATAAGCCATCACCACTACCTGCGATTTCAACCAAATTCTCTGATTTCATTCAAGCACAAAGATTCTTTTTGCAAAAAGATGAATACAAACAATTATTGTCCTATTGGAAAAACCAATTAGCAAATCTACAACAACTTGAATTACCCACTGATTATCCCAGAACTTCTAAAACTCCAATTATCCATATAGAACAAAATTTTCTGACACATGATTTAGTTGCGAGGCTGGAACAATTTTGTAAAGACAACAATAAATCAGTTTTCTCTGTGTTATTTTCCGCATTTTATTCCTTACTCTATCGTTATACCGAGCAGACAGACTTTTGCATTGGTGTTCCGACTCATGGGCGTCTTCATGGTGCTTTTGATGATATGATTGGATTTTTTGTTAATGTGTTACCTTTTAGAATTGTCATTAATCCTAATACTAATTTCAAAGAATTATTAGATATAGTTAAAAAAACTACCCGTGAAGCTCTGCTTCATCAGGAAGTCATATTATCAGCTTTAATATCAGAATTAAATTTATCAAGAACAATAGATAGAGATCCAATTTATCAAGTGATGTTTGAATATGACAATACACACTTAGCAAATATTCATTTTGATAGAGCTAATATGACATTAGTTGAGGCGATTGCGGACAGATCTCCTTATGATATTGTAGTGGAAGCACACCATTCCGAAGGAACACTTAACATTAGCTGGAAATATGATAGTTGTATCTTTAATCGATCGACTATAGTGCGAATGATTAATCACTGGATGACACTTTTAGAATCTGCGTTAGCAAATCCAAAAGAAAAACTCAGTCTTTTACCTTTATTATCTTCACAAGAAAAACAACAGATTGTATACGAATGGAATCAAACACAAGCGCGTTATCCTGATCATTTGACTATACATCAATGGGTAGAACAACAAGCTGATAAAACCCCTAACGCCGTAGCAATTGTTTTTAATGAGATTCAATTGACTTATCTTGAACTTAATGAAAAAGCTAATCAGCTAGCACATTACCTACGAACACTCGCAATTCAAGCTGATAATGCAATTGCTATTTGTTTGGATCGTTCTCCCCAGCTAATTATTGGAATATTAGCTATTCTAAAATCAGGGGCCGCTTATTTACCCTTGGACTTGCATCATCCTAAGGAACGTTTGCTCTATATGCTTAAAGATGCTAATGCTATTGCCTTGATCACTGATACACTGAATGCAAGCATTTTTTCAAATTACACCGGCACAGTTGTATTATTAAAAGAATTAAATGATGAGCTTGATTCTTTCCCCAAAACAAACCCAGAACCTATCTCTACAGCTACGAACTTGGCCTATATTATTTATACCTCAGGGTCCACGGGAGCGCCTAAAGGGACTTTAATAAATCATAGAGGGTTATGTAATTTAAGTCACTGGTATCATAAGAAGTTTAATCTGACGAGTGAAGATCGTGCATCACAATTTGCGTCCCCAGCATTTGATGCATATGGATGTGAAATCTGGCCATTTTTAACTGCTGGTTCAAGTGTATGGATTATTCCTCAACTGATTCGCTATGTACCAGAAGAACTAAAAAAATGGATGCTACAGAATCATATTACAATAACGGATTTGCCTACTGTCATTGCTGAGTCTTTATTAGCAATGCCTTGGCCATGCAATCCTTCTTTAAGAATACTAAAAATAGGTGGTGAAAAAATTAGATGTTATCCAATTGGTAAATATCCATTTGAGGTATGGAATACATATGGTCCAACTGAAACGACGATAGAGTGTTTGTTTGCAAGAATAAATGAACCTTTTCATACCATGCATCAATCACCACCAATTGGCACGCCTATTAATAATTGTTTGGTATATATCTTAGATGAATTCAAACAACCTGTTCCTATTGGTGTGGCTGGTGAATTATATCTCTCAGGCGCAGGGCTGGCTCGCGGTTATCTAAATCAATCTGAGTTAACCCTAAGCAAATTTGTAAATAATCCATTTCATACATCCTTATATTCTCACATGTATAAAACAGGAGATATCTGTCGTTGGATGGAAGATGGTTGCATCGAATTTATAAAGCGTCGTGATGATCAGATAAAAATTCGTGGTCATCGAATCGAGCTTGGAGAAATTGAATTTTGTTTGAATAAACATCCGGCTATTAAGCAATGTATTGTGCTTGTTGATGACAATCCACTCCATGAAAAAAAGCTAATTGCTTATTGGATTCCAGTCATCGATAAACAAAAACCAAGTCAAAAAGAATTACATGATTTTCTACAAACTGAATTACCGGATTACATGATCCCTGCAGATTTTGTTTTGTGTGATCAATTCCCAGTGACAGCAACTGGAAAGCTAGATAAATATGCACTTTTATCACATCAAACTGAGAGCAGGCAAGATTCGGTGAAACCCCTTACCTTGACAGAGTGTAAGTTAGCAAACCTATGGACTGAAGTTTTAAATATTAAGCAAATCAGCATGAATGATAATTTTTTTATTTTAGGCGGTCATTCGTTATCTTTGATGCAATTATTGGTGAAAATCAATAAAGTATTTCAAACAAATTTGACAGTTGATAAAATATTTCAAAATCAAACTCTGAGAGAGCAATCAATCTATTTAGAAAGTTATAAAACCCATAAAAACAAACCATCTTGCATAGTCAAATTAAATGAATGTTCACAAAGTCAATCACTGATTTGTTTGCATCCTGTTGGTGGTAGCGTGATATGTTACAAAAAACTCGCTGAATTGCTTAAAGATCGTTATTCTGTATATGGCATACAAACTACTACGGAACCTTGTTTTAAGACATTAGAAAATATTTCTGAATATTATGTCTCCCAGATTAAATCCATTCAGCCACACGGTCCGTATGCCATTTTAGGCTGGTCTACAGGCGGACTGTTAGCTTTCGAAATGGCGAGACAATTTAATATGCAGCAAGATAAAATCGCGTTATTAGCAATGATTGATACTAGTAATCCGTCTACAGCTTACTCCGCTAAAAATTTAGAGATAAAAGATTTTTATTATCATTTAATACACTCACTGACAAATCATGCCACCGGCTCCAGTTTAAAATTAATGTTGATCAAAAAAATAGGATTGTCATTGCGGCATTTTGGATTTTTGTTAAGTCTGGCAGGCATTAAAAAAGATACTATTGATTATAAGCAATTAAAAGTTTACGTTGAAGCATTGCGCAACGATTTGACTGGACGTGAACCGGATCAGTTTCCACTAGATGCCTGGATTTCATTTTTAAAGAAAAATCATTTTATTCCTGCTGAAATTGAAAACAAGCAATTACACGAAATTTATAAAAATTTAAGAACACATTTCTTGGCTACTGAAGAATATCGTCCCGGATATTACAATGGCAAAATCATCTATTTTGAGATGAAGAAACCTATTAATCCTAATACTTGGATATCTCATTGTCAGACACTAGAAACGATTAGATTGCCAGCTAATCATTATAGTGTCATGCAAGATGACGCTTCTTTAATTAAGATAGTTCAATCTATTGGAAATATTTATGAATAATACAATACCTATTGCATTACTAAAATCATTTGTAATGTTTGGAGAGTTAGATGATCGTGCATTGGAGTCTATTGTTCAGATTTCTGAAACTGAGCTATTCCCAGCCAATTCAATAATCGTCAAGCAAGGTGAGCATGGTGAAAAAATATATTTTGTACTTGAAGGTAGCGCTGAAGCTTACATCATTAATAAAGAAGGAAATGAAGTCATAGTCGGTATTATTGAAAAAGGTAACTTTTTTGGTGAGTTAGCTCTACTCATTGATGGTATACGTAATTGCTTTGTCAAAGCTAAAACAGATTGTACTTTGCTTTCTCTTACAAAAAATAAATTTCAAATGCTAGTTGAAAAATATCATTCTATTAATAACGCTTTACTCATCATGCTTAGCCAGCGATTAGGTAGTACGCTTCATCTGATGAGCGAAAAAAAGCAAAATATTTTAGTCGTAATGCTAATTTCAGACCAGGCTATGTCACGAGTCAATCATTTCGAAACATATTTTAAAGAAATCAGTCCTAATCCAGTGATGATCATTGACAAAGAAATGACTAAAGATGAAATTACTAAATTATCAAATCAACATGAAAACAAATTTATCTTGTACAAATCCAATAAACCACCTGAAGAATATTTATTAAAAATTGCGAAACATATTATTAATTTTAATCACAATGAAAGTAATCAATTTGTACTAAATAACGGGGTAAGCACATGGAAAATTGAACATACAGCAAGAAAAATCACAAATAAAACAATCGGCATAGCGCTATGCAGTGGAGGAGCACCTGGTGCGGCTCATTTTGGTGTATTAAAGGTATTGCATGAAGCTAATATTCCATTGGATTACATTGTTGGGACTAGCGTGGGTGCAGTGGCAGGCGGCACTTATGCTTTTGGTTATCCTATGGAAAAGGTTGTAAGTCAATTACATGATATTTTTAATCAATCAGCCTGGATTTCATTAATAAGTTTGATTCGTCATCTCTCATTGAATTTTTCAGGTATTTTAAAAAATTCTTTTTATAAAAAAATCCTTTATTCTTTCTTTGGTGATAGTTTAATTGAAGATGCTAAACTTCCTTTTGCAGCTATTGCTAGCGATTTATATACTGGCAATACCATCATTATAAAATCAGGAAAGGTCATAGATGCGGTGATCGCTTCAAATGCAGCGCCAGTCATTTTTGAACCCGTACGCAGCCGAACTGGTTTACTAGTTGATGGTGTTGCAACTAGTCCATTACCCATTCAGGAATTAATCGATTCGGGAATTGATATAAAAATCGCTGTTCCTATTCCTCAACTGGATTTAGCCGGTTGTATTAAGCAAAATCCAAAGTTACTTTCGGTATTCTTGCGTACGAGATCCATGATGGCAGAACAAATAACACAATCAACCACTGCTCTTGCGAATGTTATTATTAGACCACAAGTCAATGGTATAGGGATGGATGATTGGAAAAAACTAAACATCATTATCGAGGCAGGTGAAACGGCTGCAAAAATAGCGTTAAAACGGATTCAATATTTATTTCATGCCAGATCATAATCGCCAGGAGAGTTAAAATGAACATGAAGAATATTGCTCGTCAGCGACTAGAAACAATTCAACAAGAATTGATTGACTTAAGCCATCGCATTCATGCAATGCCGGAATTGGGATTTCACGAAAAAAAAGCGGCTACATGGCTGAGTGAAATGTTAAAAAAACAAAAATTTATCGTACAAAAAGGAATTCATAATTTACCAACTGCATTTATTGCTAATATGGGCAAAGGCTCACTTCACATTGCAATCTGTGCTGAATATGATGCGCTTCCAGAGATTGGTCATGCCTGCGGTCATAATATTATTGCTACCGCAGCTTTAGGTGCTGCAATCGCGATTTCAAATTTAACAGATGATTTGGATATCAAACTATCTGTTATTGGAACGCCATCAGAAGAATCTGTAGGTGGAAAAATAATTTTATTAAAGAATGGTGCTTTTAACGATGTTCACGCAGCGATGATGATCCATCCAGCCCCATTTGATATTGTTGATCCAGTGATTATTGCTGCATCGGAATTTATCGTGAATTTCAAAGGTAAGGAATCACATGCCTCTGCTTTTCCTGAATTAGGAATCAACGCTGCTGATGCTATGACTATTGCACAAACAGCTATTGGTTTATTACGGCAACATATAAAGAATACCGATCGTATTCATGGAATCATAACCAAAGGTGGGGATGCACCTAATGTTATACCCGCATTTACCAGAGCAAAATATATAATACGTAGTAAAAATCTTGAAGAGCTTGAAGTGCTGAGAAGTAAGGTAAAGCATTGTTTTGAGGCGGGAGCTTTAGCGACAGGTTGTACATTAGAATTCGAAGAAGATGGTAACATTTATGCTAATATGATTCATCATTCAGAAATAGCTGCTATTTATCAGAAAAATGCGGAAGCCCTAGGTAGAACTTTTCCTGACTTAGGTGATACGAAACAACGCTTTTCTGGTTCCACAGATATGGGAAATATCTCTCAAGTCATCCCGTCCATTCACCCTATCATTAGCATAGACTCATTACCTGCTGTGAATCATCAACCTGAATTTACTGCCTGTTGCATTACACCATCCGCCGATAAAGCGATTATTGACGGAGCTCTTGCCATGGCGTGGACTATTATTGATATTGCTTTAGATCGTAAGCTGCGAGAATCACTTATGTAGCCATATACGTTGTAAGTCCTGATCATTAAGACCTTTTGGAAGAGAAACGACACTCGTATCTTTTTCTAATTTGGCAAAATAGGGAGCGTCTATTATGTTTTGTTTACTTGCATTAATTCTTAAATATTCTTTTAAAATTAATATTTGGAATGCTCTGGCTGCTTTTTCTTGATTGATGGCATCTAATAATCTTGTTTGCATTGTTTGACCTATTTATTTCGCTGCGGGACAACCTCATTTTGCCCAGCTAACGCTTCATTAAAATTATTCACAATGGTTGCAACGGTTGATTAAAATGGTGGGCATTATAACACAGAATATTTAAATATGAGTAATTATTAAGCTATCTTTGATTGAAATTCCATAATAGATAATTCCTCAATTATCAATGGGTTGGAATAAATGATGAAGCTGTCTAGTAACTATCGTTCCTTAGTAGGTATTTTTTCGTGTATAGCATTATAATTCTCTGGGCATAATGCGTTTCATAAATCCTTCAAAAAGTGGAACAGTAAATGCAGTGTCACCATGCTTTGGGCTATAAATCATTCCTTTTTTTATAAGATTATTACGCAGTGGTGCTGCATTTTTTACGTCTAAACCAAGTTTGTCTGCAACATTCCCTGATTTTTGAGGTTTAGTACCTAGTTCCGCCAATGCTCTTAAATATTCTTTTTCTCTTGGTGTTAATCTATCAAATCTTACACGAAAAAAATTTTGATCTAATTGCTTAATAGATAAATCAGTAGCTTTTCTTGCAACTTCTATTCCTATAGGAGATTGAGTTGCAATATTCCACGCTTGATATCCCCATTCTTGTAGAAAATAGGGATATCCTTCAGTAACACGAATAATTTCGTTTAATGCGTCATCAGAAAAAGAAACATTTTCTCTTTCGACGGGTGCTTGTAATGCAATTTTCGCATCTTCTTTTTTTAAAGGACCTAATTCAGGATAGTCAAACAGACGTTCAGCATAAGATTTTGCACGACCTGCTTTACCGACAAGTTGTGGTAGACCTGCACCAATTAAAACGACCGGCAATGATTTTTGTGAAAGCTTGTGCACAGACATGATTAAAGAACTTAATTCTTCTTCAGTTAGATATTGCAATTCATCAATTATAATTGCAACAGCTGTATTTCGGTCTTTTGCTGCTTCCCCTATTGCAATAAATACTTGTGCAAGATCACTTTCTAAATCTCCACTATCTGCAATTCCTCTTTGTGGTTCAATACTCATTCCGAAGTCAATTTCTTGAATTTTAGTATTAAATTTAATGCTAGATACAAAGCTTTTTAATACACGAAACGCTTTTTTAACTTTGTCACTTATCTTTTCTTCTGTATCAAGTGAAAAAAGTATACGTCTTAGTTCAGGAAGTAAAAGCTCTGGTAATGATTTTTTTTCATGTGCTTCTATCATAGCAGTTTGATAATTTTCGTTCTCTGCTAATTTCGATATTTCATATAGCAATACGGTTTTACCTGTTCCCCGAAGACCAATTATTAATATGCTTTTTTCAGCACGTCCACGTTTAATCCTGGCTAAAGTTAACAAAGCCCGATTTAAAATATTGTCTCTACCAGCAAGTTCAGGTGGAGGGGTGCCAGCTCCGGGCGAAAAGGGATTATGAAGTTTGTCCATTTAGAAAGACCTTATCTTAGTTTATCAATGTTATCGATTTTATAATATACATTGATAAACTCAACTAATATTATTATAAATTAAATTTAAAAATATAAAATCCCTGTGTTATCAATTACTTAAAATATCATTTTCTATCCATAGTAGGAGGTTCAGGAGCAAGTTTTTGTGTTGTTATTGCTGTAGTGGAGGCTGAGACCATACTGTAAAACACCGCACTTCAGAGCGCGGTGATACATCACAAGTCAATAATGTCGCCTTCGGCGTAAATTGGATAAACAAACAGGGGCGGCGAAAATTATTTGAGTTTACATAATAGAACAACTACTCGCCTTTCTCGCCGGCGTATCGGTATCCTTATCATTATCTTCTAGGTATTTTGAGAGTCCTTGACTCATACTTTGGGCTGATTGCATTAAATCAGCAAAGTATTTTAAAGTGATTTGTTTTATCTTAGGCTGAAGATTATTTAATAATTTATCAGTAGCCTCTTTTTTTTCATTTTCATTGGTTATTTTGCTCAATTTTTTAATTTCTTCACTAAGATTTTTGATTTCATTAGCATTAAGCTTGCAATCAGCTAAGTCTTTACGAAATTTATGAGAAAGCGTATCGATTGTTGTTACACCCTTTTGCAAGAAAGCAGGGGCCCAAGCCAATCGTGATTTTTTTTCAATTTTAACTGGGGCTAACTGAGTTTTAATATAGTTTATGCAAATATTGTAAGCGGGTTCTATATGTTTTTTCCATGCATCATTTATTTTTAATTGTTCACATTTATCATTATTAATGATAGTGGAAACGGATTTATTATCGATGAAAATTTCAGTAATGAATTCATAATTAATAAGAGGAAGCGGTTCTTTTGGAAATACGTATGCATCTATCTCACGCCAACCTTGTAATGTTTCCTTAGTATTATCCTCAAAATATTTGAAATCACTTTGATCACAATCCGCAACGTTAGTTACAAAATTTAATTTTAAATTTTTTTTAAATGTATGAGTTTGGGTATTGAAGGTCGCTTCCGATGCTAGTCGGCGATTAAAAGTTTGATTAGAATAATTTTTATTGAATGTAAAAGGAAAGGATCTAATTGTATAGCCATCAAACATATAAAATTTTACATTTTCTTCAACATGTCTAGTTTTAGCCATGGGATTTCCTTATTATTAAATTTGAAATGTATGAATATGGTTTACCACATACAAGAAACGGGATATTGCCTGATAGCTTTGTCGGGTGTCAAGATTGTTAATCCATTTGAAATTGCTTGACAGATTAACATTCGGTCAAAAGGATCATAATGATATTCGGGTAAAAAAGAAATTTGTTCAACAGAGGCTTCGTCTAATTCTAAGGATTCAATTTGATGATGTTTACGTTGAGAAATAATGAATTGTTCTGCAGGTTTTGGTAATGGTAATCTTCCTAATTGATTTTTTATTAAGATTTCCCAAAAAGAAATCGTACTTAAAAAAACTTCATTATCAGGTTTGGTAAATAAGGATCTAGCCTTTTTTGAAAGGGCAGGATCATCTTTGATAATCCATAAAAAAGTACAGGTATCTAGTAATAATCGCATACATTTTCTTATTTATATTATTTGTGAGAAAAATAGTTTAAAAATTCCTGTGGTAATTCATCAAAAAACTCATCAGGGATTTTAAATTTATTTTTTGCTAAACCTATCGGTCTTGGTTTAGAGGATGTCGATTGAATCGGTCTTAATTCTGCTACCGGAATATTTCTATTACATATCACAATAGTTTCACCTTTTTTTAATTTAGCGAGATAAGAAGAAAAATGAGTTTTGGCTTGATGAATATTTACTTTGATCATGACTTAATAGTAGACTAAGTTCCTGGTCAGGTCAATAGATTATCTGCTTTAAATTAACAAAAATTATCAAATGAATAGTGTAGAATCAATAGCTTATAAATTTCTCCGACAGCTATGATCTATCGGAGATAATATCGCTAAAGTGACTTATTAAATTTAACAGTTGATTCATTGGCTTGATTACAATCTTGATTAAAAGCAGTATACAGTTGATTTCCTCTGGAGGTATCAACCGCTTTTACTACGATACCTGGTTGTTTTTCCAAACCAACAGCGAGTTGAGATAATGGTTGTTCAGCAGTTGTTACTTTTTTTACTGAGCCATCAGCATTAAATTGTAAAGTGTATGTTTTGCCGCTATCAGGCAAACGAAGCGTAATTTTTTCTTTTGTTTTATTACTGGAGACTATCAGTCTTCTTGTGACCATGGCGTCTGTTGATTGTTGTTTTACTGTATTTTCTTCATTATCATCATCACTATCTGAATTTGCTGAGTTTGCAACCTTATTATTTGATTTTGTCACTGCGTGATGAAATACATCTACACTCACATCATGAGGAATATCAGTTGGTTTAACGCTGAAGGGTGCTTGACTATTTTCTATAGCGGTAACGATAGGTGTTAATTTGTCATCATGTGCCCAAGGCAAAGTATCCACATAACTTTTTTGTTCTTTAAATGTCCCACTTTGCGGAAATTTATTTCTAACTCCACTCATTTTGTACTCCTTTCTTATTTAACAAAAATCGTCGCGAAAGGTAGCATAAAAATGAGTGAAAGTATATTAGGTTGAAGCAACAATGTCTCCTACGGAGTCAATTTAAGTTTGGAGGAGGTCTGCACCTCCTCCAAACCCTATTTTTCCCGGCCTAAAGGCCGGGGTCTAAAACTCTAAGGAATGTTTGATTAAATATTTCCTTTCTCATCAGACTTTTCACTTTTTGCAGTGTCTGTTTTTGAAAAGTCTGCGGGTCTGGTTTTATTATTTTTTAGCACTTGAAAGAGATTCTCGTAAACATTATTCGCACTCCATACATACCAACCAGAAACTCCCTTAGCATCTTCAACAGCCCGAATTTCTTGTAATAAATATTTTTGTTTTTCTGCGTTAGTTGTTTTTTTAATGTAATGAAAATTAGCTGCTTCTATAAATGCATGGACTTTAAATGGCGCTTTATTATTAAATTGACCGGACAATGCATTTAAAGAATTATTAATTGTTTTATAGGGTTCAGCAGAATATTTTTGATAGGGCCAAAAATGAGATGGATAAACCATAGGATTCACGCCATCTACGCTGTCTGCAAACATTTTTATATCTTGTCCAATGTGCATGGAAGGATAGTAACTTACTTCACCGAAGATATCGATTTCCATTGGAATATTTTGAGCGTTTATTTTTTCTTTATACCATTTAATAATTTTATATACGTCTTTTGCATGTTGCGGGTCAGCTGGTTCTTTTGAACTATAACGAATATAGTCAAGTTGAATTGCACTTGCTCCCGCTTTAATTGCTTCATTCGCTAATTTTAATTTTTCTTCCCAATGCTCTTGTGAATGAATTTGTTTAGCATTACCACCATCAGAAAACACAACAATACGTGCAACGATTTTAATACCCGCAGCTTTGACCTTTGCCATGGCAGGTGCATAGTGTGAACTGTAATACTCATGATCGATAACAAAGGTATTAATGCCCGTTTCCTTTGCTTCATGCAAAAGATAATCTAACTTATCTTTTTTTTCTAACATGTACTGGGTCAAATAGATGCCTTTGTCCCAAGCGTAAGCTTGTGTAACAAAAAGGAAAAATAAGGTGGAAAATATAAATTTGAACCATAATTTATTCATAATAACCTCTTTTTGGTTCGTTTTATGTACTTATAGTATACACCAAAAGTTTCACTTTCATGAAAAACACAAAGTAATTGTACGAAAGTTAATTTAAGGTTTAATTAAAATACAGTAAAAAACCCTAGGTTGGTGCAACTATTGAGCAATGTCACGGGTAGTGTAAGTTAATTAGTTAAGTGCTAAGATGGTTTGGTACATTTATTTAAATTTAGGAGTAACCGGAAGATCATCAAGAATTTAATGTTCCGGCTGCATAACTTTTGAAAATGCGTAGGGTGGATTGGATGCGTTTTTTGCATCGTAATCCACCAACCTACCGCCCCATTACAGGAGCTACAGGAGGTAAAGCGTTTTGGTTTGGTAAGGTAGTGCAACTACCATTAATGCCGGCTCGAATTGCCCCCGCCAAAGCAAGTGCACACCCTGGAGTACCTAAGAATAATCCTTGCAAACAGCATGCTGCACTATAAGGATTTGGTGCACCAGCAACTGCTGATTGAATAAATGGGATTGTTGCATTACAACAATTCGGTGAAGTGACCATACAGCCAATCATGCATGCCATGCACGCACATCCTAAGCCATTGCCTATGCATGCTATTGGTGAAGTATCGCAATTATCGCAATGATGGAATGGATTCACCAAATCGGGCGCGTCATTATGTCTAACGGGTTGAATATTTTGTTTATGATCGGGAAGTTGAGGCAACGGCAACGGTTGATACTGTTCATTTTTTTTATTTGGATTTTTTTTCAAATATTCTTCAACGATTGCTTTGATCGCATAATTTGTAGGAATTGATTGATTATAATGAAAAGCCTTTCTTGAAAAAGGATCGGATTGTAATTTTTTTGCAAAATCTCTTTCAACGGTTCTTCCCGATGTAGGTAACACAATGGGATCAAAAAAAATCTGTAATGACAGCGGACATGTGATGGAATCAATAATCTTATCATCTAGACTAGTATTTGCGGTATTAGGAATAGGATTAGAGATAACGTAATGCTTTGAAAGTAGGTTGATCATAGCAGTTGACGATGGTTTATTTTCACTTTGACTTTTATTAGTTGCTTGACTTGTTAACATGATTTTTTCTTTTCAATGGAGTATGAATTAAATTGGCAGTATCTTACAGCCGTTTTTTTTTAAAGCAACTATTATTGCATCCAAAATAAATCACCAACACGCTCTATGCGGTGGTATCCAATAACCGTAATAATCAACATAACCAGGTACCCAGGCACACATAGAATAAGCAGTATAAGGATAAGCAGGTCCCTGGCCAACAAAAACCCCATTTCCACTCCAGCTTCTATTCCAATTACGAAACTCAGACCAGCGGCTTCCATACCAACCACCGCCTCTCCAACCAAAGTCCACAGGGCGCCATACTGCACCATGTACATAATGACTATGAGGAATATGGGCAAAACCAGTGTTTGCAATCGATAATAAACCGATAGTAAAAACAACGATAAGTATCCAGAAATAAAGAACTTTTTTCATAAAAGCGTTCCTAAAAAAGAGATAACTTATTTAAACAGTGCATATTAATTGTATACCATATAGCAAGTTTTTTCCGGCCCTATAGAGGTATATCCAATTGATCCTGTTTATAGGTTTTGTTACTATCAAAGAACCTGTTGATCTCATATAGATACTTTTAAATTTTTTTCATAGCCTGTTAGGAGATGAAAATGTTTAGATTATTCAAGTCAGCAAGGCCTGTTTCACATCGATATCCAAACTTAGCCTTTAACTATTTACGATTATCTTCATCTGATGCAAAAATCACAGATAAAAAAATAAAAGAATCTAAACCCTGTTCTGAATTAACAAGTGCAGAAATACAAAGTGCAACGACGTATATTACTGAAAATCAAGATAAAGTCAGGGACATTCAAGATTTATGTAGTTTTGCAAATCGGTTATATGAAAAAGGAGAGCCCGGTTTATGTGATTTTGTAAATGGAAAACCTTATCAACTTTATCGATGTGGCTATCCATCGGTACCTTCTTCTATGATTGTCTGGTTTAGAGGACATAATTATTCATCAAGAGATTTAATGGCGAGTGTGCATCGATTTAAAGAAGAAGTGGGAAATGATTATGCTTTAGAGAATACACAAGTACCTGCTTTTCGTTTAACGAATCCAGAATACAAAAATAATAGTTTTCATTATAGTATGTGTGAAACACTTGCAATTATGCAGCATTATGGACATCCAACACGCTTTTTAGATTGGTCGTCCAGTATCATGAACGCTGCGTATTTTGCATGTATGCCAGATATACGACACGATTCTAAAGATGGAATCATTTGGATATTAAATCCATTTCGACTAAATCAAGCTGCATCACTTTCGAATAAAGCAATCGGCCTTGCGCTCTCAGATTCATTTGATGCTGAAATCCGCTCCTTGCAAGCAGTAACAGATACTTATCAAGAATTAAAAGAACATGCAGACTTGTTATTGAGATCTAAAGATAGACCAGAATTATTTAATTATGCTGATTTTAGAGAATTTATTTCAGAATGTATTAGAGAACAATCCTTGAAAGAAAAAATGCGCTATTCAATAGCTGTTGATTTAGGATCCCCAAATCCACGAATTGCAGCGCAAAAAGGGAAATTTACAATTGCAGGCGGAAAACAATATTACAATCGTGAAGAAATGAAAAATTGTAATAACGGCGATATATTTGATGCGCCCATTTCTCTATTTCATCAAGTTGAAGAAATAAGAAAGAAAAATCAAATGAAAGAGTCATTTTTAAAATGCATTAAAATAGAAAGTGCATATAAAGCAAAGATTCGATCTCAACTTGATAATATATTAGGGATTAACGAAGCTACCATGATGTTGGACGGTGATAGCTATGGAAAAAATGCAAGAAATTTATATCAAGTTAAGCGCCCTTAGATAAAGTTTTATTAAGGATAGTGCAATGCGGATTAAGGCAAAAATCCAGGGTATTTCAAAATACCAAACTTCTCCAAAAGAAACAAAAGTCGTTTTACCTATCAGTGTGGGTCAAGATTATCATGAAGGAGAAAAATTTGTTGCAACTCTAGAAATGATTGAAAAACGTTTTGCTGCATGTGATATTATTATTTGTGATATTCTGCAACGTTATAATTTTTCTCCAGAATATACATTGGAGCAATCCATACAACAAGTAGAATTAGAAGGTACCAAATGGATTGAACGAAACATGAAGTATATTAACAATGCAAATATTCCTATAAAAATCATTAGATGGAAAGAATGTTTAGAATTTTGGGGATTTAAGCTAGCGCTAGAAAACATAAAGAATTTGTTTCATGAAGATAGTTCATTGCAATTAGCATTAAAAGCAGATATACAAAAATTTATTGATAGAGATCAAGCAAGATCGATTAACGAGATAGAATCAGCTTGTACCAACTATTTGTTTGAAGAAGCGGCGGTTTTCATTTCATTTTTCTATGAAAAAAAATACGACTATGTGGTGTATCCAAGTGTTATTCCTAAATTTATTCAACAATGTCGTGAAAAATTCCTTTCTAAGACATCTACAGACTGTTTGTATGATTTAAAGATTTATTTCAAAAAAACAGGAAAAGAAATCACTGTTTAGTAATCTATTTTTTATACCAGAAGAAAATAAGCAGAAAAAGGTATATAATCATATAATACAGGTTCCTACGAGGATAGAGGTATGAATAATATAAGAAATGATGTTAAATCACCGTCATCACAGCCCAAGAAAATTGATTTTAATGAACTAGCTTTATTAAAAGTGCCCTCAAACGAATTGTCTGCCTGCAGCAAAGGGTCACCTTATATCATTTGCAATGAACAACAACAAGATCAAACAATTCAGGGTTTGAAAATGTTATTTGCCAAAGATGCAAAATTACCAACGGTTCATATTGGTTTTTCTTTGTGGTTTAACCTGGATTTATTGTCTGAAACAAATATGCAATATGCTATTCTTTTTGATATTGATAAAAATGTATTAGCTCTATATCAATTAATTCACGAAATTTTGAAAGATAACGCAATCAATACTCCTGAGAAGTTTTTACATGCTTTATTTGATAGATTAAAAACAGATAAAGAAAATTTATCTTTCTACCCAATTGAATATTTAGAAGAAGAACTTGCTAAACAGTTACGTCAACCAACTGGCTTTTTATCTTCCGTAAATAACTTTCTAAAAGTTAAAAATATGTTTCAGGAAGGAAAAATCTTTTATGGCCATGTTGATTTAACTGACGTTGATAAAATTCAGCAAGTAAGCAACTGGTGCAAAAAAAATAATTTAAAAATAGCGACACTGTATATTTCAAATATACCAGAATGGATAGTTGAAAATAAAAAAACGCGTAAAGATCAACTTATTCAAAGTATCACATTATTAACTCAAGATGACACAATGATCATTGACGCATTTTATCCCACGACACAAAAAAAAGGTTCGGGTCCTCCTCAGCGCATGTGTTTAGCAAAAACCTTTAATAGTGACAGATTCAAAAAAACCATAGCAAAAGGTTATTTTAATTCTGGACCATCTAATTTAATTGATAGCGATGATGAAACGTCCGAAACAAATAAAGCATCCTCAAATTTTAATGCGAAGAAGAAGTGATAATTTTGATTTTATGAGTAATATTCGCCATTGATATTTTATTTATTTATCTAATTTTTCTTGTGATAGTATTTTATAGTATACGTAATAACGTGACGCAAGTATGTCATTATGCCAGCCCGCACTGTGTCATGCCAGCGAAGGCTGGCATCCAGTTGATGCTAGAATTGGATAGCCTTTTTTCATAAATTACTTCAAGGAGTTTAAGATGAAACGGAAGTTACTAGTGTTAGCAGCGGTGTCTTTACTTAATATGCAAGCTTTTTCAATGGAAATTGTCAAAGGAAGATTGATAGAACACAAAGAATGGTCTACCCATGGTAATATCAAAGGGCAAATTAAAGATTTAACAACAAAGGAAATAAAATTATTACCTAAAAGATTGACGGATCCAATTGATAGTAGTGGTTCTGGAGCCATTTATGCTAAGGCAATCATCAATAATGCTTTTATGCAGGTAATTGCTGGTGTAGGCGATAACGTTAATATTGGTGGTACTACACTAGTTACAATTAATAATTTTACTATTGCACCTCAACAATATCAAATTACAAGAGAAGTATGTACTGCTTTACCACCAGTTGTTTCACCAATACCGAATGATGGTTCAATCCCAATTACAAGGTTGTGTTATGTATTTTGGGACTACGTTCAGCTAGACTCAAATGGTATGCTTAGTTTAATAGAAAATCCCAGTATAACATTTTCATATGCTCAAGCTGGTATATATAATGTTAGCGTTGGCGTAACAATTACGAGCGCGACACTCTCATCACCCAGCAACTATTACTTTAATACAGATGATTCAACAACGATTAATGTTGTCGACAGTGGAACATTGCCACCTCTCCCACCCAAGAAGAAAGCTTAACAATTGAAATCAAGTCTCTGACATTATTATGTTAGAGACTTGAAAATCTTTGCTGTTTCTTTCAATTCATCAGATTTTGAGGCGCAGAAAAATTTGGTACTTGAAAATGAATTTAATCGACATTCCGGGGCTGATAGCGTGAATAATAAATGTAAAAGTTGTTTACATTTACATTGTAAAGTATTATTAACATGCTATGCTTAAAGTGTAAGTCAATAAGGAGCAGCACAGTCATGGCTAGTAACGAAAGATCAGCAGTTGCTGAAGGTGGTAAAACCACTAAAGCAAAAATTCGAGTAATTTCAAAGACTAAGCATATAGAGATTCACAAGAACCGAAGAGAATGAGGCAGAATTTAGATGCTATCAAAATTTATAGAGCATTTGCGCAAACAACACGAATTAACCCAGGAGTATATTGCTTCTGCGCTGGGTATTTCGCGTCCTACCTATATACAGTTTGAACGCGGTGAACGTGATTTAACTATATCAGAAGCTAAAAAGCTGGCTGAATTATTTAATATGCGGCTAGATGATTTATTAAATGAAAGGCGGGTTGTGATTTCAATTAATATCGAAAAAGATAAAAGCGCAGTCAAAAAAGAAGAAAACGAAATTAGAATTAGCGTGCCGCAACAAAAAATCGATAAGTTTAGGCAGATTTTATTTTATATTCTCAAAAAAGTGGGCGGCAAACCAAATGTTGGTATGACAGTTATATATAAGCTGCTTTATTTTATTGACTTTGACTATTACGAAAAATATGAAGATCAATTAATGGGGCTTAAGTATATAAAAAATCATTTTGGACCAACGCCAGTTATTTTTGAAAAAATTATTCAAGATATGATATCAAATGATGAAATTGAAATTATTAAAAGTAAGTTCTATCGGCACGACCAAAAAAAATATTTATTAAATCCTGCGATAGAGCCCGATCTAAGTATACTAAATGGCAGAGAAATGGAGCATATTGATTGGGAGCTGCAAAGGTTATCTGAACTTAACGCAATGGCATTGTCAGATCTCTCTCATAAAGATGTGCCTTGGATCAGTACGGAGCAAGGTATGCCTATTGAATATGAATCTGTTTTTTATAGAACATTAGATACTTCGGTGCGAACTTACGAAAATGACAAAATCGATTAAATATGATGAGACGGAAGTTTTCAAAAAAGAATTTAAGAAATTAAAAAAAAGATTGTTCACCTAAATAACATTAAGGAAAAAAACTCACAATGTATATTTTATTTTTCAATGTTCCCGAATCTCATGTAGAAATAGTAAAGGATGCAATATTTAAAGCTGGCGCTGGCCGGATTGGTCATTATAGTCATTGCTCATGGCAAATTTTAGGTGAGGGACAGTTTATGCCGTTAGCAGGAAGCGATGCATTTATAGGAAAAATAAATCAATTAGAAAAAGTGCTAGAATACAAAGTAGAAACCATTTGTGACGAGAAACACATTAAAGATGTTATCGCTGCATTAAAAGCCGCACATCCTTATGAAGTTCCCTCTTATCAAGTGTGCAGAATTGAAGATTTTTAACTACTATTTTCCAGTAAATTGATAAATCGTTTTCAACACTTCTTTTGGATTATGTGCTAATTCATTATTTAAATATTTTTGCAAAGCATAATAATGATATGGAAATTGTACATCTTTAATTAGATGACCTTTGGCATCATGTTTTTCTACTCTTACCCATCTTTCATTTTTTAAGCGATCAAAAAAACGAAACACAGGTTTAATAGCGACATTTTGAGCATTAGGAGATTGCAGATTTTTTTGATGTCCACCCAATTCAAACGTGTGCCTGGCTTTTTTCGCTATTTCATTTGACCTGGCATCGATATCGATGCCACTAAATTCAAAAATAAAAGAACTGAGCTTTGGTTCTCGCAATTGAGGATGATTAAATAGCATACTAATAGGTGCTTTTTTTTCATCGACAATTGTGTCGGCATCGGCATCTAAAAATGCATCCCTTCGCTTTTCATCCATCTTCAAATGCTGAGTTTCATCATGGATTTCTTTAATGTTTTCATCAAGTAAATTTTCAAAAAGAGTAAGCGTACGTGAATTTGCATCCAATCCTTCTTCAAAAATATCATATACTTTTGCAATAGAATTAATATGTTCACGGTCAAGTGAATTCATACCTAAGCAAGCTCTATACATACAGCGGGTAAATAATGATGTCATTGTTGCGATAAGGATAACAAATAATGGAGCGACTTCGCCAAGCCCTAGTGTCAATAAATAAAAATAAAATGCACCACCAATCCAATCATAATAATAGTTAAAATCGGGGTGATATTCGGGTGGATTATTATAAAAATTGCTTACCGTATAATTCTGTTCTTTAATATCCAATTTCATTCTAGAAATTTTATTCAATATTACCACTTTTGTCTTCTGCGTATTACTGATGCTTTGACTTGCATCATGCTGTTCTATGTTTTTTCGTCGAATCTGACTTTGGATGTCAATAATTTGATTATTGAAGCTATTTTTCAAAAGGTAATTTAATTGGTTGTAATCTGATTGGCAAAAACTTTTTATCATAGGGGAACATGGATCATCAAGATTGATTGGTTTTCCAAATGGCCAATCCGAAGGATAAAAAGGATTACAGTTATAATAATTTATCCCATTATCGCCGCATATTCCTTGCATTCTATCTTTACAAGATTTAATGACCCAATAATTTGGTTTATTCCATAAAGGAGCGGAATAACAATACCATTTGTAATTAATTTGAGAATAAAATGAATATAAAATTGGAAAAGGATTGGATACATTCAATGTCGCTAAGGTTGCAATATTAGCTAAAAAAGAATAGGTTTGATTTTTTAATGTAATGATTTCTTTTTGTAAATTCATTTCATCACGTTGATAACTTTGAATCTGATTTGTCACAGTATTATTAAAATCAGTTAATACTTTTAGCCCGTTAATACTAATCTTCAAATCATTATTCACAAGACTAAATTGCCTGGCTAACCAATCAGGATATTGATCTTCTAACTCTCTGCAAAAATTTCGAAAAAAACGCGAATCGACTATCAAATAGGCTGCAGTGCCGAACATAATCAAGCTCATTAATACAGAAATAGGAGAAGTTCTTCTTCGCATCGCTCTCCTGATTAATACAATACTTTCAGTTAAATAGTTATTTCTTTCTTTTAAATAAATTAATCTTTTACTTTCTATCGATGATGATGTTTTAGCTTTTGGCTTGTGAATGACAATTTGATTTAGCGGCATTAATTCTTGTGATAGTTCACTATAGCGCGCAGATGACATAGAATGATCTCTTTATAATTTTTATCGAATTCGTGATGATATAGTATGAAGCAATCAAAGACAAGCTGGCATACATTAGTGATAAGTCATTGAAAATTAGAATAAAATGAATATTTGTATACCTTAAAATAAACAAAAAACTGCTATACTTATATTAATATTAGAATTTAACGACGAGGATGAGAAATGAAGTCATTTCAAGATAAAAAAGACTCAGATGAAAAATCTGTGCCTGAGGTGGAAAATGAAAGCATGCTTGAGTGGGGAATGGCTTTACATCCATCACAAGCAATATCAGAACAACCGATACAAGAGATAGAGCAAAATAATGTAATTTTAAAAAAAGATTACTTTAAACCTGGAAAGATAAAATTAGAAAGTCCTATCGAAGATCATGTAGCATGGGTCTTTGAAAATATTTATTCAAAACCTTATGAATATAATCCACTTCATGCACCATCTGATCCCAATATGCATACAATTGCCAGGGTTCACCATGGCATACAACACGTTTCTCGCGCAGCACTTTATGTCCCAGTTTTTGCGAATTTATATCGAAAATATGACGATAAGGAAGCACTGCAGTTAACAGAAGAAGATATTAAATTAATTCAACTTGCAGCATTGTTCCATGATTCAGCAAGACGTGATGAAGGCGTAGATTATTGGGATAAAGATAGCGCTATCCTTCTTTATTATTATTTAAGAGATGTATTATTAGTACCGATAGAAAAAGCACAGAAGTTAGCTGAAGCTGTTGCAAATAAAGATTATAAACAAGATAAATATCATGAATTATGGTTTGATAGTAAAGGCGAACCCATTTGGAAGGACTATACTACACCGCCTAACCCCCCCAAAACAAAAAATATTTATGAAAAATTAATACATGATGCAGATTGTCTAGACATAATTCGTGCAAGAGGCAATTATCGATGCGAATATTTAGATTTTTATAATGATATTGTTATAAAGGAAATGAAAAAAAACAATATGCAACCATTGAACGAAATGGCAAAACTAAGGACAGAAGCCTATAGTCTCATTGATCTTCAAGGAGATACCTTTCATCATTTGAATTATTCACTCAAAGAAAAATTTGAATCGAAAATTGCTTATCAACAAATCATGGGACTTTTAAGCCACCACCATCCATTATTAAAAGTATATTCGAAGTTGATGCCAATTACATTTATCAAGCATGATGTTATTGCGTTTAAAAAATATGATGCTAAACAAGCCCTAACCGAAGAAAATTTAAAATCAGCAATGGAAGAAGGAATACTTTATTGCCGCTCTATACAGCATCCCACACATAATAATATGGATGCAGAAAGAAAAAATAAACCTCAAGAACCTAATACGGAATTAGAATTAAGAAAACTGATGAGACGAACAGGTGTTCCTACTCGTACCAAAAAAGAAGACCGTGCTAAAAAACAAGGAAACATAAATCGATCTGTCTCTATGTTAGGATGGGGACAACGAGCATTTTCTAATGTTGGTTTTCTAATTGTAAATCCCGCAATAGAGAATATAAAAGCGATTGGTGACATTGACTTTCATACCGGTAGGGGAAAAAAGACATCTTTTACCCACGAATTCACGGGAGCCCATAAAAGAATAGAAGATAATAAACAAAATATGGTTCAATCCCAATTGTTGACTCACAAATTAGGTGGAAGTTCTGAACTATGGGGTGATAAATATTATCGTCAAAAAAATGTGACTCATAATGAAGTTATAATGGATGTCATAGATTATCAAGCAATTTATTATACTAAAGATTATTATGAAATAACTTATTCTGAAGGAGAAAATAAGTATCCTCATACTTTTTTATTAGAAGCTATTTATTTGCAAAATGAATACACAAAACAAGCTAAAAAAGCATATGCTGAATTTAAAGAAGCATTAAAATTAAATCCAACACTTGCACCACTTGAAGATGAATATAAAAAACGTTTACAAAACACCCTTCCTATTTTTGAATATTCTGGTATTCATAATGAAATAAA
>Ga0207151_1065_pt2 | contig 25258 bp, 27 predicted proteins | sample Alteio_BWMinHeat_29_FD_153523 | JGI IMG/M metagenome (GOLD analysis project Ga0207151, IMG submission 153523) | Enriched cells from forest soil in Barre Woods Harvard Forest LTER site, Petersham, Massachusetts, United States -... | ecosystem: Environmental > Terrestrial > Soil > Temperate forest >... | reverse complement strand
ATTGGTGAATCGCGCCTTGGACGAAGGGAAGTCGGTCCTTTTTGAGGGCGCGCAAGGGACGATGTTGGATATTGATCATGGGACGTATCCGTATGTGACCTCTTCTAGCGCGATTTCCGGGGGGGGCTACTACCGGTGTGGGAGTTCCGCCTACCAAAATCAAGAATGTGTTGGGAATTTCGAAGGCTTATACGACGCGCGTGGGGGGTGGGCCTTTTCCGACGGAAATGCCGGAGCTGGAGGCGCAGGAAGTGCGCGAGCGGGGGAAAGAGTTTGGAGCGGTGACGGGGCGTGCGAGACGGTGCGGTTGGCTGGACTTGATGGTGTTGCGCTACGCGAAGATGATCAATGGGATTGATTCGATGGTGGTGACGAAGCTGGATGTGTTTGATACGCAGCGGGAGATTCAGGTGTGCGTCGGGTATAAGTACAAGGGGAGAGTATTGAAAGAGATGCCGGCTTTAGCGGAGGAGTACGAACATGTGGTGCCGGAGTACAAAACCTTGCCGGGGTGGTGCGAGACGACCTATGGTGCGAAGGACGGGGCGAAACTGCCGAAGGCGGCTCTGGATTACTTGCGGTTTATTGGGGATTTTTTGCAGGTGGAGATTGGGATGATTTCGACAGGGCCGGAGCGGGACGCGACGATTGTACCGGCGGGCACTTTGTTAGCGCGGTGGCTCTAACGGATCGGTCCGAGATTGGGCAGATGGGGTCTTAAACACAGACTTCACCGAGGCAAGAGAACAGTTAAGAGAAGTCCTTGAGAAATAGCTACCGATGCTCACCTACGAGCAAGCACGGCAAAAAGTCATCGAACAATTGACCGAGAAGAAAGGTCCTCGCGTGACGGAACAGGTGCGCGTAGGGGATGCGCTGGGGTACGTGTTGGCGCAAGAGGTGAAGACGGACCGGGAGTATCCGCCGTTTAACCGCGCTACGCGGGATGGGTACGCGGTGTTTGCGGCGGATGTGAAGGCGGGAGTTACGCTGAAGTGCACGGGGGAGATTAAGGCGGGGGATCGCGTTAGCAAGGAATTGTGGGCGGAGACCTGTGTGCAGATCATGACTGGAGCTGCCGTGCCTTCAGGTGCGGACGCTGTGGTGATGATCGAGCACACGGCGCGCGATGGGGATGAAGTGCGATTCGAACGGGCGGCTGTGACGGGGCAGAATTTTGTGCCGCGGGGGAGCGAGGCTCGTGCGGGGCAGACGCTTTTGACGCCGGGAATGCGACTGGGCTACGCAGAGCTGGCGCTGGCGGCGCAGGTGGGGGCGGCGGAGTTGAAGTGCGCGCAGAAGCCGCGGGTGGCGATTCTTTCTACGGGCGATGAGATTGTGCCGGTGGACAGCATTCCGGGGCGATTTCAGATTCGAAATAGTAACAGCGTGTCGCTCGCGGCGCAGGTGCGGTTGGCGGGAGGTAAACCCATCTTGCTGGGGAACGCCATGGACCGAGAAGATGATTTGTCATCGAAGATCCGGCGCGGGTTGCAGGAGGATTTGCTGGTTTTGTCGGGCGGAGTTTCGATGGGGAAGTACGATTTGGTCGAGAAAGTGTTGCGGGAGATGGAGACGGAATTTTATTTTGAAGCCGTGGCGATTCGGCCGGGGAAGCCGGCGGTGTTTGGGAAATGCAGGGAGAAATTCGTGTTTGGTTTGCCGGGGAATCCGGTGTCGACGATGGTAACGTTCGAATTGTTTGTGGCGCCAGCGGTGGATTTGTTGAGTGGAGCGGAGGCCAAAGACCTGCTGCTGCTGGAGGCGCGGTTGGGCGAAACTTTGGACGAGAAGACCGGGGTAACACATTTTTTGCCGTCGCGGATGGAGGGGCAGGGAGCGAATCGGGAGGTTGTGGCGTTGAAGTGGCAGGGATCGGGTGATATTGCGGCGCTGGCGCGGTCGAATTGTTTTGTCGTGGTGCCGGCGGAGAAGGAAAGAATTGAAGTGGGAGAGAGAGTTAAAGTGATGGTGCGAAGGGATTTGATTTGATGCGAGCGAGGCAAAAGACCAGAAAAAGATGAAGAAAAGGCTTTACGCAGAGGTTCGCGAGGCACATGGTCACAGAGAAGTACAACCGCAAGGCGGATTGAGGGATTGGGGAAGCTGTCACATTACGGGGAGCGGGGCGAGGCGCAGATGGTGGACGTGTCGGAGAAAGCGGTGACGACACGGACGGCGGTGGCGCAGGGATTTGTGAGCATGAAGCCCGGCGTGGTGCGGGCGGTACGACGGCTGAGGAATCCGAAGGGCAATCCCCTGGAAATTGCTCGGATTGCGGGGATCGCGGCAGCGAAGAGGACAGCGGAGTGGATACCTCTTTGTCATCCGCTGGCGCTGACGCACATTGATGTGACTGCGCGGCTGTGCCAAAATGGCGTTGAAGTTCGCTCCCAAGTTACGGCGACAGCCCAGACTGGGGTGGAGATGGAAGCCCTTGTTGCCGTTACTGCTGCGGCCCTCACGGTCTACGACATGTGTAAAGCTCTGGATAAAGGGATGGAAATCAGCGGGATTGTTCTCGTCGAGAAGACTGGCGGGAAGAGCGGGGACTATTTTCGCAGGGCGAGCGTCGCGGGCAATCACGAGAACAATCATAAAAAAACGACCCGGAGCCGGCGTCGATGAGCGCGGCCGGCGGAAAATCGGTCAAATTGTTGGTGGCGGACGACAATCCCTTGGTGCGGGACTTGGTCGTTAAGGGCATGGAGCCATATTGCGAGGTCGAAACCGCTTCGGACGGGGCGGATGCGCTCCTGAAGGTCATCGACACACCACCGGACGTGATTCTCTGCGATTACAAAATGCCCGGTTTGGACGGACGGCAGCTTTTCGAAAAGCTGCATGGGCGCGAGGCGACGCGGCACATTCCGTTTTTGTTCATGGCGAGCCGTGCGGATATTGAGGAGAGGCTGCGGCCGTTGGTGGATGGAGTCGAGGATTTTGTCACCAAGCCGTTTCTAGTGAAGGATTTGGTGAGGATTGCCAAGAAAGTCGTGGACCGGCTGCACCTGGAGAAATTGCAGAAGCGGGCTTCGCGGCCGGGCGTGATTCAAGGGCGGCTCGAAGAGATGAGCATGATTGATTTGATGCAGTCACTGGAGATGGGGCAGAAGTCGTGCCGGCTGGTGGTCAGTCACGATGGCGAGCAGGGTGAGCTGTTTTTTGCTAACGGGCAGTGCCGTGACGCAAAGATTGGAAAAGTCGAAGGCGATAACGCGGTGTACCGCGTGGTGCTTTGGACGGCTGGTGAGTTTGAGATTGATTTTAATGCGGCGAATGCTTCGACGCGCACGACAACGACGCGCAACACGACCGGACTTTTGATGGAAGCAATGCGGCTCATGGACGAGGCGAATCGCGATCCGGTGGAAACGAAGTAACCTGTCTGATGCGCGTCGCCGTGCTCACTATCAGCGATACAGTGGCCAGGGGGGAACGCGAGGATTTGTCTGGGCCCGCCGTAGTCGCAGTGTGTCGCGGATTGGGCTGGGAAGTGACTGCGGCGCTCCGCGTTTCGGATGATCCGGCGAATATCCGCGAACAGTTGCGTGAATTGGCGGACTCCGGGCGGGCGGATGTGATTCTGACGACGGGCGGGACAGGGATTGGGCCGCGGGACAATACTCCGGAATCGACCGAGGCGGTCGCGGACCGGATTGTGCCAGGGATTGGGGAAGAGATGCGGCGCAGGGGGGCGGAGTTGACGCCTACGGCCGTGCTTTCGCGCGGGATGGCGGCGGTTCGAACGAAGACCTTAATCGTCAATCTGCCCGGAAGTCCAAAGGGTGCATCGGAGTCGCTGGATGCGGTGGCACACCTTTTGCCGCACGCCGTGCAGGTTTTGCATGGGGCGCGGCATGACTAATTCCTTCCGCGCGGAATAGCTGGCAAAACATTTCGGGAATGGTGATTTGCATCGCGGTGGTGTTGTGCCGCGAAAATGCTGTGAAGTCTTCGCGGGCGGCACGGGCGGGCAAGCCGTCCCGCAGTAGATCGGAGAAGGATCTGAGGCGGGGATGAAAGGGTGGTTGACGCGGGTGGGCGTGTCGTCAACAATGCTTGGACTATGGCGCAAAAACTTACGGACAAAAAACTGGCGGTATTGGGGACGGGAAAGCTTGGCGGGATTTTGCTGCGGGCGTACCTGAAGCAGGGCTTGTTTTCGGCGAAGCGGGTGACGGCCACGGTAAAGCACGCCGAGAAGGCTGCGACTTTGGCGAAAGAACTTGGCGTTGGCGTGAGTACCGAGAACCGCAACGCCGTGCATGGCGTGGACATTGTGCTGTTGGGCGTGAAGCCCCAAGTGGTGGGCGAGGTGTTGAAGGATATCGCGCCGGAGCTGAGCGAAAAAACGCTGGTAATTTCCGTGGCGGCTTCTGTCCCAACGAACTACATCGAGCAACACGTGGGTGCCAACGTGCCGGTGGTGCGAGCCATGCCCAACACCTGTTCGGCGGTGGGCTGCGGGATGACGGGGATTTGCCGCGGGGCACGCGCGGGCGCTGAACATCTGGAGACGGCGCGGGCCATGTTTGACGCCGTGGGACGGACGGTTGTCGTTGATGAGAAGAACATGGATGCGGTGACGGGGCTTTCCGCGAGTGGGCCGGCGTTTGCCTATATTATTTTGGAGTCATTCGCGGAGGCTGGCGTGAAAGTGGGTTTGCCGCGGGATGTGTCGACGCTACTTGCGGCGCAGATGATGAAGGGCGCGGCGAGCGTAGTGCTGGAGACGGGGGATCATCCGGCGCTTTTGAAGGATGCCGTCACGACACCGGCAGGCTGCACGATTGACGGAATCTTGGAACTGGAAGAGGGCAAGCTGCGCGTGACGTTGATCAAGGCCGTGGTCAAGGCGACACACCGGGCGGGAGAATTGCTGTTCGAGAAGTGAAACCGATCGCTTCTGCTCCGCCTGTTCATTCCTACCTCTGGTTTGTCAGGCGAGAAAATCCTTCCGAATGATTCATGCATTAATCAATGTGCTGCGCGGATTTCTCAGCCGAGATGGAGCGCTGATCCTCCCGGAGATGGAATTGGTGTTGTTTGCTTGCGGGATTCTGCTGATCGACCGGTGGCTGGCGGCGAATGAGAAGCACTGGAATGCGTTGCTTGCGCTGGCGGGGACGGCGTTCAGCGGATTCACCCTGTATGTGCAGCACGGGAAGATGCAGGCGCTCCGGGAGTCGAATCCCGAGTCGCCTGGACTTCTGGGTCTCCACCAAAGCGTGCTGGTCGATCCCTTCTTTCTTTTCTTCGCGGCTCTGTTTCTGTCGAGTACTGTGCTGATCATTTTGCTTTCGGTGCGCTATCTCGAAATTGCACAGGAGGGGCGCGGAGCCTACTATGCGCTGCTTTTGTTCGCGTGCGTGGGCATGATGGCCATGGTTTCCGGCGTCGATGTGATCGTTGTACTGCTAGGGACCGAGGTCATGGGGCTGAGCTGTTTTTTGTTGGCGAAATGTTGGCGGTGCAAGCCGCGTGAACCGGGGGCGGCGCGAAGTTACGCTTTTCTGTGGGCGTGCAGCTCGTTTGCCTTGGCCGGTGGTTTTCTGATGCTTTACAGGCTCTTTCAAACGACGAATCTCGGCCGAGTTGGAGCGCTCCTCGAGGTGCGTCTGGACAATGGCATGCCGTTCGGCGGGCTTACGGCCTGGCCGGCAGTGCTGGTGCTTGTTTTGCTTGCTGTGGGAGCATTCTTTTTGATCGATGCCGGGCTGTTCCATTGGTTCGCGCCGGGCATTCGCGTATCGGCGCAAACGCCGATAGCTGGGTACTTGAGCATGGCCGCGAAGACCGCGGGCTTTGCCTTGCTGCTGAGGCTTTTTTCTTTCTTGTTTGTATTCGCGCACCAGAAATGGATTCACGTCTGGGGTGGCGCGGCGATCGTGTCGCTTCTGTGGGGAAACATTCGGGCGTTGCGCCAGACCAAGGTCGAGAGACTGCTCGCGTATGGATCCGTTGCGCAGACGGGATTTATTTTGCTGGGCTTGGTCGCGGGGAATGCGGCGGGCTTTAGCGGAATGATGTTCTACCTGGGTGCCTACGTTTTTATGACTGCGGGCGCGTTTGGAGTACTGATCGTGCTGCAGCAGCGCGGAAATCACGCCACAGAATTGCGCGATCTGGACGGCTTGTACCGACGCAGCCCTGCGGCGGCTCTGCTCTTGCTCATTTTCATGATGTCGCTCGCGGGAATACCGCCGACGGCGGGTTTCCTCGCCAAGTATTACATCGTCAAGGCACTGCTCGCAGCGCGGCATCCTGAACTCGCGGCGTTTGCGGTCGTCAATGGGCTGCTCGCGGTGTACTACTACGGCCGTATCGCTGCCCATGCATGGAAAAACCCGAGCGCGGACACACCATTGTTCGATACGCCAGCACTGACGATAAGCAGCGGCCAGACCGTGGCGCTGACGGCGACCGTGTTTGTGTCGCTCGCTGCGGGGTTGTATCCTGAACCCTTCCTGCGCCTGGCGCGCTACGCCTTTGGACAATAATTTTGGACGATAATCCCAACAAGACGGACTCCGTGCCTCCCGCCGCGCAAAAAGGGAAGGGCTTCGGCACACAGTTTGGCATGGCGATGGAGCTCCCGTTCGTACTCTTCGGCGCGATCGCCGTCGGCGGCCTGCTGGGCTATTTTCTCGACCACTGGCTGCACACCAAGTTCATCTTCCTGTTTATTTTCGGCGGCCTGGGATTTTTCGCTGGATTGCGCGACATCCTGCGGCGGCTGCCTGGCTGATGAGGATGGAAGGCGCTGAGCGGCCCACATCCGGCCAGAACGTGGCGGCTGCATCAGCGATGTACGCGCTCACGGAAGGCCGGATCGCCTGGTTGACGCTGGTTCTTGGCGGAGCAAGCGCGATCATCGTCGCAATCCTGCGCCGACGGGCGTGGGCGGAGGGCCTGGCGATCGGAACAGTGCTTGCGTGGCTGAATTTCCGCTGGCTGAAGCGAGGGCTGGATGCCCTGGTAGCGGTCTCCGCGGCGCAAGAGGGGTTTCCGAGGCCGCGAATTCCATTTGGAACGTGGTTCCGCCTGATGTTCCGCTACGGCTTGATCGCCTGCTGCGTGTATGTTATTTTTGAATATCTGAAAGTTCCCCTTGCGAGCATGGTGGTGGGCTTGTGTGCTTTAGGAGCCGCGACGATTGCGGCGAGCGTGTACGAAATTCTGCGTCCTACGGAATAGGGAATGGAACATCACGTAAGCTGGCTGACCCATCTTGTAAATCAGATCCTGGGAGCGCCAGCTCTGGCGCTGCTACAAGCGCTGCATATCAAGCCCAGCTATCCCGACACGCCCATCCCCGAGCATGTGGTGATGGCGCTCACGGTGCTAGTTGTGGGCACGGTGCTGGCGTTTTTGCTGAGAGCGCGCTTGTCGGTCGAGCGGCCCGGAGCTTCGCAACAAATCGCCGAGCTGCTGCTGACGAACCCGATGGGGTTCGGAATCAACGACGTGCTCGAAGAGAACGCCGGCCATCACTGGCAAAAGTACGTGCCGGTAGTGGGGAGCGTGGCTTTGTTTATTTTGTTGTCTAACCTATTCGGGGTGTTTCCGTTTTTTAGTTCACCGACAGCGAACGCGACCGTTCCGCTGGCCTGCGCCATCATTACGTTTATCTATTTCAACTGGCAAGGCTTACGGCATCACGGGCCGTTTCGGTATTTGAAAACATTTACGGGCGGCGTGCATTGGTCGCTCTGGCTGCTCATCGTTCCCGTTGAAATCATCAGCACTACCGCGCGTTTGCTATCACTGACGGTGCGTCTCTGGGCCAACATTTTTGCCAGCGATTTGATTTATGGATTGTTTCTGGGCTTGTTTACCGGACTCGCCGTCTGGGCCGGGACGAAGTCCGCGATTGCGGGCATAGTATTGGGCGTATTCCCGGCGCTGGCTCCCATTGCTTTTATTATCCTGCACGTTTTCGTATCCGTTGTGCAGACCTACGTTTTCGCCATTCTGCCTGCCGTTTATATCGGTTTGGCCACTGCGGACGAACACTAAACGATTTTGTTGAGCCGCTCCAGCGTGAGCCCGGCTGCACGGTGTCCGGGAACCACCTACTGGCAGCTAATTCATGAGGAGGAAGTTATGAAGAAAGCAGCAGTTGTTTTGATTGCGCTGATCGCGGTGCTGTTCATTGCACCCGCGGCCTTCGCGCAAACAGCACCAGAAGCGGCGAAGCCGCCAATCAACCCGACCACTCTGGTGATCGCGGTGGGATTTGGCGTGGCCGTCGCGGCCTTCGGCGGAGGTTTGGGGCAGGGCCGGATAGCGGCCGCGGCCTGCGAAGGCATTGCACGCAATCCGGGAGCGGCTGGCGGCGTTCGTGCAGCCATGATTCTCGGCCTCGTGTTCGTCGAAACGCTTACGCTTTTCACGTTTGCTCTGGGATTCCTCCTCTACTCGAAGTTGTAATCAAGAGAAACGCGGTACTGAAACGGCTCGGAGGCGAAAGCTTCCGGGCCGTTTTTAGTTGGGCGAGCATCGTTCCCCGATGGTTCTTTAACTGCTTGCTATCTCTCGGCGTTGGGCCGGTACTTACAGGCGGGATTGTGTCCGTTGGCGGACACTCCTGCGGGAGGGATGCATAACTGGCCGCGCACCCGGTCTGACTAGCGATTATTGAGGAGATTGGCCTGGAGCAAGTAGTTCAAAGTTCGGCTGGGCAGGAGGCCGAGGAAAATGGTGCCGAAGGCGGCGATGGCTAGAACCACGTTGACGGACAGGGGGAAGCGCGCGGGTAGAGAGGCGGCGATTTCCGCGCTCGGTTCGCGCATGTACATGATCACGATGAGGCGGATGTAGTAGTAGGCGCCGATGACGCTGTTGATGGCCATGATTACGGCTAGCCAGATGAGGTGCGAATCGACGGCGGCTTTGAAAATGTAGAACTTGCCAAGGAAACCGGCCGTGACGGGAAGGCCGAGAAGCGAAAGCAAGAAAAGCGAAAGGACGGCCGCGACTACCGGTTGACGTTCGCCGAGACCGGCGTAGTCGTCGATCGAGAGGTGCTTTTCGCCGACGCCGCCAAACTGCGAGACGATGGTAAAAGCGCCGACTTTCACCAGGGCATAGGTCAGCAGATAAAACAGCACCGCCGCGTAGGCCGGGCTTGCGCCTATTTCCGTATCCGCGAGATTCGTGACAGCGGCAAAGGCTACCAGGATGTAGCCCGCGTGGGCGATCGAGCTGTACGCCAGAAGGCGCTTGACGTTTGTTTGCAGCAGTGCGCCGAGATTGCCTGCAAACATGGTAAGGACCGCGAGAATCCAGAACGCCCAGAACCAGAATTGCGTGGCGGCGTGCACGTCGGCAAAGATGCGCAGGAGGAGGGCGAAGGCTGCGGCTTTCGGTCCAGCAGAGAAGAGCGCCGTGACAGGCGTCGGGGCGCCTTCGTACACGTCCGGCGTCCAAATCTGGAAGGGTGCAGCGGCAACTTTGAAGCCGAGGCCGATGAGGATTAGCGCCAGGCCGAGCTTCAGCATGCTGCTTGTGGGGTCGGCGGCATCCATTCGCAGGAGATTGGTGGTGCCGGTGACGCCGTAGACCAGCGCGATGCCGTACAGAAAAAAGGCTGTAGCGAACGAGCCGAGAAGGAAATACTTCATCGAGGATTCGCCGGACTTGAGCGTGTCGCGGCGGTAGCCCGCCAGGATGTAGCTGGAGATGGAACTCAACTCGAGACCGATAAACGCGGTGAGTAGCTCTTGCGCCGAGGCAAGCACGCCCATTCCGGCGGTGGCGAAAAGGACGAGAGCGTAGAATTCCGCGTCGGCCAGGCGTTCGCGGTCAAGGTAGGGGGCCGCAACGAGAATGACGAGTACGGCGACAAGACCGACGAGATGGCTGAAGAAGATGCTGAACGGATCGGCGGCGACAAGGCCAGAGAACGCGAACGCGGCGCCCGGATTGTGGACCGCAAAGAAGTTGCCGCAGATGCCGAGGAGTGCTCCGGCGACGGCGACAGTCGTCAAGACTCGCCGGCTGCGGACGAACGGCTGGAGCAGCATGAGGAGCGCGCCAAAGCCGCACCAAATCAGTTCCGGCAATACCAGGAGTAAATCTGCGGAGCTGGGGAACGCGGACATTTAGCGGGTTCCGAGCCTTTCCAGGGAGTTTTGTTTCCGAGCGGCGCTTGCCGAACCGCTTGTTTGCTGGCCGGCTTCGGGCGTGGCCTTCCCAGGCGTTTGCGCGTCATAGGCGCGGGGCGGGCGAATCATTTGTTCGATCACAGACTGGCTGGCCGCGGCCGTGCGGCCGGTGATGAAAACCGAGCCGATGCCCATCCAGAGAGTGATCGCAGCCATGGTAACGAGAATCCATCGCTCGCGGGCGGAAACGTCGGCGAGCGTGCGGTTTTTCTCGACAGTAATCTCGCCGAAGAAGACCCGCTGGTAAGACCACAGCAGGTAGCACGCCGAAAGAATGACGCCGGTGGCGGCCCAGGCGGCCCAGTTCCAGTGCGTCTGATAGGTGCCAAGCAAAATTAGAAACTCGCCGACGAAGCCATTGAGCATGGGCAAGCCGAGCGAAGAGAGCGCGACAAACAGGAAGAAGGCGGCGAACCGCGGCATGGGAGTTGCGAGACCGCCGAACTGAGACATTTCGAAGGTGTGACGCCGGTCATAGAGCATGCCGACGAGCAAGAAGAGTCCGCCGGTGGAGATGCCGTGGGCGAGCATCTGGAATACGGCGCCCTGCATGGAAATTGGATGGAATGCGAAGATGCCGAGCACGACGAATCCCAGGTGGCTGACGCTCGAGTAAGCAACCAGTTTTTTCAGATTTGGCTGAACGAGAGCGACGAGAGCTCCGTAAATGACGCCGATGATGGCCAGCACGGCGATGGCGGGCGCGAAACGGTGCGACGCATCCGGAAAGAGCGGCAGGCAGAAACGGATCATGCCGTAGGTGCCCATTTTCAGGAGCACGCCTGCGAGCATCACGGAGCCAGCTGTCGGGGCTTCGACGTGGGCGTCTGGCAGCCAGGTGTGGAAGGGGAAAAGCGGCACTTTGATCGCGAAAGCGACGAAGAAGGCCAGGAAGAGAAGCGTTTCCGTGTTGCGAGGCAGAACGAGCGCGCCGGCTTGGAGGGCCTGCTGGATGGATGGCAGGTCGAATGTACCAGTAGCGTTGTAGAGCCAGAGGATGCCGACGAGCATCAGGATCGAGCCGGCCATGGTGTAGAGAATGAATTTAACGGCGGCGTAGATGCGGCGGTCGTGGCCCCAGATGCCGATCAGGAGATACATCGGAATCAGCATGACTTCCCAGAACAGGAAGAAGAGGAAGAGATCGAGCGAGAGGAAGACGCCCACGACGCCGACTTCCAGGAGCAGGATGGCGATGAAGAATTCTTTGACGCGCTTCTGGATGCTGTTCCACGAACAGAGAATGGAGACTACTGTGAGAAAAGTTGTCAGGATGACGAGGAAGAGGCTGATGCCGTCAACGCCGAGGTGATAGTTGATATAGGTCTGCGTTTGGGAGCCGTGTGCTCCGAGTGCTATCCAACGATGAAGCTCTTCGAGCTGGTAGCCGGTGGCGCCGAGAGGGACGCCTCGGAGGAGCCACCAGAGCGAGAGGAAGAATTCGGCGAGAGAGACGGCAAACGCGAGGCGGCGAATCCATTCGTGATCATTGCTGCGAAGAAAGAGCAACGCTAGCGCACCGACAGCGGGCAGGAAGATCAGAATCGAGAGCAGCGGTCCGGCGGGCATTAGCGCACCATTCCCACGACAGGCCTAACTGCGGGCCAGAAAAAGATGACGGCGATGACCACAAGCGCGCCGATGATGACCCAAACCGCGTAGCTGCGTGTGTTGCCGGACTGTGTGTGACGGACGATGTCGCCGATGTTCGTAGCGCCGCTGGCGATGCCGTTTACGGTGCCGTCGATGGCGGCTACGTCGACGAATTTCCAGAAAACGTTCGTCGAAATCCACATCAGAGGCTTGATGATCACCGCGGAGTAGAACTCGTCGACGTAGTATTTGTTGAGCAAAGTGTTGTACACAGGACGCATCGACTTGGCAATTTGCTCCGGCTTGCCCGGCTGGCGCATGTAGAGCCAGTAGGCCACGCCCCAGCCGAGGAGAGCCGAGGCGACGGCCACGATCGCGAGAATGATTTCGAGTTGGTGCGCGGCCGCTTCGTTTACGGCTTCCGCGCCTTGCGGCGAGGCCAAAACGGGCGCGAGAAAGCTGGCGAAATAATCGGTGCCGCCCCACAGCGCGGGCGCGGCAATCCAGCCGCCAATGACGGAGAGTACGGCGAGCGCGACCAGCGGACCGAGCATGCTCCAGGGAGATTCGTGCACATGGACGTGGTGCTCGTCATAGCGCGGCTTGCCATGGAAGGTGAGGAAGATCAGCCGGAACATGTAGAAGGAAGTGAGTAGCGCGGTGAGCAAGCCGATGGCATAGAGCGGATGGCCGCCCTCGATCTGGAATGCGCTGAGCAGGATGGCGTCCTTGCTGAAGAAGCCGGCGAGCGGCGGAATGCCGGCGATGGCCAGCGTGGCGATGAGCATGGTCCGGTAGGTGTATTTGATTTTTTTGCTGAGGCCGCCCATCTTGCGCATGTCCTGCTCGCCACCCATGGCGTGAATCACGCTGCCCGCCGCAAGGAAAAGAAGGGCTTTGAAGAACGCGTGCGTCATGAGATGGAAGATGCCCGCCGAAAACGCGCCGACCCCGCAGGCCAGGAACATATAGCCGAGCTGGCTGACGGTGGAGTACGCGAGGACGCGCTTGATATCGGTCTGAACCAGGCCGATGGTAGCGGCGAAAAATGCGGTCGCGCATCCAACGACGGCGACGACGACCATGGCCGTCTCGGAGTGCACGAATAGGATATGCGAGCGGGCCACAACGTAGACGCCCGCGGTGACCATCGTGGCCGCGTGAATCAACGCGCTGACCGGCGTCGGACCTTCCATCGCGTCCGGCAGCCAGACATAGAGAGGAAGTTGCGCTGATTTTCCAGTCGCGCCCATAAACAGCAGCAGGCAGGCAATCGTAAAGGTGCCGAATTGCCCCCACGCTTCGTGTCCCCAGGCCGGGTTAGAGGCAGCAGCAAATAGAGTTGTGAAGTCCAGTGTGTGGAATGTGCGGAAAAGCAGGAACATTCCCAGCATGAAGCCGAAGTCGCCGATGCGATTGACGATGAACGCTTTTTTACCCGCGTCGGATGCCGACTTTTTCAAAAAATAAAAGCCAATCAGCAGGTAGCTGCAAAGGCCCACACCTTCCCATCCGACGAAGAGCAGTACATAGTTCGCGGCCATCACCAGGACCAGCATGAAGAACATGAACAGGTTGAGGTAGGAGAAGAAGCGGTAGTACCCGCTCTCGTGCGCCATGTAGCCCGTCGCATAGATGTGGATGAGGAAGCCCACACCGGTGACGACCATCAGCATGACTATGGTGAGTTGATCGATCTCGAGATCGAAGCCGGCGCGGAAGCTGCCGGCAACGATCCAGTCAAAATAATGCTGTGGCGCGAAAGGCAATTTGTCGGGCGAAAGGGCGAGAAATTCGCGGACCGCTTCCAGCGCGAATAGAAAGGAAAGGCCCGTCGCGCCAAGCGCGACGCTGTTGACGATTTTGTTGGGCCACTTGCCGCCCAGCAGGCCGTTGATGGCCGAGCCAAGTAGCGGCAGCAGCGGAATAATCCACAGATGATCCAGTATGGGCATTAGAGTTTGAGCAAGTCCACGCGCTCGACGTTCAGAGACTGACGGTTCCGCGCCATTAGAATAATGATTCCCAGCCCGACGGCCGCTTCCGCGGCCGCTACGACAATCACGAACAAAACGAACACCTGGCCATCCGACTGGTGCCTGGCCTGGCTAAAGGCCACAAACGCCAGATTGACCGCGTTCAGCATCAATTCGATGGACATGAAAATCGTGATGACATTGCGCTTGAAGACGAACGCCACGACGCCGAGGCCGAACAGGACAGCGCTAAGAATCAGATAGTAGCTCGTCGGGACCATCTTCAGCTTTTCTCCCGTTGCGCGAGAACAATCGCGCCAAGTATCGCCACCAGGATCAGGAACGAGGTCAGCTCGAAGGGATAAACAAAATCCTTAAAGAGCATGGTCGAAATCTCTTTTGTATTGGCCAGCGTGCTGGACTCGAAACCGGCTTGCGCGCTCTCATTGGAACGCGCAATGGCTGCGGCCAGAAATCCCAGCAGGGCAACTGCTAGCGGAATGCCCGCTATGCCCGCGAGCTTCGAAATATTCGTGCGCTCTTCGACGCCTGCATTCAGCAGCATGATGACGAAGACGAAGAGCACCATAATGGCGCCGCCGTAGACGATGATCTGGACGGCAGCCACGAATTCCGAGCCCATCAGCAGGTAAAGCCCGGCAAGTGCGATCATCACTACGATCAGCGAAAGCGCGCTGTGAATCGGATGGCGTTGCATGATGAGGTTCAGAGCGCCCAGCACCGCGAGCGTCGCCAGCACAAAGAAAACGGCGAGCTGCGGGGTCATCGCGCACCCCACATGAGGATGGCGAAGGCGGTAATCACCACATTGGCGATGGAAACCGGCAGAAGCAGTTTCCAGCCAAAGGACATGAGCTGGTCATAGCGGAAGCGGGGAAGCGTTCCGCGCATCCAGACATACACGAAAAGAAAGACAAATATTTTCGCGAGCAACCAGAACGGCCCTTGAATGAACTCGTTCACCGTCGGGAAGGCGATGAGCACGGCGCCCATGACCGTGATGGCCAACCCGACGCCGGGAAGAATGATCTTGCCAAAAATCGTTTCGTAGCGGATCCCGTCCCAAATAACCCACAAGCCAAACGGAATCAGAATCACCGACGGCAGATAGTGGGTTAAGGTCCAGCTAGCAGGGAAGGGAGACAGCCACCCGCCGAAGAACATGATCGTGCAAAGACACGAGACGGTGATCATGCTGGTATATTCGGCGATGAAAAACATCGCGAACTTGAAGCTGGCATATTCCGTGTGGAAGCCGGCGACGAGTTCGGATTCGGCTTCGGGGAGATCGAACGGGACACGGTTGGTTTCCGCAACCGCGGCGACGAAGAAGCAGAAGAATCCCAGGATCTGCGGCCAAACGTTCCAGCCAAAGATGCCCCGCTCGGGATGGTGGGCCTGCGCGTTGATGATGTCGCGCAAATTGAAACTGCCCGCGAGCAGAAGCACTCCCACGACCGACATGGTTAGCGAAAGCTCGTAGCTCACCATTTGCGCCGAGCTGCGCAAGCCGCCGAGCAGCGGATACTTGCTGTTCGAGGACCAGCCCGCCAGCGCCACACCGTAAACGCTGAGCGCCGTAATCGCAAAAAGCGCCAGGATACCGATATTCAAATCGGCGATGCCGAGAGTAATGTCGCGTCCGAATATATGGAGAGGCTGCGGTCCGAAGGGAATAATTGCAATGGATGTAAGCGCAAGCGCCAAAGCCATAAGTGGCGCGAGAAAATATGTAAATTTGTCCACGCCCGCAGGCGTCGGATCCTCTTTCAAAAGAAATTTTGCGCCATCTGCCAACGGCTGCAGCAGCCCGTGCGGCCCGACGCGATGCGGTCCCCAACGCGATTGCATGTGCGCCACCACTTTGCGTTCGAACCACGTGAGATAGGCATTGACGGTCAGAACGATAAAAAGCAGAAGCGCAATCTTTACGAGATAAATGATGATCGTGGCGTTTGCGTTTAGGAAGGAGATCACGGCTTGGCTTCCGCCTCCGGAAGGGATTCCATCATGGTGCAGAAGCGGCCAAGCGTGCCACTGGTGAAAAGCGTGTCCTGCGCAGAGCGAATTAGGCCGGCCGGGACGTCGTAGGGCGCGTGCCCGTTTTTGGCAACATGCATGTGCGTGGCTTCCGCGCCGCCCGTCAGCAATCCTGCGGCCTGCACGTCATAGCCAGGCACCGCTTTGCGAATTTCTTCAAACACGTTGGCAGGCGTCTTGTAATGGAAGGCCTTGCCGAGTCCGAGTTTTTCCAGCTGATGCGACAGAATGCGCAGCAGATCGAAGTCGCTCCGCGGGCCCATCACTTCAGCGGCCTTGTGAAGGAGCTGCATTTCGCCGGAAGTATTGGTGACGCTGCCGTCTTTTTCATAAGCCGACGCTGCCGGGAAAACAATATCGGCAAGTTTGGCCGTCTCGGTCAAAAACATCTCGTGAACGACGAGCAACTCGAGCTTGCCTCGCCCAAATCCGAGAGTGCCAAAATGCGCCAGGGGATTCGCGCCCATCACATAGAGCGCCTTAAGCTTCCCATTTTGCGCCGCCTCCACCATTTCCGGCACCGTTTGTCCTGCCTTCGCGGGAAGAACCGCACCCCACAACCGTTCGAACGCATCGCGCGCAGCGGAATCGACAACCTGCGCATAGCCTGGGAGGCGATCCGGCAGCAGCCCCATGTCCGAAGCTCCCCGCGAATTTGCGTAATCGCCCAGGGCCATGTAGCGGGCTTTGCCGTGCAGCTTTGAGCCGAACGCCACGAGCTGCGCGATGGACGCGCCGGTCACTTCCGCTCCGAAGACGATGGCCACGTCGGGCTCGGCATCAAGGGCTGCCTTGAGTTGGACGAGTTGCTCAACGAGATCGCTTGGCAGCTGACCCTCTTCGTGAGCCAGCCAGCGAACGGCAGCCGCTTCCTGACCCGCCGAAACCTTGACGAATTGGGTCGCCTTGCGCTTCAGCTTGATGTCCCGCGAGTTCAAAATAAATAGCTTCGCGCCAATGTGGCGAATGCCTTTGCGAATCTGCCACGCGGCCAGCGGGTTCTGTTCGGTCGGATCGTTGCCTACCAGAAGCACAGCCCTGGCCTCGGCTAACTGCTGCATGGTCAACGAAGAATCGCCAGCGCGGTCGCCGAGCGCGGTGACCAGGCCCGCGTAGTCCGCGGTTCGATGATGATCCACGTTGTTCGTGCCAAACGTTGCGCGAGCCATCCGCTGAAACAGATAGTTCTCTTCGTTCGATGTGCGGTTGGACCCGATGAAGCCGATGGAATCCTTACCGCCGACACCGTAAATCTGTTTGAGCCGAGTCGCGGCTGTCTGTGCGGCCTCTTCCCAGGAAACGGGATAAAGTTTATCGCCCTTGCGCACCAACGGCTGGCGCAGACGCTCGGGGTGCTTGGTGAAATCAAAGCCGAAGCGTCCCTTGATGCATAGAAAATCCTCATTGATTCCGGAAAGATCGCGGTTATTCGCGCGCAGGATCTCGTGATTGCGCACGCTCAAGGTGGTTTTGCAGCCGTTCGAACAGTGCGTGCAAACGGTCGAGACATAGGTCATCTCCCACGGCCGGGTCTTGTAGCGGTACGTGCCGCTGGTAAGGGCGCCGACGGGGCAAATGTCGATGCACATTCCGCACTCTTCGCACTCGAGATGATCTTCGCGGTTAGGAATGATGATGCTGTTCGCGCCACGCATGCCGACGCCGAGGGCTTTCACGTCCATACCTTCATCGCAAACTCGCACGCAGCGGAAGCAGAGAATACAGCGCGGCGCGTCATAGTAGACCAGCTCCGACCATTTCTCTTCCGGCCGGTGAATTTTTTCCTCCACGAAGCGGCTGGTATCCGCGCCGTAGCGAAACACCATGTCCTGCAACTCGCACTCGCCGCCCTTGTCGCACACCGGGCAATCGAGCGGATGGTTCGTCAAAAGAAATTCAAGCATGGCCTTGCGCGCGCCGCGCACCTGATCCGTGTTCGTTCGAACCACCATGCCTTCGGTGGCAATCAGCGTGCACGCCGTCTGCAGCTTCGGCATTTTTTCCACTTCCACCAGACACATGCGGCAGGCGGCCTGCAACGATAGGCCAGGGTAGTAGCAGAACGACGGTACTTCCGTTCCAATGCGCCGCGTCGCTTCAATCACCAGCGTGCCCGGCGGGACTTGCACTTCGCGGTCGTTAATCTTCAGCGTAACTAGCTTCGTCTCTGTCATGGATTCCTAACGTGAGCCGACAAGCGCTTCCGCGGACTTATACGCACAACGTCCGTGCAAGTGGTCTTCGAATTCGTTGCGCCATTTTTGCACGATGCTGATGGTAGGCAGTGCAGCGGCGTCCCCGAGCGGGCAGAACGTGCGGCCAAGCATGTTTTTCGCCAATTCCCCCACGATGTCAATGTCTTCAGGACGCCCATATCCGGCGTGAAAGCGATCCAGCATCTTCTTCAGCCAGGACGTTCCTTCGCGGCAGGGAATGCACCAGCCGCAGGATTCGTGCGCATAAAAATGCATGATGCGTCGCGCCATGTCCACCATGCAGGTGCTTTCATCCATCACCACCATGCCGCCGGAGCCAAGCATGGAGCCTGCTTTGGCGACCGAGTCATAGTCCATCGCGATGTCAATTTCGCTCTCGCTCATAATCGGGCAGGAGCTGCCACCGGGAATCACGGCCTTGAGTTTCCTCCCACCGGGAATCCCGCCAGCCATTTCGTAAATGAACTTTTTCATGTTCATCCCGAGCGGAATTTCGTAGATGCCGGGCTTGTTGATGTGCCCCGCGACGCAAAGCAACCGCGTGCCGCCATTTTTCGGCGTACCGCGCCTGGCGTAAGCTTCGCCGCCTTCCAGAATGATGGCCGGAACGGCGCTCAGCGTCTCTACGTTATTAATGATGGTCGGGCAGCCGTAGAGGCCGACAACGGCAGGGAACGGCGGCTTAATGCGCGGGTAACCGCGCTTGCCTTCGAGCGATTCCATCAACGCGGATTCTTCGCCGCATTCGTAAGCGCCCGCTCCGGTATGGGTGAGCAAGTCGAAATCAAAGCCGGAACCCAGAATGTCCTTGCCCAGATAGCCGTGCGCATAGGCTTCCACGACGGCAGCTTCGACAATGTCCAGGACGTAGCGGTATTCACCGCGCACATAAATAAAGCCCCGGTGAGCGCCAAAAGAACGTCCTGCGATGATCATGCCCTCAATCAGCTGATGCGGATCCATCTCCATCAGCGGGCGATCCTTGCAGGTACCAGGCTCGGATTCGTCGGCGTTGCAAATGAGATACTTCGGTTTCGGCGAATCTTTGGGTACAAACGACCATTTCATGCCCGTAGGAAAGCCCGCGCCTCCGCGCCCGCGCAAGCTGGATTTTTTGACTTCATCGATGATCGATTCCGGGGTCATCTCCTTCAGCGCCTTTTCGAGCGCCCTGTAGCCGTCGTGCTGCAAATAAACATCGATCTTGCGCGAATCCGCAATCCCCCAGCGCTTACTGATGAGCGGCGTCTCCTCCGGCTCGCGCTCGTGAAGCGCGCCGGCAGTCACCGGCTCCGGTGGCGGGATCTTGCCGCCATCCAGGTCCTTGATGATCCGATCGAACTTGAGTGCCGTGAGATTTTCGTAGAAGTCGTAATTGACCTGCATGGCCGGCGCGCCGGTGCAAGCCCCGATGCATTCGACTTCTTCAAGAGAGAAGACGCCGTCTTGGCTCACTTCTTTGTGGCCGATCTCCAGCCGCTTTTTGGCGCGTTCCAGGATCTCGTTGCCGCCGCGCAGCATACAGGCCACGTTGGTGCAAACCTGCACGTGAAACTTGCCCATAGGCTTGCGGTGCAGCATCGAGTAATAGGCGAGCGTTTCCTCGACCTGCACGTTATTGAGGTCGAGCCGGCGCGCGATTTCCGCGATCATCTCGTCGCTGACGCAGCCGTACTCGTCCTGCGCGTACATCAGCATGGGAATCAGGGCGCTGCGTTTGAAGGGATAGGCGTTCTGCAATTTTTCAAATCGCGCCGCGAGTTGTGTGGAAAGTTCCATGCTTTTAGCGGTCGACCTCTCCCAGAACGATGTCGATCGTTCCGATACACGCCACCACGTCGGAAATTAATTGGCCGGTGACCAGTTTCGGCAAGGCTTGCAAATTGATGTACGACGGCGAACGGAAATGCGCGCGCAACGGCTTTGGCGAGCCGTCGCTAGCTATAAAGCAGCCCAACTCGCCGCGCGGTGACTCCACCGTCACAAACGTCTCGCCCGGCGGGGGCGAAAACCCTTCCGTAAAGATTTTGAAGTGATAAATGAGCGCTTCCATCTCCGTCTTCATTTTTTCCCGCGCTGGCGGCACGATGCCTGGTGCGTCCGTCCGGATGGGCCCTTCGTGGGTTATTTTGGCCATGGCCTGGCGCGCGATATTCAAGCTTTGCCGCATCTCCGCTACGCGAATCATGTAGCGCGCGAAACAATCGGAATCCGTACGCGTCGGAACGTCGAATTCGAACTCTTCGTAGCTCGAATAGGGAAACATTTTCCGGTTGTCGTAGGCGATGCCCGCGGCGCGGAGTGTGGGGCCGGTCATGCTAAGAGCCACGGCGTCTTCCGCCGAGATATAACCAACGCCCTTGGTGCGGCCCATCCAGATGCGGTTTCCCGTAAGCAAAGATTCGTATTCGTCGATGCGGCTCGGCATCATCTTCAGAAAGCGATCGACCGCCGCCCGCCAACCCGCCGGAGGTTCCAGCGCTATGCCACCGATGCGGATGTAACTCGTCATCATGCGCTGCCCGGCGAACATCTCGAAAATCTTCAGGATCTCCTCGCGCTCGCGGAAGCAATAGAGGAAAACGGACATGGCTCCGAGGTCGATGGCATGCGTTCCGAGCCATACCAGGTGCGAAGAGATGCGCTGCAACTCGACAAGTAGGACGCGAACATACTGTGCGCGCTTGGGAACTTCGAGGCCCAGCAATTTTTCCACGGCAAGGCAGTACACCAGATTGTTGCCGAGCGGATTGAGGTAGTCCATCCGGTCGGTGAGCGTGATGGCCTGCGAATAGGTCTTGTCTTCGCAGCTCTTTTCGATGCCCGTGTGCAGATAACCCAGATCGGGGACCGCCCGGATGACCGTTTCGCCGTCCAGTTCGAGAAGCACGCGAAGCACGCCATGGGTCGAAGGGTGCTGCGGACCCATGTTGAGAACCATCGTTTTTGTGGTGCCCGTTGCGGTCTCGACCGTGGTCATACAGAACTCTTTCTGAATCCCGTGACCATGGGGACGTCGCGGTAGCCCTCCACGGGATAATCCCTGCGCAGCGGATAGCCTTCCCAGTCTTCCGGAAGCAAAATGCGCCGCAAGTCCGGATGGCCGGCAAAGCGAATTCCGAAGAGATCAAAAATCTCCCGCTCCAGCCAGTTTGCACCCGGCCACACAGGGACTAGCGTGTCCACGACGGTGTCTGACCCGGACAAGCGAACCTTGAGGCGAATTTTGTCGCGCCGGGGAATGGAAACCAGATGGTAGTTCAGTTCGAAGCGCGGCTCGTGGGGAAACCTGTCAACGCAAGTGGCATCGGAAAGCAGGTCAAACTTAAGTTCCGCGTGGTCGCGACAGCGCTCAGCCACGGCCCGCAGGATTGTGCGGGGGAGCACCAGCGTCGTCTCGCCGCGGAATTCAATGATTTCTTCAATAGCGCTGGGATTCCACGCGCGCAGGTGCTCGGCCACAACACTAGCGCGTTGGCTGGTATTCTCGGTCACCGTTTCGAAGCCCTCAGGCGCAGCTAATACTTATGCCAGTCGAGCGCGCCTTTTTTCCACAGATAGAAGTAACCCACCAAAAGTATGGCGATGTATACCATCATTTCCAGGAAGCCGTACATGCCGATACTGGGAGAAATCTTTATAAAGTCCCGGTAAATGTAGGCCCAGGGATACAGGAAGATGGCCTCCACGTCGAAAAGAATGAAAACCATCGCTACCAGATAGAATCGTACGGAAACCGGAGCGCGCGCATCGCCGGTGGGCTCCATACCGCACTCGTAAGGCTGCTGTTTGGCGCGACTAGGCCGCCGCCAGCCCACCAGCACCGACGCAGCCGTGAGCGCCCCGGCGAGCGCCGCGGCAATCAGCAGGTGTAAGAGAAGCGGAGTGTACGCTTGTAAGCCTGAATCGGTCATGGTTGAAGCGTTATAATATCCATTCAACCGCCAGTCGGTCAAATGGCACGAGGAAGTCCCGCGGCGCCCGTTTTTTGGAACGCCGCGGTCGGGCCGGCGGGGTGGACGAAAAGATATGCTCTTCGGGCATAACACGGATGTGAAAGCTGGCCAGACGATCTATCACGTCCAGACCGAAGACCGCGGTACCGCAAACGCCTTAATCGACACAACCGTCTATTGCCGAGGTCGCGTCCTTCACCGGCGCACCAACAACTATATTGACCTGTTGCCGCTCGATCCTAGACGCGAAGAAATCCTCAGAAAACGAATTGACGACCAGCATCGCACCGTGACAGAAGAGATTCGCAGCGGCGCATTGCACTTAGTGCCACCTCCGACCTCCGTCGAAGGAAAGCCCGCTCCGAATAAAGCCGAACCTGCGGCGCATTCGCGTGCTGTGCCTGCGCCGGCGCTTGCCATCGAACTGATCAATGCGAAAAGCTGGCTGGTGGGAAAACGCGCGAAGTTGCACGTTGCCGTCCTGAGAAAGCAGAATAAAGAAGCCGTCGCTGGCGCACGGGTGACCGCGCGAATCGACGGCGCAGCGGACCCCACGAATTTCTCGGCCGAGACAGGAGCGGACGGGCAGGCGCGACTCGAATTCGAAATGCCCCGCCTCGCCGGAGCCGAGTCCGCACTGGTGATCGAGGCCTCACAGGCGGATTCCAAAGGCCAGCTAAAATTTCAGCTAAAAACGCGGTCTCGCGTGCCTACGGCGTAAGGAAATACGCGGGTTGGCGTAAGAATTCTAATGTCCATGGAAACAGTAATTTCGATTGTTGTAAACGGAGAACAGCGCGAAACCAAGCCCGGCGCGATGGTTGCCGATCTGCTGGTCACGCTCGGCCTGGACTCCGGCCGCGTAGCCATCGAGCGAAACCTCGAAATACTTCCGCGCCCCACATGGACCGAAACGCCGGTGCAACCGGGCGACCGCTACGAGATCGTCCAATTCGTCGGCGGGGGCTAGAAGCGAACGGCTATTTTTTCTTTTCTGCCCCCAAATATTTTTGCCATGGCTTCCCGTAGTACTTGGGCCCGCCGTTGCGCACGCCCTTTTGGTCGTGCTGCGGCACGACGACGTGAACAAGTTCCACGATCGCGCCGCCCGCCGTTTCCTCAAACGTCATGACTAGGATGGTCCGGCACGATGAGCAAATTCTTCCCACCACTGGAGCCACCGTACGCGCTCCAGGCTCCGCCCTCTTTGCGGCTCAACCTGCTGGCGCACCCGCCGGAGCGGCATGTTTCGAAAAGGTTTTCCGCCGAAGCGGAAAATTTAACGTGTTGCGAAATAATTGGAGGGATGGAATTGCTTCCTCACACGCCGTCCAGCAGATGCCCCATTTTGCTTTTTTTCGTCTGCAGATAGGCGCGTGAAATTTTCGAGATGCGAGGCTGGCAGGGAACACGCTGGACCACGCGAATGCCGGAGTCTTCCAGCTGGCGAACTTTTTCCGGGTTGTTCGAAAGCAGCCGGATTTTTGTAGCGCCGAGTTTCTTCAGGATTCGAGCGGAAAAATCATAGTCTCTAGCGTCGGCCGCGAATCCCAGCGTTTCGTTGGCTTGAACCGTGTCCATTCCCCCATCCTGCAGCTCGTAGGCGCGAAGCTTGTTCATCAGCCCGATGCCGCGACCCTCTTGCGGCAGATATAGCAGGATCCCGGAGCCCGCCTGGGCGATTTTCCGCAGGGAAAGCTCGAGTTGCGCCCGGCAATCGCACCGGAGCGATGCAAGTACGTCACCCGTGAGGCATTGTGAATGTACGCGCACCAGCGGCGCGGCCTTTCCATTGAGTTTTCCGCGCACGAGCGCAATGCCTTCATCAAGCGGACTGCGGCCTTTGAATCCGTAAATCGTGAAGCGGCCATGGCGCGTGGGAAGAGCGGCCTGCGCGACGAGTTCTATGCTGGAGCCTTTTTTCAGCCCCCGTTTGTGCGGATTTGACTTTGGCGTCATGGCAAACACAAGTATAACAGGTACCCCACGAGAGCCTTTACATCGCGGCTGCGATTGGCTAGCGTTAGCGAAGAAGCCCGCGCGAACCAACCATGGATACGGCAACGGCAGTTCGTGACCTCCTCTTCACCTTATTGCTGAAGGTGGGTGTGGCGTCTTCGATAGCCGCCTTGCTGGCGCGCTGGAATACCTTCCGCCGCGTGCTGTTCACCGAAGAGCGCGACCCTGACCAAAAACTGAAGCTGATGCTGTTCATGACCCCGCCGTTAATTGTTGGCGTAACGCTGCGGCTGGTGGGCTATCCCTACCAGTTCGCGGACCTTTCACTCGAAGGCGCGTTTCTGATGGGGCTGCTGGGCGGTCGCGTGGTCGGCCCAATCGGCGGAGCGATTATCACCATCCCCGCGCTCGTCTCTCGCGAATGGCTGGCGATGCCTGCCGCCTCGACAGCCGGGTTGCTCGGCGGGTTGATTCGCCAGGCCATTCCCAACAAAGAAGATCTCTGGAACTTCGGCCCGTTCACATTTCTTAATATTCCGAAAGCCGTAGTGCGCCTACTGAAAAAAGGCCAATTGTCCTGGGAAATGGCGCCGCTCGGCGTGTGCGTCGGATTGGAGTTGGGGCGCGTAGCCCTGGTGCAGGCCACGAAGCCCAAGTGGCTCTTTGCGATTCATCCGCAGTGGGATTGGTGGCTTCTCTTGACGGTGATCGCGACGCTGATGTCAGTCGCCGCGCCCCTGAAAATCTGGAACAACACGCGCATCGAGATGAACCTCGAGCGCCACCAGCAACTCCTGCTGAAGGCCCGCATGGACGCGCTGTCCCGCCAGATCAACCCGCACTTTCTTTTCAATACGCTCAACACCGTCTCCGCGCTCATCCGCTTCGATCCGGACAACGCGCGCGGGGTGGTCCTCAAGCTCAGCAATATTCTTCGCCGCCTCCTCCGCAAGCACGAAACGTTCGTGCCGCTGCGCGAAGAACTCGAATTCATCGACGACTATCTCGATATCGAAGTGGCCCGCTTTGGCCGCGACAACCTCGATATTATCAAGCAAATCGACGAAGAAACCCTCGAAGCCTTCGTCCCCAGCATGCTTCTCCAACCCATCGTCGAAAATTGCCTGAAACACGGCCTGGCGCCCAAGCTCGACGGCGGAAAAATTCAACTGCGCACCACGAATCGCGACGGCCGCCTGCGCATCGAAATCGAAGACAACGGGGTGGGTATCTCCGAAGAAAAAATTCCGCACGTCGTGACTCGCTGAGAAGGATGGATCGCCTGAGGTGCAGAAACGTTTTGGAAAGCAAGACTGGGGTTGAGC
>Ga0207151_1061_pt3 | contig 25292 bp, 19 predicted proteins | sample Alteio_BWMinHeat_29_FD_153523 | JGI IMG/M metagenome (GOLD analysis project Ga0207151, IMG submission 153523) | Enriched cells from forest soil in Barre Woods Harvard Forest LTER site, Petersham, Massachusetts, United States -... | ecosystem: Environmental > Terrestrial > Soil > Temperate forest >... | reverse complement strand
GGCTGTGAACTTTCGCGGTAAACTGTGGCCTTATTCCCATGCCGCTAACAGACGAACAAAAACGGGAACGCATCGCTCGCCGCATCGCGCTCGAACTGCGCGACGGCTACTACGTCAACCTCGGCATTGGCATGCCCACCGCGATCGCCAACCACGTCCCGGCCGGCATGGACATAATTCTTCAATCGGAAAACGGCATGCTCGGCGTCGGTCCTTATCCAACAGAATCTGAAGTGGATCCCGACCTGATCAACGCCGGCAAAGAAACGGTCACCGAGTTGCCGGGCACATCCTACTTTTCTTCCGCCGATTCTTTCGCCATGATTCGCGGGGGTCACGTCGATCTAACGGTCCTCGGCGCGCTGCAGGTCGATGAAAAGGGAACTCTTGCCAACTGGGCCATTCCCGGCAAAATGCTGAAAGGCATGGGTGGCGCGATGGATCTGGTCGCTGGCGCCAAGCGTGTGTTTATCGCCATGGAGCACGCCACGCGCGACAACCGTCCAAAAATCCTGAAAAAATGCACCCTCCCGCTCACCGGCGTGGAAGTGGTCGACCACATCGTCACCGAACTGGCCTTCATCGACGTCACGCCCGCCGGCCTCGTCCTTCGCGAGCTCGCCCCCGAGGCCACATTGGAACAAGTCCAGTCGCTCACCGAACCCAAACTCCTGCTCCCACCCGGCGGTCCCAGGGTCCTCGAGGGGTGACGCGAAGAAGGCTCGCTTTTCCGGAACCTCGGCGATCTTCGTGATCCCGGTGTAAATGCCTTTTCTTGAGTTAAGAAGAAGAGGAACTGCTGAGGTGGCGGGCCGTGCTGAACGAATAATGAAGTGCGGAACCGATGCTGAACAGAGTTACGCCATACACCAGCAGATGGATGATCCTCGCTAGATGGAAGCTCGGATACGCGGCAGAAAAGACCACCGTGAACACCAGGATGATCTGAAAAGCCGTGGTCATCTTGCCGTAAATGCTGGGCGGGAAAGGCCGATAACCGGAGATGAGCAGAATCACCACGGCCACTACAAGAATCAATATGTCGCGGCTGAAAACGATAATCGTGAGCCACCATGCGATCTGCTTCTTAAACGCCAGAATAATGAACGAAGAAGAGAGCAGCAGTTTATCGGCGATGGGATCGAGATAAGCGCCAAGCGAAGACCGCTGATTGAGGCTGCGCGCCAGCAGGCCATCAATGCCGTCCGAAAGCCCCGCGACAACCAGCACCAGCAGCGCCCATCTATACCGTTCGTAAGAAATAAGAATAAGAAAGAACGGCAGAAAGCCGAGGCGCAGCAAAGTGATTTGATTGGGAACCGTCCAGATGCGGCCATTCATTGCAGTTCAGAATAGCGCAGTTCAGGCGCCCCGGGTCTTCGAAATTGCGTCATGCGATTTGTGTCACGCGAATTGCGAGAGATACTCGGGCAGTGAGCGCCCAATTTTACGCGCGAAGAGTTCGTTCATCGAAGGGATCGAGCCGGTAGGCTCATCCAGAGACACGCGCTCGACGCGATTCATCGGAAAAAAGATAGTAGGCAACCCGATGCGCTCGCCGTCCGGCTCGTTGATCTGCCGGATAAAATGGTCGAACGAATTCAAATCAATACCCCGCAGCGTCACGCCGGAAGGATTAATGTCCAGTAGCTCACCCCAGACTTTCTCCCTGGGCGAGTGCAAACTCACAACGACAATCGAATGTGGATCCACGATGGATGCCTTGTACTGCGAGTAGAGTAACGCACTTTTTCCCGCGGCGGGGGAGGATTGTGCCGACTCTCCCGGCAAAGGGTCGCGATAGTGCGTAAGCATCAACGCAAAACTCGCAACCACAACCAGCCCCGCGAGCCATCCCAGCGCATTAGCTCTGCGCCGTTCGCTAACATTCATCGGCTGCCGGTCCGCAAATATCTTGCCCAATACGAATCCGGCGGCCAGTCCTGCTCCGTGGGCGTAGTTGTCCATTCCCATGCGCATGAACCCTAGGACAAAGAGAATGACGACGGAGCTGATCAGTCGCGATCGCAGCTCGTGCATTTGGGTGCCCCCGCGTTTCGTAGTGATCGCTAGCATCACGCCGACGAGCCCGAGCAATGCGCCGCTCGCTCCCAGCGAAAAGTTGCCGAAGGTTGCGCTGACCAGGAAGCCGAACGCTCCCGTGAACACATAGATAAAAAGATATCGCGCCGAGCCGTACAGCTCTTCGATCGCTGGTCCAAATTGCAGAAGCGCCATCATGTTGAAACCGATGTGGATCAATCCGCCGTGCAGAAACATTGCGGTGACAACCCGCCACCACTCATGACCCGCAAAGAGATACGGTAAGGGAATACTCATGCCCAGGCGGTATTGCGTCAATCCGCTCAGCCCCCACAGGATGCTTAGTCCGCCTCCCCCGCCCGTTGCGGCGAGCGCCATCCAACTGACACCCACCATTATGACGTTTGCTATCAACAGTACGGTGGTTACCGGAGCTTCATGCTCGCCGAAGACTCCGGAGAATTTCTTGCTAAAGGCCGCTAGAGAAAAGCGCAGGCTCGTGCCGCAGACGTGGCACCTCGTGGCGCTGATACCGACCAGCGCTCCGCACGCAGGACAGATCTGTGGCCGCGGCTGGTTGCTTCCACCGCCACCGCCGAAAAGTCCACGCATGCTGCTTTTCCAGCGCTCCAATCGCCGCTGCCACTCATAGGAAAGGGCCAATTCTCCTCCTTGCGAGCCACCGACCGTATTCCTATAATACAGAATTCAGAACTTTTTACCGTGTACGAGGAGCCGTGGGCACAACAATGGACAAATTCGAAGAGTTCGGCCGCCGCATCGACGAAGAGCTGACCCGCCTCCGCCGCTATATCGATGAAGAAGTCGCGCCCGAAACCGAGAAACGCACGGCCCAATTCTTGCGCGAAGTTTCGGAAAAACTGACGCAAGCCGCTTCCAAACTCGAATCGCGCAATTCCGCGCGCGCCGAACGCGATTCGCAGAAACCGCCGTCCCAAGCGTAAAGCGAGCCAACTTGTGACCTACTTGCGGGCCACATGCCGCCGATCGGACCTCTACTATCCGCTGCACTTTCTGCTGAACCCGGCCTGCTTCTTTCTGCTCGTCATACTTGCCGGCTGCGCTTCACGCCACGCTACGACGAACCGTCAGCCAGCGCCGTCGGCCGCATCGCCAGACACAATCGAATCCGCCAAACGGTCGACCGAGCCAGCAGCCACACCTGCGACGCGTCCGTCGCCTGCCCCCAAGCGCGGCAAACCATCCGAGAGCCCAGCGCCCGAGGGCTACACCGAAGAAGGCAACGCTTCCTGGTATGGGGTGCCCTTCAACGGGCGGCGGGCCTCGAATGGCGAAATCTACGACATGTACAAGCTGACTGCGGCGCACCGCACCCTGCCTTTTGAAACCATGGTGCGTGTGACCAATCTTAACAACGGAAAAGCAACGACCGTGCGCATCACCGATCGCGGGCCATTTGTCGAGAACCGCATCATCGATCTGTCGCTGGCGGCGGCGCGTGAGATTGAATCCATAGGGCCGGGCGTTGTGCCCGTGCGCGTGGAAGTTCTTACGCCTGGGATTGATCCCACGGGCGGATTTTTTACCGTGCAGGTCGGCGCTTTTCGCGATCAAGCGAACGCCCAGCGTTTGCGTGATCGTTTGAATCTTTCGTACCGACCGATTTTCATTCAGCTGTACGATTCGCCTGACGGAACCTTCTACCGGGTGCGCGTCGGCAAGATTACCGGCGAAGACGCCGCGCGCCAATTTGGTGAAGAGCTTCGCGACCGCGAGGGGTTTACGCCGTTTGTTGTTCGTCTCGATGAAGGCGCGCCTCGAGGAGGGAATTGATGAGCGCTGACTGCCTGTTCTGCAAAATTTCTGCGAAACAAATTCCGTCGAGAATTGTTTATGAAGATCCTGACATCTTCGCGTTCGAGGACATCAGCCCGCAGGCGCCTACGCACATCCTGCTGTGCCCGCGAAAACATTTTGTCTCACTGGACGACGCGAAGCCGGAAGACCAGGCGGTCATCGGCAAGCTGCAACTGGTTGCCGCACAGTTGGCCCGCGAGCGCAATCTTCTCGATGACTACCGCACGGTCTTCAACAACGGCACGGGCGCCGGCCAATCCGTGTTTCACCTGCATTTGCACTTGCTCGGCGGGCGGCCATTCCGCTGGCCACCGGGATAGATCGGGAGTGGCAGGCGTGGTTGAAGCGGGGGCGCCTGGGGCGCCGCGATGCTCGGCTTGTGCCTGAGCGCGTCATTGTCAGGGTCAGCTTTTGATGTTCGACTTGGTTCCACGGGCCGGGGACCCGAACGCTGGCAAGACCACTTGCCTGCAAATGCTCCTTCACGGCGGGCCATGAGCAGATCCACTTACGCGAGGCGCCGGGATCTAGCATGAGAGTAATGCCACCTGGGAAATCACGACCAACGAACAAGGCACAGGCAGAAACCCTACCGACTTAAGAAACTGCAAATTGTCAAGTGAGACCGGATCGGCGTACAAGCGAGTGGTGCGTTGACGTGCCGGGCGGAGCGGCGTAGGATTCGCGGCATCAACTTTCGAAGAAAGGCGCACATGACGACCGGAGTGACCCGGCGCGAGTTCCTCGGCTCTATGGCTGCTCTGGCGATGTCTCCGTTGGAGCAGGAAAAACCCGAGCTGATTCTACACAACGGAAATATTTGGACGGTAAACGCGGCCGAACCGCGCGCGCAGGCGGTGGCTATCGCGAGAGGCAGATTTCTCGCTGTGGGAAGCAACAGCGATGTGCTGAACCTCGCCGTGTCAGGCGTTCAGAAAATCGATCTTGGTGGAAAAACTGTGCTTCCTGGGTTTATCGACGCGCACTCTCATCCCTCCGAGGCGGGCAGGTTGCATCTTCGGATGGTGGACTGCGACCTGCGCTCCATCCAGGCGATTCAAGCTGCGCTGCGAGAACGGGCTGCGAAGACGCCAGCCGGAGAATGGGTGCTTGGATTTAAGTACGACGATACGAAGACGGAAGAAAACCGGGCATTGACGATGGCGGATTTGGATGGGGCCGTTCCGGACCACCCAGTGCGAATCCAGCACCGCGGTGGGCATACGTCGTATGCGAATTCGCTGGCTTTTCAGAAGGCCGGGATGGATGAAAAGACGCCCGATCCTCCCGGCGGACAGATTAGTCACGATCCCGCGACGGGAAAATTGAGCGGACGGGTCGCCGAGAGCGCGAATAACTATTTTAATAAAGTGATTCCGCTGAATTTTACGCGGGAGGATTGCCGAGAGGGAGTGAAGCTCATTTCCAAGATGCTGGCCCGCTCGGGAATCACTTCAGCCACCGAAGCGCAGGGAGTGCCGGAGGATCTGCGCGCCTATCAGGATGCCCATGAGGCCGGCGAACTGCTGTACCGCGCGTACTGCTTCATCAACTACCACTTTCTCGATCATATGCTTGAAGCTGGCGTGCGCACTGGGCTGGGGGACGAATGGGTGCGCGTAGGCGCCGTAAAGCTTGTATGCGATGGATCGATTTCCGAGCGTACCGCGCGGCTTTCTGTTCCTTATGAGGGACGGCCGAACGACTATGGCATTCTGGTGATGACGGAAGAGGAGATGTACACGCAAGGACGCAAAGCCCATCTTGCTGGATGGCAGATTGGCACGCACGCCAACGGCGACGTGGGGATTGACACGACGCTGCGCGTTTACGAACGGCTGCAACACGAATCTCCGCGGCGCGACCCGCGCTTCCGGCTGGAGCATTGCACCGTGGTGAATGACGAGTTGATCGCGCGCATGAAGGCGCTGGGCGCTATCCCCACGCCGTTTTCGACGTATGTCTACTATCACGGCGAAAAAATGCGTTATTACGGGGCGGACCGTCTGAATCATATGTTTGCTTTGCGGAGCTTCATCGATGCCGGGATTCGCCCAACGCAAGCGTCGGACTATCCACCCGGGCCTTTCGAGCCGATGATGGCTCTCGAATCCGAAGTGACGCGCACGGACAGCAAGGGCAACGTTTGGGGGCCGAAGCAGCGCATCACGATTGAGGAGGCCATCCGTGTGGGCACGTTGCACGGCGCCTACGCGTCTTACGAGGAAAACATCAAAGGGTCGTTGGAAGCAGGGAAGTTGGCGGACCTGGTGGTGTTGGGACGCGATCCGCTGCGCGAGAATCCATCGACGTTGATCACGGTTCCGATTGAGCGCACCATGGTGGGTGGGCGTTGGTCCTTCGAGGCGTGAACTTTCTTGAAGGCAGGGAATAGGGGCAATTCCGCGAATCATGCCACGTCGCGGATATGCCGAATCCCCTCATGCCGTCAACACCGTCCCCGCGATTCCTGCCTTTCCACGCACACTGATGTTTGATTACATCGGCATAATCCCACTCAATTCGCTGGACGGTCCTCGAGACCGCGTCGCACGAAACGCGTTAAACTCGCGAAATGACACCCCGGGGATGGAAACCCGGATATGAGTACGTTCACACCCTGACCGACTAAACCGGCTTTCGAGAGGAAACGCGGCTGGCCGCGAGACGCAATTCGGCATACTCCCAAGTGGTTGTCAGCGCAACTCGGCAATAAGTTCGATTTCGACGCAGGAGCCCAGCGGGATTTGGGCGACGCCGAAGGCGCTTCTGGTGTGCCGGCCGCCGTTTCCGAAGATTTCACCGAAAAGTTCGGAAGCGCCATTGGCCACGAGATGTTGCTCGGTAAACGACGCTGCGCTGTTCACCAGCACCATTAGTTTCACGATTCGTGCGATTTTGTTTAGATCCCCGGTTGCCGCGTGGAGCGTGCCGAGCAGCTGTATAGCAACCTCTCTTGCCGCTTCTTTTCCCTGAGCCGTGTCGAGATCGGCGCCAAGCTTGCCCGTCCACGGCTGCCCTTCCTTCTTCGCGATGTGGCCGGAGACGAACATCAAATTGCCTGTGCGCACAAACGGCAAGAAGGCGGCTGCTGGCGGTGCGACGGGCGGCAGAGAGATTCCCAGTGCGCTTAATTTCTCGTAGACAGACATGTCAGTCTCCTTTGCTTGACTGGAAGGCAACTTCGCCGATGGAAGGCAGCGAGTGTTCTTTGGAGGCGACGCCGGCAGCGCGAGCAAAATCAACGGCAGTGGTATTTCCTCCGCAGACAAGAACGCCGACACGTTCGCCCCTCTGCGGTTTGTAGCGGCCGGAGAGGAGCGCTGCGAAAGCGGCGGCTCCGCCGGGTTCTGCTACGATGCGCAGTACTTTCCAGAGGGCCTGCTGGGCTTGCTGAATCGCGTCGTCGGCAACCAGCACCGTGCTGCCGACAAATTTTTGCGCGATAGGGAACATTATTTCGCCGATCCGCTTAGGGGCCAGAGAGTCCGCGGCGATTCCTCCTGCAGGACTGTCGACGGGACGTCCGGCTTCGAGAGCGTTCGTCAGCGTCGGCGCAGCCTCGGGCTCGACGCCGACAATGTTAATGCGATTCGAATACCAGGAGGCGACGCCACCGATGAGGCCTCCGCCGCCGACGGCCACAAGCAACGAGTCGAGATCGGGGCACTGCTGCTCGAACTCGATACCCACAGAGCCCTGGCCGAGGATCGTTTCTGGCTGGTCGTAGGCGTGTACTGTGAGCGCGCCCGACTCGGCGGCCCACTGTTCGCTGGCGGCCAGTGCTTCCGCGTAGCGCTCGCCGGTTACTACCAGTTCGGCGCCGTAGCCGCGAATGCGCTCGATTTTTTCCGGTGAAGCCACAGTGGGGACAAAGATCTTTGCCGGTATGCCGAGCTTCATCGCGGCAAGAGCAACGGCCGCTCCGTGGTTGCCGCCGGAAGCGGCGACGACGCCGGATCGCGGAATGTTTCGCAAAAGCAAATTAGCGAACGCTCCGCGTGCTTTGAACGAGCCGGAATGCTGGAGCAGCTCTAGTTTGAAGACCAGTGGAATGGAAGCGCAGGCGAAGTCGCCGCCGTCCGCCTCGATGATTGGCGTGCGACGAATGTGCGGCCGGATGGTTTTTTCCGTTGCGACGATTTGTGCGCGATCGATCTGCATAGCGGGCATGGGAGTTACCTTCCGAAGTGTAGGGCGCAGCCGGCGCAGGCGCCGGAATGACTTTGCAAGAAAAAGATTTTCTTTCTTGATGGCATTGCGAATGCTATTATACTTAGGGAGTTGGCTAATTGTCTATATGAATCTTGAACCGGCACTTGCGGCACTTTCCAGCACAAGGCGGCTGCAGATTCTCGCCTGGCTAAAGAATCCGCGGAGGCATTTCCCCCCGCAGGTTTACGGCGATCTGGTTAAGGACGGGGTCTGCGGCGTATTTATCGCCCGGAAGATGCGCGTTAGCCAGCCCACGGCCAGCGAGCATTTGAAGATATTGCACCTGGCGGGGCTGGTGCGCGCGAAACGCATCAAACAGTGGACGTTCTATAAGCGAGATGAGGCGCGCATCACGAGGATCAAGAAAATAATCTCTCAGACCATCTAGCGCGGATCGGAAACGGTCAGGGAGCGACTATATCCTTCAACTTGGGCTTGACCTGCACGACGGCGAGGCTCGAAGCATCCCAGCCGCCGCCCAGCGCTTTGACCAGGAGAACGCTGGTGACCAGGCGCTGGCCTTGAATCACGGCGGCTTCCTGCTCGTTGATCAACAAATTTTGTTGTGCGGTGACGACATCCAGATAGCTGACCAGCCCCCCTCGGTAGCGGTCGAGTGAAAGATCCAGCGTACGGCGGGCGGCGTCGACAGCTTGCTGCTGGGTCTCTCGCGCCTGTTCAAGGACGGTGAGCCCGGTCACATCGTCTTGCACCTCCTGAAAGGCCGTCAGCACCGACTGGCGGTAATTCGCCACGTTCACTTCGTAGCCGGATTTTGCAAACTGGACTTCGGCGCGGCGTGCCCCGCCGGTGAAAATGCTTTCGGCCACGTTTGCGCCAAGGGCCCAGAAGGTGCTTGAAACGTTGGCCAGCTTCGCGATGTCGGAGGCCTGCCATCCGCCATTTCCAAACAAATTCAGCGACGGATAGTAAGCCGCTTTTGCGACTCCGATCGCGGCGTTGGCCACGGCCATCTGGCGCTCGGCTTGGGCGATATCCGGGCGCCTCTCGAGCAAATCCGAAGGAAGACCCAAGTCGATGGGCGGCGGCTCGGCGTTCAGTTCTTTGATCGGAATGTGGAAGTCCGGCGCGGGTCTGCCGACCAGTACGGCGATGGCATCTTCAAGCTGCTTTCGCTGCTGCGACAAAAGCGTCGCTTGCGTGCGCGTGGTCTGAAGCAGAGTCTCCTCTTGGGCGACATCGAGTCCGGAAGCGACACCGCCTTTGTGCCTGGAATCGACAAGCTCCAAGCCGCGGCGCAGCGTGTCTACGGTGCGGTTCAGGATTCCGAGTTCGGAATCGAGTTGCCGGAGCGTGAAGTAATCGCCGGCGAGCTCTGCGGTGATGACCAGGCGGACATTTTCGAGGCTGGCGGCGCTGGCCTGGTAGGAGGCTTCCGCCGCTTCGATGGTCCTGCGCCGCTGACCGAACAAATCCACTTCGTAGCCCGCGGTAAACGGCAGGGTAAAAGTGTTTTGCGTAACGGGCCTCAGCGCGACGACGGCGCCGTTTGTCGGCCGGTTGCCGGAAAGGCGTTGCCGCTCGGCGTTGGGCGAAACACCCAGCGTGGGGAAATTTGTTGCCACCTGAATGGCTGCTGCGGCGCGCGCCTGATGATAATTTCCGGTCGCCGCCAGCAGAGTCTGGTTGGCCGCGAGGGCGTCCTTCTCCAGATGGTTCAGCTCGTCGTCGTGAAAAACGCTCCACCATTCGCCTTTGGGGACGGCGTCCTTAGGATCGCTTTGCCGCCAGGGTTCCGACACGTCCCACTTCGCTGCGGTGGGGGAGGTGGCGCGCTCGTACTTGGGGCCAACGGTGCATCCGGCGAGAATCAAAACGAAGCCAGCCGCGCTCAGCAAAGGCAGGATGGTTTTCTTCTGGGGCACTACCATTACCGCTGCGCTCCGGGCGCTCCGTTCGTGTTCGGAGCCTTGGATCGAGGGGCCTGCGCCGGTGCTCCGGTCGCGTCTGGCTGTGCGACTTGTTTGACGCGCACGTCTTGACCATCGTCAAGCGAGTCCGCAGGGTTCAGGACGATCCAGTCGGATGGCTCGAGGCCTTGCAAAACTTCCAGCGTTGTTCCGTAGTCGCGCCCAATGGTCAGTTGGCGGAGGTGAGTTTTGTGATTGGCATCCACGACCACGGCGCGCAAGCCCTCGGCACGGAATAGCAAGGCGTTCACCGGCACTTGCACACGGGAAGCTGCGACTTTCACCTGCAAATGGACCTGAGCATAGCCGCCGGGGAAGAGCTGGGCGTTCTTGTTAGGCACATCCACTTCTGTCAAAAGAGTTCTGGAGTTGGGATCGATGGCTTCTGCGGTGCGGACCACCTTTCCCTGAAAGTTCTGGCCGGGATACTGCGCCAGCTCGAGAAAGGCTCCGAGCCCCGCGCGAACCGATGGCGAGTACATCTCCGGCACGCTGACGTAAACGCGGATCGGATCGGTTTGCGCGACGGTAAAAAGCTGCTGTTGCGAGCCGCCATTGCCGGCGTTGATCAGTGTTCCGGTGTCTATGTTGCGTTTGGTGATGACACCGCTGAATGGGGCATAAACATGTTTAAAGGATTCCAGTTCCTCGAGCCGACGCACATTCGCTTCCGAGGATTTGACGGTCGCCGCCTTCGCTTCGTAATCTCCGACAGCGTTATCGACTTCCTGCTTGGAAACTCCATCCGTCTTGATCAGGTCCTGATAGCGCGTCGAGGTGATCCTGGAAAGATTGGCGTTGGCCTGGGTGGTATTCAGGTCGGCGCGCGCTTGCGAAAGCTGTTGATCGACTTCGGGGGTGTCGATGTCCGCCAGTAGCTCGCCCTTTGCCACTCGGGTCCCGATATCGTGGTACCACTTCTGGAGGTAGCCGTTGGTGCGGGCGTAAATGGGCGATTCCACATAGGCTTGGAGCGTCCCCGGCAGCACCAGGTCTTCCTGGGCGACCTCCGCAGTGGGGTGGGTGACCGCTACAGTGGGGATGGCCAGCGCTTCCGTGTTTTCGGCCAGCGCATGATACTGCGCGCGGCGCTGGACGAGAGTGAATGCGCCCAAGATCACCAGGACAATCGCACCGCCAATCAGATACGTGAAAAGCCGGGTGCCTTTCTCGGGCTGTGGGCCTTTTTGCGGGGGTTCCATATTTGATCCGTCTTCTTTCATTGTCCGTGCTCCGCACTTTCCGCTAGTGCTCTGCCGTCTAGGCTACCGCAGGGGATGGTGATTGGCTACGCTGCTTTCTCCGCTCGCGCCGGCCGTGAATCATGGAGAAGACGCAGGGAACAAAGAAGAGCGTCGCGAAGGTAGCGAAGAGAAGTCCGCCAATCACGGCGCGGCCCAGCGGCGCGTTCTGTTCGCCGCCCTCGCCGAGACCGATGGCCATGGGGACCATGCCGATAATCATGGCCAGTGCCGTCATAAGCACGGGGCGGACGCGCACAAAGCCCGCTTGCAGGGCAGCTTCACGCGCGGATTTTCCTTCGCTCATCTGTTCGCGCGCAAACGATACCATCAAGATGCTGTTGGCAGTGGCCACACCCATGCACATGATCGCGCCGGTGAGCGAAGGCACGCTGAGCGTCGTGTGTGTCAGAAGCAAAATCCAGCAGATGCCTGCGAGAGCGCCCGGCAACGCGGTAATAATGATAAAAGGATCCAGCCACGACTGGAAGTTCACAACGATCAATAGATACGCGAGGATGATCGCGCCAAGCAATCCGTACGCCAGGCCGCGGAACGAGGAGCGCATCGTTTGCACCTGGCCGCGTACTTCGATGTGGCTGCCGCGAGGAAGCTCGTTCTTTACCTCGGCCACGCGCTTGAGAACCTCGTCGGAGACGGCTCCCAGGTCCCGGCCGTCCACCGCCGCGTAGACGTTGATCATGGGTTGCACGTTGTAATGAGAGATCTCGGCTTGTCTCGCGGTGGTGCTGATGTTCACGAGGTTTCCGATGATTTGGGGCGGCGTGCCGGGAGCCGTACCGGTCACGGGCGTGTTTTCCAGCGCCTGATAGCTGTCCACGCGGTATTGCGGCGATTGCACGGCGACGTTGTAGGCCACGCCGTTTTTGGGATCGAGCCAGAATGCCGGCGCCGTCTGAAAGCTGGAGCTCAAGGAGACCAGCAGGTTTTGCGCTACGTCCTTGGCTTGCAAGCCCACCGATTGCGCGCGGGTGCGATCCACATCCATGTGCAGAGTCGGCTCATCGAAAGCCTGCTGCACGTGGACGTCGACGGCCCCGGGGATATGGCGAATTTCTTTCGCGAGCTTTTCCGCCACCACATAGTTGCCGCGCTGGTTCGCTCCTGTTACCGCGACATCGATGGGAGCCGGCGTCCCGAAATTCAAGATTTGCGTCACGATGTCGGCGGGCTGGAAAAAGAACTGAGTTCCGGGAAATCTTTGCGGCAGTTTTTCGCGAAGATCGTTGATGTAGGCGCTGGTGGGTTTGCCGCGCTCTTCTTTCAACTGCACCAGGATTTCCGCGTCAGAGGTGCCGAACGTGCCTGAGTTGCTGTAGCTCAAATTGATGCCGCTGTAGGGCAGGCCGATGTTGTCGAGAACGGTTTGCAGTTCTTTAGGGGGAATGGTCTCGCGAATGACAGCGTCCACCTCATCGGCGAGGCGCGCGGTTTCTTCGATGCGGAGGCCGGTGCGCGCGCGGAAGTGCAAACGAATTTGACCGGCGTCGACCTTGGGGAAGAAATCCCGGCCGAGAAGCGCGACCAGGCCGACCGAGAGGACGCAAAAAATCAGAAAACAAGCGCCAAACAGCTTCGGCCAGTCGAGGACGGAAGCCAGCCCGCGGCGGTAGCCCTGGCGGAAGTTCTCGAAGCCGTGCTCAAATTTTTGCTGGTAGCGGCGAAACAAACCCTGCTTTTCACCGACGTGTTCTTCGGGTTTGTATTCGTCTTCGCTGCTCAGAAGGTACATGGCCATGGTCGGGACGATGGTTCTGGACCAGCCGTAGGAAGCCAGCATGGCGAAGCTGACCGCTTCGGCCAGCGGCACAAACAGGAATTTCGCCACGCCGGAAAGGAAAAACATGGGAAGGAAGACGATGCAAATGCAGAGCGTCGAAACGAACGCCGGAACAGCTATTTGCTGAGCGCCGTCGAGTATGGCCTGGACCGTTTCCTTTCCCATGGCCAAGTTGCGATTGATATTTTCGATTTCCACCGTCGCGTCGTCCACCAGAATGCCAACGGCCAACGCCAGACCACCGAGCGTCATGATATTGATGGTTTCCCCGAGAGCGCTCAGCATCAGAATGCTGACGAGAATCGACAGTGGAATGGAAACCGCAATGATCAGCGTGCTCTTCCAGTTTCCGAGGAAGATCAAAATCATCACTGCCGTCAGGCATGCGGCGATCAGGGCTTCTCGCACGACACCTTGAATCGAAGCGCGTACGAAAAGGGATTGATCGAAGAACGTCGAGACGTGCAGGCTTTCGGGCAAAGAAGACGCGTAGTTGGCCAACACCTGTTTGACGCGGTCCACGATATCGAGCGTCGAGGCACCGCCGGTCTTGTACGTGCTCATCAGGACGCCCCGCTGCCCATTCACGCGGACGACGTTGGTCTGCGGACTGAAGCCGTCGCGAACGTGAGCAACGTCTTTCATGTAAATGGTCGCGCCGTTGACGGTCTTGATCGGCAGATCGTTGAGACCTTCCATATTCAGCGGGCTGCCATTCATCTCGACGAGATATTCGAGGGAGCCGAGTTTCACCGTGCCCGTGGGCAGGATGAGGTTCTGCTGATTGATGGCGTTGACGATGTCCACCGGCGAAAGCCCTTTGGACTGCAGCGCGGCGGAATCGATGTCCACGGAAACCAGGCGTTGTTTTCCTCCATACGGGAAGGGAAGCGCCGCGCCTTGCACCGTGGCAAGCTGCGTGCGGATGAAATTGTTTCCGAAGTCGAAGAGCTGTTGCTCGCTCAAACTATCGCTGGTCAATCCGATCTGGATCACGGGAACAGTGGAGGCCGAAAAGATGGCTACCAGAGGAGGGGTGGTCCCAGGCGGCAGGCCTTTCAAAATGGTTTGCGCGATGGCCGTGGTTTGGGCCAACGCGACTTGCACATTGGCGGTCGGCTGGAAGTAAATTTTGACGACGGCGATGCCGTTAAGGGACTGTGATTCGATGTGCTCCACGTCGTTCACCAGCGTCGTGACGGAGCGCTCCGAGTTGCTGGTAATCCGCTGCTCCATCTCCTGGGGTTGAAGTCCCGTGTAGGTCCAGATCAGGGTGATCACCGGGATGTTGATTTCCGGGAAAATGTCCGTCGGCGTGCGCAGAAGTACGACCGGCGTCAGGAGGACGATAACCAGGGCGAGAACCACAAAGGTGTAAGGTCTCGCCAGCGCTAATCGGACAATCCACATAGAATCTCGAAGTTTCCTTTAAAGGGCTATTCGCCCAGCCGTGCAGTTTGAAACGCCTGTTCCGTCAAGATGCTTTACTCTTAGATTCCCGAGGTCATTTGTTTGGGTACGCCCCCATGACTCGGTACGATGGGTCGTACTTCCCGGAGCGCTGGCCGGCCTCACCGTAAGCGGCCTTGCAGTGCCCCTGGCCGACGCCAAGCGGGAGCGTGTTCGCGGCCAAACCTTTATGAATCAGAATGATAGCCGATGGATGGGCCGCTTGTCTTTCATCTTACTCCTGTTTTTGATGTCCTCCATTTAGCCCTGTTACATTCTAGCCCTCCGCCAATTTGGAATGGCAGTTCCCAAACCCATGAAGTGAAATGAATGGATGCGATGATTTGCGTCTTTCCGGTATAGTCCAACGTCACTAGGATTGGCCCGTCGAACCAATCGCCAAACCTTTGCTTGCTGCTTGTAGAAAAAGGAGCTGAACCAGTGCTTTCCATTCGCAACCTAGCCAAAACCTATTCGGGTGGCGCCCGCGCCCTGCGCGGCGTCTCGCTGGATATTCCGCCGGGCATGTTCGGACTGATCGGTCCGAACGGAGCCGGCAAGTCCACCCTTATGAAAATCCTCGCGACTTTACTGGACCCGGATACCGGCACCGCCACGCTCGACGGACTGGACCTGATCGCCGACAAGGACGCCACGCGACGACTGCTAGGCTATCTGCCTCAAGAGTTCGGCGTCTATCCGAAAATGACTGCTGTAGAGATGTTGAACCACCTGGCGGTGATGAAGGGAGTCGCCAAGCGCGGAGAACGGAAAGAGGTTGTCGATGGGTTGTTGCAGCAGACGAACCTGTGGGATGTACGCAAGAAAGCGCTGGGTGGTTATTCAGGAGGAATGAAACAGCGGTTCGGGATTGCGCAGGCGCTACTGGCAAATCCGAAACTGATTATCGTGGACGAGCCTACGGCGGGGCTCGATCCGGCGGAACGAAACCGGTTCTTGAATTTGTTGAGCTCGATTGGGCGGAACGTGGTGGTGATTCTTTCGACGCACATTGTGGCCGACGTGCGCGAGCTGTGTTCGCGGATGGCGATTATCAGCAGCGGGGAATTGATCCTGGAGGGGGTCCCGGCGCAGGCGATCGAGGCGGTGAAAGGGCGCGTGTGGAGCAAGGTAGTTCCAACGGATGCGGAGCGGGAAGAGATTGAGAAAGCTTTACCGATGATTTCGATGCATCGCGTCGGAGGACTCAACGAAGTGCGCGTGTATTCGGAAACGTCGCTCGGTGACGGGTTCCTTCCCGTAGAGGCGGATTTGGAAGACGTTTATTTTCGCCAGTTGTCGCTGCATCGGCCGAATTGAGGAGGAGAACGCGCCATGTTCAAGGACTTCTTTCTATTCGAGCTGAAGCTTCGATCGAAGAGCGTATCCACATATATTTTCTTTTTGCTGGCCGCACTTCTTCCCTTTTTCTCCGTCGCAGCCCGGGATTTTGGGCCGATCGGGAGCGGCAAAGTGTTTTTGAATAGCCCCTTCGCCGTGCTCCTCATTACCACGCAGGTGTTGGCGTTCGGCTCCATACTGATCGCCGCGATTTTTGGTCCCGCGATCCTTCGCGATTTTCACGGAGACACGTATCAACTGATTTTCACCAAGCCGATCTCCAAGTTTGGCTACCTCGCAGGGCGATGGGCGGGTTCCTTGGTGACCGCCATTTTTGTTTTTTCGGGAATCGTCTTCGGCATCGCTCTGGGCACGTTGATGCCGTGGGCCGACAAGCTGCGCATCGCGCCAAACGATTTTGCGATGTACTTCCGGATCTACCTTTCGATTGGAATCGTGCAGATTGTCTTTCTCGGGAGTTTGTTTTTTTGTGTCGCGGCGCTCACCCGGAATATCGTCGTGGTTTATTTACAAGGCGTGGCGCTCTTCGCGTTTTACCTGATTGAACTGGTCGTCGTCATCGTGTCAAACAAGCTGGAGCGCGCTTGGGCGTCCATCATCGATCCGCTTGGGCTCATCATGGTGCAGAGCTTAACGCGTTACTGGACGGTGGTGGAGAGAAATGCGCTGGTTCCGCACTGGACAGGCGTGTTTCTCTATAACCGGCTGGTTTGGCTGGGCGCCGGTGCGCTGGCTTTGCTTGCGGCCTACGCTCTATTCCCCATGTCCGCCGAAGTGTTGGGCTCGCGGCGATCCTCCAAGAAGGCCGAGGAAGCGAAAGCCGACGAAGATAGCGTGAAGAAGGAGCCTCGGCGCGTTGCGCGCAACCTCCCGCAGGTGACGCAGATCTTTGACAGCGCGACAACCTGGAGACAACTGCTCTCCATGACGCGGATGCGGTTTTTTAATATCGTGCGCGAAATTTCCTTCTGGGCCATCACCTTGATCATGCTCGTCTTCGTGCTGGTCAGCGGGCATTTCGCGGGACACAACAACGGCGTTGAAGTCTGGCCGGTAACGTTTTTGATGGTGTCCTTGGTTTCCGGGCAGTCTGGCCTGTTCCTCTACATTATCGGCGTGCTATACGCCGGCGAAATGATCTGGCGGGAACGGGATGTGCGCTTCGAGCAAATCCACGACTCCTTGCCGCTGCGGGACTGGACTGATTTCCTCAGCAAGTTTTTGGCGCTGGCGATGGTCGAGACCGTTTTGGCGTCCGTGGTGCTGGTGTGCGGCGTGCTTTCGCAGGCTATGAGCGGGTTCTTCCGGTTTGAGATGGGCCATTACGCGAAGGAGATCTACCTGGTTTACCTGCCGCAACTACTGATGGTCGTCCTGCTCGCCTTGTTTCTGCAGACAGTCCTCGGAAACAAGTTTGTGGCCTACGCCTTGGTCGTCGGGTTCTTTATCTTGATTCCCACCCTGTACGCGTGGGGAATTGAGAACCGCATGTATCTCTACGGAGAGATTACTCCCTACACCTACTCGGACATGAACGGATACGGACACTTTGTAAAGGCGCTGTTTTGGGTGACGGCCTACTGGATCTCGGTGGGCGGCTTTTTGGGAGTGCTCGCGATTGCCTTTGCCAGACGCGGAACCGAGCAGTCCTTTGGGGCGCGCTGGAAGAAAGCGGGGCCGCGGATGAAGTCCCTGATCCCTGCGGCGGCGGCGTTTCTGGCCTTGGCGGGAACCTCCGGGGCGGTGTTCTTCTACAACACGCATGTGCTGAATCCATTTCGCACGGCGCAGCAGAACCGGCATCGCGCCGCGGAGTACGAACAGCTGTACAAGAAGTATGAGCGGCTGCCGCAGCCGAAAGTGACGGCGGTGGACGTTGCCGTGGACATTTTCCCGGAGCGGCGGTCTTTCGCGGCCACCGGCCACTACCAGCTCGTCAATCACACGGACAAGCCGATAGACGAAGTGCACATCACGGACAGCAGGGAATCGGTTCAGGAAGTGAAGTTCGACCGCGAGTCCAAACAAACGCTCGCCGACAAAGACCATTTCTATTTGATCTACAAGCTGGACAAGCCGCTCGAACCCAACGAAACGATGAAGATGGATTTCCGCGTGGGCTATACCTCAAGCGGATTTAAGGACGGCAACGAGCGGGCCGAGTTCGCCTACAACGGTACATTTTTTGACCGCGACTATTTTCCAACCATCGGCTATAGCCAAAGCGTTGAAATCGATGATCCGGTGCGCCGCCGGGAAGAGAAGCTCCCGCCTCTTGAAGAGATGGCGCCTCCGGGCGATCCCTACTACTCGAATATGAATCTGTTCACCACCAACTCCGAGTGGGTGACCTTTCACGCCGTGGTCAGCACTTCGCCGGACCAAATCGCCATCGCGCCCGGCTACCTGAAGCGGGAGTGGAGCGAAAACGGCCGCCGCTATTTCGACTACAGCATGGGCGACACGCGCATCAATGATTTCTTCTCGTTTCTTTCCGGCCGTTTCAGCGTAAAGAAGGACCAGTGGAAAAACGTGAAGCTCGAAATCTATTACCAGCCCGGCCATGAATTCAACCTGGACAAAATGATGGATGCCTCGAAAACCGGCCTGGACTACTACGAGAAGAATTTCAGCAAATATCAGTTTGACCAGTTTCGCGTGCTGGAATTTCCGCGCTACCGGCAGTTCGCCCAGTCTTTTCCCAACACCGTTCCCTATTCCGAAGATATCGGCTTCATCGAGCGCATGAAGAAACCAGACGACATCGACCTGCTGTATTTCGTAACGGCGCACGAGCTGGCGCACCAATGGTGGGGCCATCAGCTGATCGGCAGCCAGACGCAAGGCTCAAACATGATGAGCGAATCGCTGGCGGAATACTCGGCGCTCACGGTCATGTCGAAGAAATACGGCGAAGACATGCTGCGCAAGGATCTGCGCTACGAACTCGACCGCTATCTGCGGGGACGCGCCGGCGAGACCCGGCACGAGCCGCCGCTTGTTCTGGTGCAGCGCGAGCCGTACGTCTGGTACCAGAAAGGCGCGTTGGTGATGTTCGCGCTGGCGGATTATATCGGCGAGGACAAAGTGAATCTCGCTCTGCGTGATTTTCTGGAAAAGAACCGCTATGCCACCGGCCCGTTCCCGGATACGCGCGGATTCGTCGCCGCGCTGCGCGCAGAGACGCCCCCGGAGCTGCAATACGTGATCACCGACATGTTCGAGTCTATCGTTCTTTACCAGAACCGGGCGGTGTCCGCGACGTATGTGGAAACGCCCGACAAGAAATACAAAGTGACCTTAAACACGAGCTCGCAGAAGAAGAACTCGGACGGGTCAGGGAATGAAACGCCCATGACGATTCACGATTTGATCGACGTCGGAGTATTCAGCGGGACCAAAGAGCATCTGAAGCGGCTGAACCTGCACAAAGAGTGGATCACCCAGGAGAACGCGACGTTTGAATTTGTGGTGGATGAAAAGCCCACATTTGCGGGAATCGATCCTTACAACAAACTGATCGACCGGGATCCTGCGGATAACCTGCTTGAAGTGGAGAAGCCCTAGCGCGCTCGACCGCGCCGCTACTTGTGGGTCATCACGAAGACACCGTCCCAGTTTGCGGGCGGTGCAGCGACAATATATTCCTGGCAGCGCTCCACGTAGGCGCGAGAGGGACCGTCGGTCGGCCACTTTTCAAGGAATCCCTGGAAAGCGCACAACGCCGCTTTCCACTGGCGGTTGCGATAGAGTTCGCGGGCACGGGCAAACGCTTCCTTTTGTGAACCCACCGTTTCCGCCGAGCCGTTCGCAGCGAAATCCGTTTGCCGCCCCATCAACTGGTAGATCGTGACAGGTTCGAACTTTCCTTTGACGCGCATCAAATCCAGCTCGCGAAAAACAAAGCCATCGTTTTTGGCTGCTTGATAGGTCGTCTCGTTCACGATGATGTGCGTGCCGTAGTCTTTGTTCAGGCCTTCCAGCCGCGAAGATAGGTTTACAGCGTCGCCGAGCGCCGTGTAGCCGTATCGCAGCGCGGAGCCCATGTTGCCCACGCTGGCGACACCGGTGTTCAGCCCAATACCGATCTCCAGCCTCGGCTTGCCCTGCGCTTCCCACTCCTTTTGCAGTTCCCGCACGCGCTTCATCATTTCCAAAGCCGCGTCGCACCCGCGGGCGGCATGACCTTGCTCTTCGAACGGTGCGCCCCAGAAGGCCATCACTGCGTCACCAATATATTTGTCGAGCGTCCCGTGATAGCTGAACACGATGCGCGTCATGTCCGAAAGATATTGATTGAGAAAGAGGGCGAGCTCCTGCGCGTCCAGCTTTTCGGAAATGCTGGTGAAACCACGAATGTCACTGAACATCACGGTAATGTCGGTCTTCTTGGGCTCGACGAGCCGCGGATTTACGAGCAGCCTGCGAATCACTTCCGGGCTGAGGTACTGTCCGAACGCCGTGCGCACCTTGCGTTTTTCCTTTTCCTCGACGAGTGCGCGGTAGAGCGACACGAGCAGTACGTTGCCGGTCAGGGTCATCGCTGGCATCGTAAAGTTCAGCCACCATCCCCGCAGAAAAGCACCGTAATCCACTGCCACCAGCGGGATGAGCAACGCTGCCCCGAACCACATCCAGCGCGGCTGCACGAGTGCCATGAAGATGCCAAGGGGAATGCCGAACACCAGAATAAAAACTGCATCCAACAATTGTTGCTTGGCACCGCGCACCAGGAAGTCGTTGTGCAGGATGTTGTCGATCACATTGGCGTGAATCTCCACGCCGGGGTAGTCTGTTTCGCTGTAGGGTGTGGACTTGATGTCGCCGATGCCAGTAGCCGTGGCTCCTACCAACACAATCTTGTCTCGAAAATCCTCGGCAGGTCGCTTGCCTTCCACAACATCAGCCATCGAAACATGCGGATACGTCTGGTACGCCCTGCCGTGATAGTTGATTAAAGCCTGACCGATATCATTCGGAACAATGCGAAGACCTTCGCCGAACTGAATGTCCACGATGCCGTGCTCACCATAGGTGAGCACCATACCGTCATTGCTAATTCCTAGATACGCGCGCACGGCCATCACGTCCAGCGAACCGTACAAGTCCCACTCGCTCTTGTTGTTGGAGCGTCCAAAAGGCAAGATCATGGTTGTCCGGCGAACGACGCCGTCCGTGTCCGGGGGCTCGTTGAAAAAACCCGTCGAAGCCGCCTCGACGCTCAATGCTTTGGTCAACTTGCTCATATTCGCTTCCGCGCCATGCGGCAGCATCTCGGCGCTTTCGTATCGGCCTATCAGATTCAGGTAATCTTGTTTTCCGAACCCCTGGCGGCTCGAAATGGACTGCACTTGAGGGAAAGAGAAGAAACTTAGTTCGTTCGCGTACTGATCGAGTGTCTCGTCGTCAAGCCTGCGCAGATCCGCTTCGGTATAAAGGAAAAAATTTCCCAGAACAACCTTTCCGAATTTCCTTATGGCTTCCGCGAATTGCTTGTCTGAATCGGACTCCACGGCTAGTTTCGCTACTTCCGCTTCCAGTTTGGCATCCACCGGTTCACCGCGAGCGCTCCGCGCTTTCAACTCCGCCCCAAGACGGAGCAGGGGCGCCACACTTTCGTCCGGCTTGCTGAAGGTTATATCGAATGCCGCGACTTTTGCGCCATCTCGGTGCAAGACCTCCAGCATTTTCGCAAAATGCGAACGGGCGAACGGCCACCTTCCCAGCACTTCTTGAGAATGCTGGTCTATGTCCACAATGACTATGCCAGGATCAATGTGCGTCGCGCTTCCCGGGCGATACCGGAAACGCGTGTCAAGGGAGTCGTATTCTAGACGCTGAAGGAGCTCGAAAATAGGCGTGGCGCGTTCGCCAAGGAACGTGAAGTAATACAGCGTCAGGGCCACGGCGGTGACCGACAGGCTGATGACGAAGGAGGCGCGGTGCCGCCACCACGACTCGAGAAGTTCGTAGAGGCCCAAACTGCCCCGCCGCTGCCACCATCCGCCTGACGGAGCTGCCATTTCGGATCGCGCTATTCGCGGAAGATGAAGTTCATGCGAACACCGCTGATTTCGATGACATCACCATCGTTCAGGCGTACCGGTCCCGTAATCGGCGCGCCATTTACAGTGGGCATCTTGTCGCCGGGGCCGATGTAGTAACCGTCGTCGCGCTGATTAATCTGAGCCGCCATAGCGGGCTTGAACCAGCCTTTGACTTTGACCGTGGCCATCGCCGACTTGCCGATAACCGTCAGCTTGTTCGTCAGCATGTACTCTTTCTGGTCAGTTCGCCCGCCCACGACGATAAGCGTCGGAACTTTCAGCCGTCCGGCCGCGAACTGCACGCGCTCGCCGGTAGCCGCAGCTTGCTGAAGCATCTCACGCCGCGCCTTGGTGTCCAGCACCATGGTTTCGTTAATGCGCGGGGCGCTGGCCTTGCGCCCGGTATCCCATGGCACAGGAGCGTCGCCAGACGCATCCACTTTGATGTGGTGTTTGCCGATCCAGATGGAGTCGCCATCATGAAGTGTGGCCCGCTCGACGCGCAGGTCGTTCACAAAGGTGCCATTCAGGCTATCAAGATCTTCGACCACGAGCCGGCCGCCCTCAAAATAAACGCGCGCGTGATAATTCGAGACCGCCAGATTATCGACGGGTAAGTCGTTGTCAGGCGAGCGCCCAATGCTCACCGGCCGGCTCCCCACCGGAACCTCCTTGACCGTCCTTTCTTCAAACATCAGGCTGAGCTTCGCCATCTCAGGATCCTCCTGCGGCGCCGTTTCTGGCCGCTCTTTTTCGCGCTCCACCGAACAGCCAGGAAAACCACCCTCTTGATTCCGCGCCCACGCGCACGACGATGACGGTGATGTTATCCACGCCGCCGCGCTCGTTGGCCAAGGCGATAAGCTTCTCCGCGGCCCTCGTCGGATCGATCTCCGCTTGCAGGGTGCCTGCAATTTCCGGTTCCGTGACCATGCGCGTCAAACCATCGCAGCAGAGCATCAAAATGTCCCGGGCAAACAGAACGTGCTCGTCGGTATCTACTTCAATGTCCGGCAACGCTCCCAGCGCGCGAAGAAGGACGCTCTGCATTTCGCTTTCTTCCGCTTCCGCTGCGGTCAAAATCCCCCGCCGCACTTGTTCGGCCACCAGCGAGTGATCGCTGGTGAGCTGCTGCAAATTGCCGCTCCTCAGGAGATAGGCCCGCGAATCTCCGACATGCGCGATGCTTAGCTTCGAGCCATCGATCCACGCGGCGGTCAGCGTTGCTCCCATCCCGTGCTGTTCCGGATTCGCTTCCGCTGCGGCATAAATGTTTTTGTTCGCCAGATGCACCGCGCTGGTCAGCCGCTTGGTCTTTTCGCCCCAGGTTGGTACCGAATTTCCAACCAGCGTGGCTCCGGAATCCACCGCCGGATCCATGCAGGATTTGACGATGGTTTCCACGGCAAGCGCGCTGGCCACTTCGCCGTGCGCCTCGCCTCCCATGCCGTCAGCGAGGATAAACAGATTCAGCGGCTCGACAATGCGGAAGCAATCCTCGTTATTCGTGCGCACCCGCCCCACATCGGTTACGCCGCCGCTTACGATCCGCACAAATTCTCCCATTGCTGCTTGCTGTTTGAACCCGTGCCCACACCCGTACCCGGCAACCCTGTTCTCACGCTAGCAGACCCTTTCCGGCGGCGAAAGGTGCTGACGCTTACTGATTACTTGTTTTTTCGCGCCATTGGCCGCCCTGACACTCACAGAGGGTACAACTAAAACGGCATTTTGTGCCCTGTTTCTGCGGGGGCGGCAGCCCGCTCCCTGGCTGCGGTGCGGGCTTCCGCTATGGTCTGCCTCGCGTCGGGCGGAGCTCGGAACAAGGTCAGTTCGGCCTTCCTCTCCATGGCCAGGCTAAAAACCGACCGCGAACTCTTCCGGCTTTTCTCGATCTCCAGGTGTAGCCGCTCGCCGCAAAGCCCATGCAGTAGACGCCCAAGTTTGTTGTGACGATTACTTTTTGGCTGGGCTGACCCGGTAGATTCCTCGTAACCCCCTAGCCCTCGTATAATTAACACAGGGTCGGATATGTGGATCTTCCTTCTTGGGCCGTTTCTTTCGCTTCTTCCCGGACGGTGGCGCAAAGCGCTGCCATTCTACGATGCCGTGCACTGGCGCTCCGCGGCCATCCTCAGCGGGCTGGCAGAATCTGCCCTGGCCCTCGCCGGTCTCATGTACTGGTATTCGTACTCCGTGACCACCTGGGTCTCTCGCGCTCTGGACAACGTCCTTGGCAAAAATGCGCCGACTACGATCACTGATCATGACATTGGTTTCGCCGCGCTGGTGATTTGGGTCACTCACCCGCTGTCCTGGGCCATCGCCTTTGTTGGTGTCGAAGGGTTGACGCGCGTCTCGGCGGCTCTCGCCGATACCGTCCTGGGTTTATTTCCGTTGTATTTGCTGGAGCAAATCTACTCAAAGATTTTTCGCAGTGGAGCGCCGCAGCCCGCGGGGGCGGTTACGTTTTCAGAGAGCCACGTTTCCTCTTACCTCGGCGCCATGCGGGAAAAAATTGTAAGCGCGCGGCTTTCGCAGGTTCCCGACGAGCATTACATTCTGAAAAACACGTCAGAGGAAATTCTTGAAATTCGCACTTGGCGCGAGAAAGCGGACTGGAATCCGCCCCGCGTTGTTCGCTATGACAGCCATTATTACCGGCTGGAAGATTGCAGTCGAGGATCTGCGCCGCGTCCGTTCGTGTATAAATTGCGGCGATTGGCAGCCGGCGTTCCCGGCCGCACCGTTCTAGTCTATTCTCCAGAAGAAGCGCCAATCACAGCGAACCGCTGACAACAGGCGCGGCGTCCCGCTTCTCGCTCCCTTGCATAACGGTCTCTAGCTTCCTCAGCGTGCCGCCCCTCGACTACAATCTCCCCATGCCTGTTCTGCTCGTTCTGCGAGGCTTTGGTCTTCTGGCGGCGTTCTTTGCGCCATTCTTCTCCACAACCGCACAAAAACCGCCACCCCCTTCGGCGGGGCGCATTCTCCTACTGCCGCGAACCATCGTTTCCGGAGACCGAGCAACTCTGGCAGTCCTTGACGTGAACGGCCGGCTAACCCCCGGCGCGGCCGTCAGCTTTTCAAATGGCGACCGCCTGACCACGGATCGAACCGGTCGCGCGCTGTTCGTCGCTCCACTCACTCCCGGGGTCATCTTCGGATCAATCGCCGGGCACGAAGGCCGCGTCCCCGTAACGGTATTGCCGCCCGGCGAAACCGCCGCGAGTGCGGTTCAGGTTGAGGCGATCCCCAAAATCGCTTCCATCACAGACCGCTTTGAAATCACCGGCCGCGGCTTTTGCGGGGACGCTGACGCGAATCAAATCACCATTTCGGGCGATCCCGCTCTCGTGCTGGC
>Ga0207151_1066_pt1 | contig 25345 bp, 30 predicted proteins | sample Alteio_BWMinHeat_29_FD_153523 | JGI IMG/M metagenome (GOLD analysis project Ga0207151, IMG submission 153523) | Enriched cells from forest soil in Barre Woods Harvard Forest LTER site, Petersham, Massachusetts, United States -... | ecosystem: Environmental > Terrestrial > Soil > Temperate forest >... | reverse complement strand
TACTAGCATTTCAAGCGCTCTCGTAAGCCATGCGCTGCATGCCGGTGTAATTGGCAAATTGGGCGATTTCCTTGCGATAGGTGAGATTGACGGTACCGATCATCCCATGGCGGTTTTTGGCGACAATCACTTCGGCCATTCCAGGCTTATCCATGGGATCGTAGTAATCACGCCTCATGAGAAACATCACAATGTCGGCATCCTGTTCGATACTTCCGCTCTCGCGCAGGTCACTCATCATGGGGCGGTGGCCATGGCGCTCTTCCACTTTTCGAGACAATTGCGCTAGGCAAAGGATAGGAATATTCAACTCTCGCGCCAGATTTTTTAACATGCGCGAAATTTCTGCAATTTCGTTCTGCCTGTTCTCTTGAGTCCTGAACGATCCTGAACCGGTAATCAACTGTAAATAATCGATCATCAGAAATCTAATATCGTGCACTTCCTTCATGCGGCGTGCGCGAGCACGTAAATCTGTAACCTTGAGTCCAGGCTGATCATCAATGATCATGCAATGATTTTGCATCTCATGCACGGCTCCTACAATTCTCTGATATTCCGCGCCATTCAAAGCGCCGGTTTTGATTTTGTCTGACTCCACTTCCGCTTTGGAGCAAATGACACGATGTACAAGCTGTTCAGCACTCATTTCCAGTGAGAAAATGCCGACGGGCATTTTGCTTTTAAAGCAGATGTTTTCCGCAATATTGGTGCCGATGGCAGTTTTTCCCATGGCTGGTCGTGCAGCAAGAATCATGAGGTTGGATTTATTAAATCCGTTGAGGAGCTTGTCAAGGTCGATAAAATGTGTGGGTAAGCCTGTGATTCCCAAATCTTTATCGCCTAAAAGTTGGAAGCGCTCCTGCCTCTCTTGCAGCTCCTTGAGGTAGGGAAGACCCGACTCTGCTTTGACACCGCTTAAAACGTCGCCGATTAAAGTGCCTGCGACGGGGTGCGCGGATTGACTGATTTGAAAAAAGAGCTGCTGGGCATCATCTAGGGTGGCACTGACGTCCTCAGGTTCATCCAAAGCGTTCTTTTCAACCACTTGTGCGGCGTTAATCATCCGGCGCAGGATCGATTTATTTTTGATTAATTCGACATACTCTTCGATATAGGCGGATGTCCCGGCATATTGCGCCAAAGTTGTGATGTAAGCGGCTCCCCCGACTGCCTTGAGCTTATCTTGTCTCTTTAGTTCTTCACAGACCAAATGCACATCTACAGGCTTTTCATTTTTGTAGGCTGCCTTAAACACTTGAAAAATAATCTTGTTTTCCGTGTAGTAGAAATCGCTATCTTCCAGCACATCGGCAGCAATGTTGAGAGCGTTGACACTGGTCAACATGCATCCGAGAACCATCATTTCCGATTCTTTGGAGTTGGGGGCAATGCGAATTTTTGGATCAGCTTCAGCCATAAAAGGTTCTTTTAGAAAAAAACGGAAAGAGAGGGATTCGAACCCTCGATACCCTTTAGGGGTATGCGTCCTTAGCAGGGACGTGCTTTCGGCCACTCAGCCATCTTTCCACGTTGGTCCGACTATCGTAAGATACGGGGCCTTTTTATACAAGTTACAGGCTTACTTATATTTCTCTTAATAGTCTTGGAATTTGTCCAATAAGGTAGAAGGGAACAGAAAGCACATGGTCATGAAGAGATAGGGGGTGCTGCGAAATACGCACACCTACTGAACTTTTCTTTTCTGTCATAAATTGATTTAGTGATCGCAATTGGCCCGTTGTTCCAGCTTTGACCTCTATTGGAATGATCTGATGGTCAACTTGAATGACAAAGTCGACTTCAGCCATTGCTCCTTTCTTATCTCTTTCCCAATAAAAGAGTTGCATATTTGTATGGGGATCGGCATACGCTAATAATTCTTGCCCAACAAATTGTTCTGCAAGTCCTCCTGCATTAATGAGACTGGGACTTTTTTCCCACATTGCCGATAAGTTAATCTGATTTGCAACATTCATCAACCCTAAATCTAGAAAAAGAAGCTTAAACTTATTCTCTTTTGCATGGGCATAAAGAGGGATCCCTGATGCACTTGAAGCAATCACGCGATGTAATAATCCAGCCCATCCTAATTGTTCCAAAGCAATTTTGAGTTCCCTTGAACGTAGTTCAGGGTTGATATGGCTGTATTTAAAATGCTGCCCTATTAAGGTAGGTGCTCTAGAAAAGAACTCTTCCAAATACTTATATTGCGTTTTGGTGGTGTATTTCGAAAAGTCGCTACGATAGGTATCTAGCACTCTGCTGAGAATATGCTGGCATTCCAAAAAAGAGTTTTTCTCTATGAAGTCTTTTACAACTGCAGGCATCCCACCAATCAAAAGATACTGTCGATAAAAATTTAATAAATGTTGATGGATGACCTCTTCTTGAGATTGTTTGAGGGAAACTGTATCGATCCACTCCACTAATCTCACTTGTTGCAGGCCTATTAGAAATTCGCGAAATGATAAGGGCTTCAAGTATAAGAAAGAGACACGGCCTACAGGAAAAGAAAAATCTTCTTTGTGTAATGCAAATTCTAATAAAGACCCTGCCGCAATCACATGTAAGGATTGCATTTTTTCTTTAAAATACCTCAATGCTACAATAGCTTTAGGGCAATTCTGGATTTCATCCAAGAACAGCAAAGTTTTTTCGGGAACTATTCTTTGGTTAAGAAGCATTTCTAATTTTAAGCAGATTGTTTTTGGATCAAGGCTTTCAAAACAACTCACTAGCTCCGGCTGGAATTCAAAGTTAGCAATAGCAACAGATTCAAAATTCTTTTTCCCGAATGTTTCAATGATATAGCTTTTACCGACTTGCCGTGCCCCTCGCAATATTATAGGTACCCGATCCTTCTCATTTTTCCATTTCTGCAGAACTGACTCGATTTCTCGTTTCATCTTAAACCTCTTTTTTCTTAAATATAGCAGAATGGCGATTTTATGGGGGGTATTTCAGCCAATTTTTGGAGATTTTACGGGGGGTGTTTTGACCATTTTATTGTTTTATAAAATACTTAGATCTTATAATACCTTTGTTGTATTATAAACCTCTCATGAATGATGAAATTTCTTTTGACGAACTGCAGAGAGATTTAAAAGAGTATGATCTCTCTGCATTTCGACATGATCTCCTGGCCGGCATCACTGTAGCTTTGCTTACCCTTCCCCAAGCTATGGCTTATGCCCTGCTAGCTGGGCTCCCTTTAGCATGCGGCCTTCTCTCTGCTGTCTACTCTTCTCTCACGGCGGCTCTATTTGGTTCTTCTCGTCATTTGGTTGTGGGCCCTAGTAACGCCATCGCAATTCTAATTCTCTCAGGGACAACGGAGGTTCTTTACACCTACTACCGCGACTTAACGGGTCCAGAACGTGAAATTATTGCTGTACAGATCTTAACGCAAATAACTTTTTTGGCAGGTTCTCTACAAATTTTGGCCGCCTGGTGCCGGTTGGGCCGACTCACTCAATTTGTTAGTCAATCTGTGATGGTTGGATATATTGCGGGCACGGCTTTGGCGGTCATCATCAGTCAACTTTTTACTTTATTAGGCATTCCGCGTATGTTTGGAGTGCATTCTCTTTACGAAAATGCTGTGTATCTGGTGACACATCTCCATTATGCGCAATGGACCACCGTCTTCGTGGGTCTTGGAAGCTTAGGCCTTCTATTGGTATTTAAAAGAACCAATACACGCATTCCTATAGGATTAATCACCTTTATCATTGCCGGAATTGTAGTGGATGTCTTGGGCATTTCCTCCTATAGCGGAAGCTCCTTGCTGGCGCGTCTTGACCTTGATGAGCATATTCTTCCAAACGTGCAAGTGGTGGGTGATACGGGAGAACTGCACGATATTATTCCTCAAATTGATTTTCCTTTTTTTAACATGCACATCATTAATGGCATTCTGCCGGTAGCTTTTGCCATTGCTTTACTAAGCGTGATGGATACCACTTCCGTGGCCAAGACGATTGCTGCAAGCACTGGCCAACGGCTTTGCATCAACCAAGATATTTTCGGCATCGGCATTGGCAACTTAGTCTCTTCATTTATTGGCGCCATGCCAGTTTCAGGCAGTCCTTCCAGAAGTAATTTAAATTTTAGAAGTGGCGCCAGAACCCGCTTTGCAGCGGTTTTTAATGCTCTTTGTGTGGCTATGTTTGTCATGGCCCTGGGATTTTTTGTGTCGCGAATTCCGCTTGCCGCACTGGCAGCGTTGGTTTTGGTAACGGCTACCAGCATCGTTAACACTAGACAGTTCTTTTTCTGTTTGCGCGCCACCTCTTCCGATGCTTTAGTGCTGTGGAGTACTCTGCTGGCCTGTTTGTTTTTTAGCTTAGATATCGCTTTCTACATAGGCGTAGCGCTCTCTTTTACGTTGTATCTTAAAAAAGCAGCCATGCCTCAACTGGCTGAATATGAGATAGATGAATCTGGAGAGCTGCGCAACATCCACCCGGCAGAAGTACACACTCCAAAGGTGATACGGGTGATCAAAATTGAGGGGGAACTGTTTTTCGGTTCGGCGGATCTTTTTCAATCTACCTTGAAGGCGATTGCAGAAGATGATACCACCACGCGTGTGATCATTTTGCAGTTGAAAAATGCCCGCGACATCGATGCCACAACCTGTTTTGCCTTAGATCAGCTGCATCGATTTTTGTCAGGCTCAGGGAGATATTTGATTGCCTGTGGCATGACCGAGCACGTATGGGAAGTGTTGGCGAGTTCTGGGTTAGTAGAGCAAATAGGCAAAGACAATCTTTTTGTTTTCGAGCCTCAGCACCCCGCACAGCATATGCAGAAGGCTGTTCAAAGGGCAAGAGAGCTCATTCAACAACCCGCACTAAAAGAGCTTCCTCAGGAAGAATTGCCGCTAGCCAAAGAAATGACCAGTTAGCGGGCTTTTTCTCATCCTTGCGGGACAAGAAGTGCAACGATTTTTCCAACAAGTTCTTTACCCTGTGCAGGATTTCTCAGGAAAAGATAGGGAGCCAGATGTCTCAATTCTCTGCATTGCATTTCGATTACATGATCAAGGGAAACTGATTTTGTAAGTGCTCGAAGAAGTTCCACAGACGGTTGTGGATTGGAGATTAAGCTTGCTGCTTGATAAGCCACAAGCGGTTGTCCGCTCTTTAATGCATCTTCTGCTAACTCTTGGAATTCTTTATCCAAAGTGTCTCTTTGTGTGGAACCACAAACATCATATAACTTCAAAAAATTAGCGATTTGTTGCGGGGAAAACGACTTTACAGTCTCTAATGAGGTATCCAATATATTTCGGAACGTATACAAGTGAGATGGCGCAAGATGGGAAATTAATTTTAGTTTGGCTTTAGTTGCTTCGCTCTCTGCTAATTTGTTAATTTCAGCAAAATAGAAAGCTAACAAAGGCCCTGTATTCATAAATTCCAAACAAAGTCGTGTAGACAGATGCACAGCTTTTAAAAACTGTTTTCCTTGTATGAAATACTCTTGGTAAGGATAAAGGGGCTAATGGCTTTGCAGGAACCATTCTACCTACTGCAGAAGCAGGTCCAGGTCCGGCTCCTGCACCAGCACTGGGTCCTTGTTCAACATTCTCTACACTCTTAAAGTTACCTAACAAAGATTGAATGTTTTTAATTTCTCCCTCTAGATTTTCTCCAGGCACCTTGGCTTTTGATTTTAAAGTTTTAAAAGCAGCTTTTAACGAATCCCCGTCAGAGGGAGAAAGAAATTTAACGACGGCTCTAACATTTTTACTTAAATCTTCAATAGAAGTGGGTTTTAATTTTCGATGTTCTTCGAACCTGCTTAAATTGTTATGTAATCTATCACGAACAATTGCATACGCGCTGAGTGCTGCCATAGAATATCCTCCTTTTATGAAATATTAGATTCGTTATCATCTTTGGATGATTTACTTTTTTCTTTGCCTTTTAGATAAAGCCGAATGGGACAACCCTGAAATTGATACTCTTCCCGGAATTGGTTGTAGAGGTATTTTTTGTAGGACTCTGTCATTAAATGTGGGTGATTCACAAAAAGTACAAAAACCGGAGGCTCTACACTCACTTGCGCCATGTAGTAAATGCGCAAACGCTTTCCCATCACCATGGGAGGGTGGTTTTTCTGTAAAGCATCTCCAATGAACTTGTTGAGTTGATGTGTCGGGATCCTGGTCGTAGAGGCCTCTCTCACCTGCTTTACAATAGGTAAAATCTTCTCCACATTTCTTCCGGTTTTTGCGGAAATAAAAAGCGTGGGACAATGCCGCAAGAATGGAACTTGCTCCTCAACTGCTTTTAAGCAGTGTTCCATCCGGAAGCCCTTCACTAAATCCCACTTGTTAAAAAGCAGAATGCATCCCTTGCCTGATTCCTCTATAGTATTGGCAATCTTTTTATCCTGTACTGTCAGGCCTCGTTCTGCATCCAACATTAAAAGACATACATCAGCACGTTCTATGGCTCTTTCGGTACGGATGGCTGCAAATTTATCCACCACATCGTGCTCCGCATGCTTTCGTCGAATTCCTGCAGTATCTATAAGGGTGAAGGGCTCATCTTCATAGACAAATTCTACATCGATGCTATCGCGCGTTGTTCCGGGAATGGGGCTGACAATGCAGCGTTCCTCATTGAGAAGATAGTTCAGGAGCGACGACTTTCCTACATTAGGCCGGCCTACGATGGCCATGGAAGTGGCGGCTTTGATCTCTTCCGAACTTACTCTAGGGACGTTTTCTAGGGCAGTTTCAAGCAGTTCTGCGATATGCCAATTTTGTGCAGCAGATACCGCTACCATCTTTTTGATGCCCAAGCTTTGGAAAGGATGCATCTCCTGCTCGTGTTTGGGGGAGTCAATCTTGTTGATAGCAAGACATAAAGGCTTTTTTGTGCGTAATAGGAGCTTTGCAACTTCTTGATCTAGATCAGTAATGCCCACCTGGTTATCGACAACCAGGATTAGGACATCGGCTTCTTCAATGGCAATTTCAGCTTGACGCTTCACCTCGTCATTAAATTCCGCTTTTGATCGCGCGTTAATTCCCCCTGTATCGATCACTTGAAAGGGAAATCCAAATAGATCTGTAACAGCGTAAAGTCGATCGCGAGTCACTCCTTCCGCTTCGTCCACAATGGAAATCTTTTTCTTACAAATGCGGTTAAATAGGGCGGATTTTCCTACATTTGGGCGTCCGACAATTGCAACTTTAAGTAATTTATTCGTCATATTATGAAATTCGATCTAGAACTTTCCTTAATAAATCGTCCAGCCAATTTACCTTAAATGAAGGAGTTTTAGCAACAATATTTCTAAAATCCTCTAAAAGATCATGTAAAATGTTGTCCATTATCAGCATAATTAGTTCCTTACTGAACAGGATCCCATTTTAAAAAGACGCCTTGAGGAGTACAAATTTTGCGATACAACCAAGGATCTGAATTTTCGCGCATTAAACGGTCACAACCCATGGTAAAGCCTGTTAAAAGGCCATATTTCTTCATAGCCTCAAGGGTATACTGAGAACTGCTCGGATAAAAGTGACTACGTGGTCCATCAGCCGGAGAGAGAACGTTTTGATGGAATTGAATCGCTTTGCCGGCCAGTTGGCCTAAAAAAGAACTTTTTTCTTCCAAGATTTTCTCAGAGACTAAGCAAAGGTCTGCATCTTTGCCCCAGGGATCCGCCCTTAAGGGGAAATCCAATAGAATGAATGAAATTAATAAATATTTAATTACTACCATGGCAGTAAATCTTACCCCAATGTCAGGAACAAAGCTATTGATTTCTTCCTGTAAATATGGTATAATATCTTTTTTAAACGTAGAAAAGGCTCTTTTATGATACTCGTCCTCCTCCTTTATGCTCTATTTGCCAGTGTATTTACGATTGCCAAAACGGGATTAGAGTATTCGCAGCCCCTATTTTTTGTGGGCGTTCGCATGGCTTTTGCCGGGATATTCTTATTGGCTTATCAATTACTCTTTAGCAAAGACAGAATTGCCTGGAATCGCCTCAAATGGAGCAAAATTCTTCTTCTAGGCCTTTGCAATATCTATCTCACCAATGTTTGCGAATTCTGGGGGCTTAAGTATTTGACCTCTATTAAGACCTGTCTGATCTACAGCCTGTCGCCTTTCCTATCCGCCCTATTTTCTTACTTGATCTTCTCAGAGAAAATGAGCTTCAAAAAATGGGGAGGTCTTATTATTGGTTGTGTAGGCTTGTTGCCAATTCTCTTGCAACACACTGTCGAAGAAGAGTCTGCTGGGCAGTTTTTCATCTTTTCTTGGCCGGAACTCGCTGTACTCTCAGCAGCTGTCTTGAGCGTTTACGGATGGATTCTTTTGCGACAGCTTGTGCGTGAAGAAGGGCATACGCCTATCCTAGTAAATGGTTTAAGCATGCTTTTCGGAGGATTTTTGGCGACGATGCATTCTTCACTGACAGAAAATTGGAATCCTATTCCTGTCACTGAAATCTTGCCTTTTGTAGAATGTTCGCTGCTCTTAATTGTCATTTCAAACCTGATCTGCTACAATCTCTATGGATATTTATTACGTAGATTTTCAGCCACTTTCATGTCGTTTGCAGGCTTTACAACGCCTTTTTTCACAGCGCTGTTTGGCTGGATATATTTAGGAGAATCGGTTTCATGGACATTCTTTTTAGCCACTACCATACAACTAGGAGGACTTTTCCTATTCTATCAAGAAGAGCTTCTCCGCAAACCTGCTGCACAACAAGCTGTTTAAGAACTAGTTTATGACATCTTCAGCCGCCATTTCTGCACCTGTAGAACAATGTGCATATAAACATTCGATTTCCGAAATCACTCGAGACATGTTGCCGATATTCGACAACCTCATTTACTCCTACTTACTTTTTAATGTTATTTTTCTTTTCGTAGGGGCTGTGGAGGGCATTCTGTTCCTTTTCTTCTTTACTTTCTTAATGAAGTCCGCCCTGCTTGCCTTTACATTGGCAATACTTCTCATGACATTTTTCTCGTACTGCATCCTTAAAATCTACCTCCAAAGCCGTAAACCTGAACAATTTGCCGATCTGGTGACTCACTTTAAGGAAAAGTGTCGACAAAGCATAGAAGCCCCTTCAGATATGGCCCAAGCGTATGCTCGGTTTTCAGAAAATTTAAAAAGTCGAGAGTTGAAGCTGTACACTATACCTGCCTGCTTAAATGCCCTCAGGCCTATCTTAGAAAAATACAGCTCTTGGTGCCATTGGGAAGAAATCTATAAAATGCGCGAAATTCTCCTTCAATGTGCCATTGAAGAACATCTGAATCTTGTCAAACAGCAACCCACAAGCTTGTCAGCACATGCATCTTTAGCCAATGCGTATGTCATGCTTACAGAATTGTATGCTTCTACCGGCAGTAGAGAATTCCTCTCCAAAAATTCAACAGAACTGCTGAAGGAAAAATTTAAAAAAACCTCTTCAAAAGTAGTGGAGGAGTTTAAAATTCTGCATTCATTTGCACCTAATGATTCTTGGGTATATGAACAGCTCGCCTATAGTTATCGAGATTTAAAAATGTCCAAAGAAGAGATCGAGACGTATGAAGCGCTGCTCAAACTTAACCCCTCTTCTTCAGAAACCCTCTTTAAATTAGGTGTACGCTACTTTCAACAAGGAAGCAATGCCCAAGGACTGCTCATCTACGAACGTCTTAGGCAGATCGACAGCAGCCGCGCAAACGACCTAATCACATATTATGGGCGAAGTTAAGATTCACAGATCTTTTGAAAAATTTACTGGATCGTGTTCTCTCTAGTATTCTCAAGATAATGAAAACCAGTGATCTTTACGGGCGGACGATGAGGGAACTTGGCTGTAATATTTAATATTCCTCCCATAGCATGAATATAGGAAGCTAAGGTCGAAAGCAATAAATCAGAACGTCTTTCTAATCGAGAAATGGCATCTTGCCTCATGTGTAGCTTGTTTGATAATTCTTCTTGAGTGAATTCTAATGCTTTTCTCAAATCGCGTAAGGTTAATTCCTCGTCAATTAGCTCCTTAGCACGTTTTTTAATATTCTTATGACGTTTTGGTGACATTTTTTTTAGTTTATCTTTTAAAGAAATGCTCATGCTAATCCTCACAAAAATTTGATAGATGCTCTGAGAACCTATCATCAGCTTTTTTAATTAACTTTTTGTAAAAAAGTTTCTCATTGACCCCAGCCTTATTTCCCGCCGCAAGAAGTAGTGCTTCTCTCCTAGGGTCAAAAGCAAAAGCGATTCTCCATACACCTTTCATAAAATTAAATCTTAATTCTTTCATATTAGGAAAATTGGACCCTTTTAATGTATCAACATACGGCCTACCTAACTGAGGGCCAAATTTCTCTAGAAGCAAGGCGTGTGCCAATAACTCATCTTGAATGCCTTTTTCCTGCATGTCAAGTTCAGTCTCAAACTTGTCATGCAATCTCACTACCCAGTTCATAAATATGATCATGCCATAAAAGTCATATGTGTTCAAGATCATATTAACTTTCCTGAGATTCGGAGTAGATATGAGCCAACATTAGGTTTACCGCGGAGCCACAGAGCACGCTGAGCAAGCGCAGAGAACTTGAGCCTGGCGCATACTTTAGGGCATTTGCGGTTGCAAAAGGGGCGATTCTCTGTGACTATTGTCTTGCGAGTCGAGTGTTGACGGGCTTGTCATCGATACCAAACGCCCGGTAGGGGTTAATATCCAGCCCGCCTCTTCTAGTGAAACGTCCATACACCGAAAGTGCCTTTGGACGGCACCTTGACATAATATCCATGAAAATTCGTTCAATGCATTGCTCATGAAATTCTAAATGCTTGCGGAATGAAATTAAGTAGGCCAATAGACCCTCACGTATTATTTGAGGCCCTTCGTAATACACTTCTACTGAAGCCCAGTCAGGTTGACCTGTAACAAGGCAATTTGACTTCAAGAGATTGCTGTAGAGCCTTTCCTTTGTAATCTTCTCTGTTGCCTGCAAAAGGGAAGAGTCCACTTCATATTCCGTAATTTCTAGATCGATATCATCAATGCTCTCACCCGAAAAGCTCCCCAGGCTGGTACATGGAAAGGTATTAGGGAGAAATAATTCTACGGTTACGGCTGCTCCGGTTGTTTTTGAGAGGTCTTTCTGCAAGAATTCGCGCATCTGCTGTACAGAATCAAAACGCGTTTGATTAAAGCTGTTAAGATAGAGCTTAAAGGATTTCGACTCGATCAGATTAGGGGATTCGCAAGGCACATGAAATGCCCCTAGAGCTACCTCCGGCTTGCCTTTTTTATTTAACCAAGACAATTCGTAAGCATTCCAAATATCTACTCCATGAAAAGGCAGTTTTCCTTCCACACCTATTTCTAGGCGCTTTCCCTCTCGGGCTATAGGGAAAAGCAGCTCTGGGGTGTATGTGTCTATGTAGGGTGAGCTCTTTCCTAAAGGCGCATCATTTAGGTTTTGTGTCAAGATAACGACTTTCCTTTAAAGCCTCAGTGCTCTTTGGAGGGTGAGCTTTTTTGTATGCAGCTTCAGCATTTTGCTGCTGATATGCAAACATGCGGCTTTGGAAATACTTCTCAAAGCGACTGTTCCACTTATCAAGGTGCCACCTATGTAAGTAGTCATCTTTTATGTTAAAGGCGTAGTAGTACACCATTCCATTTTCCATAATGATGCAACCAATGTAAAAGGGATCGTTGTAGACGCCGTAGAAGGCTTCAAAGTTAATGGTCACTTGAATTTGGTCTGCGGTAAAGGGGTAAGGTCTTAACTGTTGGGATACAGCGCTGTTGTTGATGCGATCAAGCAGGCCATCCACAACATAAACAAGGAGTTGTCGCGCCTCACACATTTCTAAAATGGCCATAGAATTAAACTGCATTCGAATTGTAGAGTTAAAAGGCTCTGCGCAAACATAAGATGTTTCTAAGTTGAGGCGTTTGTCGTGGTGTAGTTCAGTTGTGAAGTCCCAAATGATTTTTGAGATATCTGTTGTATCCGTGTATTCAAGCACACGATCTTTGTAAAAATTGTATCCGTGAGGAGTGGAGCAGCAGCCGGTCATGATCACTGCTATGACGAGTAAGTAGAAAAGTCTGGACATGAGATTTCCTTGTTTAGCCATCTATGTTATTCATTAAGCAGATATTTGAAAAGTGTTGCTGTACCATTCCACAAATTTACCCAGCCCTTCTTCCAAAGAAAACTTCGGTGAAAACCCTAAATACTGCTTGCTTAAACTGATATCGGCGTGAGTGCTTAAAACATCCCCTAGCTGCATGGGAAGCAACTTTTTCTTTGCCTTTCTGCCGGTAATTTTCTCAAGAATCTCAATGAATTTCAATACGCTTACTGGCTTCTCATTCCCCAAATTATAAAGTTCACTTTTTGAAGTTTTGCGATCGATTGCAGCCAAGATCCCCTCAACAATGTCATCCACATAAGTAAAATCTCTCTCCATTTTACCTTCGTTGTACACCTCTATCGGCTCTCCGGACATAAGGGCTTTTGTAAAAGAAAAATAGGCCATGTCAGGTCGACCCCATGGTCCATAAACTGTAAAAAAACGCAGGCCGATCGTAGAAAATCGATACAAAGCCTGATAGGTGTCCGCGAGTAACTCATTACTCCTTTTGGTAGCGCCATAAAGGCTTGCAGGATGATCTACAGGGTCGTTTATCGAGAACGGCGTTTTGCTGTTGCGGCCATAAACAGAAGAAGAAGAGGCGTATACTAAAGAGACCTGTTTTTGTTTGCGACACCATTCTAAAACATTCACAAATCCCTCAATATTGGCTTTGACATAGGCTTGAGGGTTTGTTAGAGAGTATCGCACGCCTGCTTGTGCTGCCAGATGTACAAAGTGTGTAGAGTCCTGACAAGCTCTTGAGAGCGCTTCGGCATCGCAAATATCCCCTTCGACGACTTTAATGCCCTCTTTTTCTAAGATTCCCGTTCGTTTGCGCTTAAGATCAGGAGAATAGTAATCATTAAAATTGTCGAAGCCTAACACCTCATCTCCACGTCTTTTCAACGCGCGTGCAAGATGAAAACCGATGAAACCTGCAGCACCTGTAACGAAAACTCTTTTAGAACTCACTATTTTTCCTTAATATGGATACAGAGGAGCATTATATACAATGTCCACAATCATTGCTGCATTTGATTTTGATGGTACTCTAACTTATCATGATTCTTTACTGCCCTTTCTCCGTTTTATGAAAAAGGATATTGCAACCACTTGTCACTTAATCACTGAAATTCCTGCATTTATACAGTATGAAATGGGTCTTCTCTCGCGGCAAGATATTAAAGAAAGATTGCTAACCGATTTTTTGGCCGGGATCTCTTATCATTTCGCTTTCGAAAAAGGCAAGGAATTCGCAAAATATAAAATTCCCTCTTTACTAAAGCCAAACGCACTAAAATCCCTTTCCTGGCACCGCTCTCAGGGCCATTGTTGTGTACTTGTCAGTGCAAATATTGACCTCTACCTAGACCCATGGGCAAAGATTACAGGCTTCGATCACGTCATCTGCTCATGTTGTGAAGTAAATGCTGGGGGGTATTTGACAGGGCGACTCATAGGAAAAAATTGTTGGGGTCCGGAAAAATCCCGTCGATTATTCGAACTTCTTGGGGATCAAATCACTTTATATGCCTATGGTGATAGCCGAGGAGATAAAGATCTTCTTTCAATTGCAGATTACTCATTTTATCGCACTGTTTAGGCTCTTTTCTTGCTTGCAAGAAATGCCTCTTTGCCTAGAATGTCTGCAAAATTATGAAGGATTATTAATGAAATGTCCTTTTTGTCAATGTGAAGAATTAAAGGTCACAGACTCTCGCGATGCAATTGAAATGAACGCCATTCGACGGCGTCGTGAATGTTTGAAATGCCAAGAAAGATTTACCACATTTGAAACCATTGAACTCAGTATGCAGGTACATAAGCGCGATGGTCGCTTTGAAGATTTCCTGCAAAGTAAGCTTATCAATGGGCTTATAGCAGCTTGTCGGCATACAAAAATTAGCAATGAACAGGTCATCGCCCTTGCCTCGGAAATCACAGGTGATCTTGTTCAACGCCAGGTGCGCGAAATTAGCACTCGGGAATTGGGGGATATGGTCATGCAGCGTCTTCAAAGCTTGGACTCAATCGCCTATATCCGCTTTGCCTGTGTGTATCAGCGTTTTCAAAATATCGAACAACTCATCGAAGCCATTCAAGCCATTAGGCCTAAGGATTCTCTTTGATTCAAAATTCTCATCATGATACATAAAGGCGAAAGTATCAATTAAGGAAAGCTATGGCGCTCAAGAAACAAGAAATTGCAAAGTTTAAAAAAGAACTTGAAACAATACGTGCACAGATTTTGCGCTCACTGCGTGGGTCGACCGAAGAGGTTAAGACTCAAGATGATACTGGTGCGTATACCCAACACCAAGCTGATAAAGGCACCGATGACTTTGTACGCACTATCAACCTAGAAGTGACAAACCAAGAATATAGCATATTGAAATATATCGATCGCGCCTTAGAGAAAATTCAAGAAAACACTTATGGGGTCTGTGACATCTCGGGCGAGGATATCCCTAAAGGTCGATTAGATGCTGTTCCCTGGGCCACAACGACTGCCAAGGCGCAAGAAATGTTAGAGAAAGGGCAATTATAGTTCCCTCTTTCTCCCGCCTATTCTATAATGAACCTATGTTCGCTGTTAAGAATAAAGTGTTTCTTCCCTTTGTCCTGATTGTATTTGTTTTATCGCTTGATCTTTTTTCAAAAGCATTTATCCACCAAAACATCACCCCCATGGAAATGGCTCAGCCTATCTATCCTTACGGCGGCATTGGAGTATTTGAAAACGCCCTTGGCATAGAATTTTCTATTACTCATGCTAAGAATAAAGGTGCTGCCTGGGGGATCTTTTCCGATTGGCAGCAAGTTCTTTCCCTTCTACGCATTATTTTGGTAACAGGGTTGGTGATCTATTTAATCGCATTTAATCAAAATCATAAATGGCGTTTCCCTTTAGCGCTTATCATCGCCGGCGCCACCGGAAATATTGTCGACACCTACCTATATGGCCATGTCGTCGATATGTTTCATTTCGTCCTATGGGGATATGATTATCCGATTTTTAATGTTGCAGACTGCTCCATTTTTCTAGGAGTGTCTTGGATTCTGCTTAACTCTTTCCTAGAGAAATCCCGCACATGCCCCCGATAGTATCGCTTAGTACACCCAAACCGGCCATGTTAAGCTCAAAATGGCTCTACGTGCCTGTTTTGATCGATGCCCAAGAAATGCAGGAACTGTTTAAGGCGCTGGGAAATTTTTTTATTTATAAAGTGAGCTGCATCACCAAAAAAGGCGTAGGAGGCATTTCACAGGCAAGTTTTTTGCAGCAGTACGAAGAATACATCAGATTTTTACAAGAGGGACAAATTCCTCCTGAGGATACCTTCAGACATCTTTTCTCCTCAGTATTCACTTATACAGAAGACGCCCTCTTTGCTGTAGAGGTACAGGAGGAGCGACAGATCATTCGCGTTCAAAAACCTGTCGTGCAGCTCCAACCCCATCGGATGGGATATTCGCAAGCGGATGGCAAGTTTCGTTCAAAAACTTTCGGCCCCGACACAATAAGCTGGGGCATTCTTTTCAGTTATCCTCAACTCTTCCAAGAAAGTCAATCACATGAAGTTTTGGATGTCGATGATCACTTCCCCAATACGGAACTTTTTCGCAACCTGCAAAAATGGGTACGCCATCATACTTCCGCGACCCCCTTTATCATAGGCGATCAAAAAATCAATGTTCCCATGCGCTTGGGAAAAAAATGCTTCTCCTGGATTAATCATCACCCTCAACTGATCGCCAAAGGAATCAAAGTAAAGCTATGAAAATAGAGGTTGTGGCCATCGGTAATGAAGTGTTAGCTGGTCTTGCGGTAAATACAAATGCTGCCTTCATATCAAAAGAGCTTTCACAAGCCGGCATGAGGCCTACTAAGCATCTAACTCTTCCGGACGATCGAGAAACTTTGCTGCAAGAACTTGGAAACTCCTTAAAACAAAATGATGTAGTCATTACCACAGGCGGCCTTGGACCCACGTGCGATGACATCACGCGCGCCATTGCTGCAGAACTTTTCCATTCAGATTTTCGTTTAGATGAAAATATTGCGAAGGAACTTTCTAGACGCTATGGCACCAAAGCAGCTGTAACAGATCAAGCTACGGTCCCTACTAAAGCCAAAGTGATAGAAAATCACATCGGCAGCGCGCCGGCTCTCATTTTGGAAGAAGGCCCCTCTTGCCTTATTTTACTGCCGGGAGTACCTTCGGAGATGCAAGACCTCTTTATGCGAGGCGTTCTCCCATTTTTGAAAAATCGCTTCAAGGATAGTGTCAAAAGGTTCAGTAAACGTTTGCATTTGGTGGTGATGCCCGACTCTGCTATCAGCGAAGCCTTAGTCGACCCAATACTTAGACAAATACAAAAGATGACACCTCATCTAGAAATTGGCATCTACCCTTCTCCGGGCATTCTGATGGTGCAGTTTACATCGGATAAACAGGATGACCCGGATGTGGATGCGGCAATAAAGGAGCTAAGTAAACATTTCTCTAGACATGTCCTTGACATCCCTTCAGGAAAAATTGAAGAGCTCCTCCAGCAACGTTTTCTCTCATCCAAATGGACCCTGAGCATTGCCGAGTCTTGCACAGGCGGCCGACTCGCTGCCCGATTAACCGCTCTACCAGGCTCCTCGGGCTATTTTTTAGGATCGATCGTGGCCTATTCAAACGAATCTAAAACAAAATTTTTAGAAGTCCCTCCTGACACTATCCAAGACCATGGTGCCGTAAGCTCAGAAACCGTTTCAGCAATGATGAAGGGCATTTTAAATAGTACAAAAAGCGACTTCTCCATAGCCGTAACAGGCATAGCCGGACCTGGTGGGGGCACCGAAAACAAGCCCGTAGGACTTATTTGGGCGGCAATCGGACATCGCGATCACTCCCCATACATTTTTTCTTTTCGCGCTCCGGGCCATCGCAATACCATTATGGAATTCACAGTCAATGTTCTCTTAGCCCAATTGTTAAAGTATGCCGATCGATTATAATAAAGCGCTTGAAAAACTCTCTTCGATCGGTCAGCCTGAACTCCTCACGCATTGGGATACTCTCACGTTTCAAGAAAAAGCAGATCTTCTACAAGATATTGCAAACTTAGATTTGCAATCTCTTGAAGTTCAGAAACAGATGCTCGTAAGAAAAGAGCCCGAAAATAGATCTTGGGAACCATTTTCTCAATTTTCTATCCTCGGAAATAAGGAAGATGTCGAAAGAGGCAAGGAACTGATCGCTGAGGGAACAGTCGGTGTAATGATCATAGCCGGAGGTCAAGGCACACGCTTGCGTTTCAATGGTCCCAAAGGCATGTTTCCCATTACCCCCATCACGCATAAAAGCCTTTTTGAATGGTTTTGCGAGCGCATTCGAGTTATTTCTGCAAAAGTAGGCCGACCCCTGCCCCTGGCCATCATGACTTCTCCACTCAATGACTCCATCACCCAAACTTATTTTCAAGAACATAATTTTTTTGGTTTAAGACCATCCCAGGTGTATTTTTTTTCCCAGCAGATGCTTCCTTTTTTGGATGAAGAAGGCAAACTCTTCCTGAACAAGAAAGGCTCCATAGCCAATGGCCCCGATGGCAATGGATATTCTTTGCGCTATTTTGAAAATCAAGGGCTCTGGGAGAAATGGCAGGATCTGGGTGTCGCTTACCTGAATTATATTTTAGTCGATAATCCATTGGCGGACCCGTTTGATGCGGAATTGATCGGATTTCAAGATCGGCATCATGCCGAAATCGCTATAAAAAGCATCTTGCGACAAGATGAAAACGAAAAAGTGGGCGTGATAGTCCAAAATAAGCAACAAATTTCCGTAGTGGAATATTCGGAGTTTCCTCCGCAAGAAAGCCACGCCAGAGATTCTCTAGGCCATCTTAAATACCCATGCGCTAATCTAAGCCTCTACTCCTTCCGAATGGACTTTGTTAAGAAAAGCGCTCAAATTGAGTTACCACTCCACAAGGCTCTGAAGAACACTGCTGGTATCAATCGCGATGAATACGCATGGAAATTTGAAAGATTTATCTTCGATCTTCTGCCCCATGCCAAAAATGTGCAAACCCTCGTCTATCCCCGTGAGGAGTGTTTCGCCCCTCTAAAGAATTTTTCAGGAAAAGACAGCTTAACGAGCGTGCAGGAAGCCCTACAAAAAGATGCCGACAGGCGTTTCAAAGCTGCCACAGGCAAAGAACCTCCTCCCCATCCCTACGAACTAGATCAACAATTATATTTTTTATCATACTGGGCAGCAATGCGCTCAGGAGGGGACGGTCCGTCGTCTTATTAGATCTACAAGGTTGCAGTCTATTGCCTGCTCTTCCGCAGATTTTTTAGAAAAGCCACCCATGAAACATCCTTCAGAATCCGCAAAATATGAAGTATACGCAGGGCTACCAATGCATTTTTTCCACTGCCTTGCTAATTGTGCGCGATCGATCTCCCGTCCTTGAACATATTTTTTCATCCGCTCAACACTTTCTTTCTGTGCCTGCACTGACAGCGATCTGTATGGCAGCATACTAAAGAGCGTGTTGCATTGGTTATGATTTACTGGTGCGGCCATAAGTTTACCTTTGGGTTTATGTGATAAAGGATATAGTAAGGCTCATTTTGTTTAAGGTCAAGCTTGCTTCCTTAACTGATACAGACCACTAAAAAGCGTTGAATCATGGCATTAATTTGTTTGGGAACCTCAAGAGTTGCCCGAGGGACTGAACCAAGTACCTGGCCATAAGAGAAAGATGCATACGTAGACTTCTTCTTAGTCTCCATGTCGAGGACCTTCATACCAATCAAACATATCTCTTCGAAGTTTGGCCATACGACCATCAGGATGACAAAAGACGAGTCCTTCAGCCAAAACCTGTTTCTTAAATACTCGTTCGGTAAAAAGGCTGTTTAGGTTTTTAAACCAGTCGCTGATCGATTCAAAGGTCTTTGGGTACTTGTTATTAATCCAAGATTTCCAGTGACATCTCTCATACAAGTAACTAAATGGTACGAAAAGGGGGTGATGCACTTCGTGCAGGTTAGTATTGATTTCAGGGCCGATCAGCTCGCCGAAGACGCGTTCATCAATAAAAGTATCAAGCCAGCCTTTTTCGGCGGAGTGCAGGATACCTAAGAGAAAGAGACTTCTTTTGCCTTCATTTTTGGCATGAATTTCGATTGGTTCTTGCAAAATTCTTGTTGTACGATTATCGACGGCAACAACTCTACCATTTTTAAAATGAACACAAATATTCGTTCCATGCAGCTTGTCAACAGCGCGTACGCCATCTTCGAAGACCCATTCATAACCTTCTTCGACTTGTGGTGTGACAACATAGTCGCCACGCTCATTATGAATGCGCTTAAAGGGGCTTTTGATCTTTTGAAAATCGATGATTGGTGGATGTGTCATGAAAAACCGTTTTTTTACTAATCACTTTCTTTTGAAAGATCTTTTTCGATATCTCGTTTCATAGCATTTTGTCAGTTATACAAGGTAAAAATAGACAAAAATTGTCATTTTTACAAGGTAAAAATAGACAAAATTTGAAGGTAAGCGGTTTTAGGAAGTCCCACCGCAAGTCATACAAACGCTTTTCAGCAACCGCGCAAGTAGAACTCAAGACCCCCTTATCCCTATGAACTCGATCCAAAATTATATTTTTTATGATACAATCCGGAATTATGAGTATAGGCATTCTTGGCACAGGCACTTGGGGATTCTGTCTTGCATCCCTTCTTCGTTCAAAAGGCTTCTCTACTACCTCGTGGTCGCGAGACCCGGAGCTTGTGCAGCAACTCGCTGCTGGTGAAGAACATCCCTTTCTTTCCGGACATAAAGCTCGTGAAGGAATGAAATTCACTACAAATCTCTCTGAAGCTGTCAACAATGTTGATTGTATTGTCGAATCGGTCACCTCTGCTGGCCTACGCTCCGTCTTCGAACAGATCAAAAAGATCAAACCACCCTTCTGTGCCATCGTCTTGACCTCAAAAGGCATCGAACAAAATAGTGGTCTCATCCTCCCCGCCGTTCTAGAAGAAATCCTCGGGAAAGAAATACACAATCACATCGCTTGCCTGAGTGGTCCTAGCTATGCTCAGGAGGTCATAAAGGGCTTGCCAACATCTGTTGTGGTGGCCGCCTACCACCCGGATCTCATGAACTTTGTCAGCGAAATGTTCACAACTCCCTATTTCCGCATCTACCCAAATGAAGATGTCCTAGGAGTCGCCTATGGGGGAGCTTTAAAAAATATCATCGCTATAGCTTGCGGCATCGCAGATGGTTTGAGCCTAGGCCACAGCACTAAAGCAGCCATCATGACACGCGGCCTGCATGAAATTCGCAAACTTGCCGTGGCCAAAGGCGCTAAACCCGAAACCCTCAGCGGTCTTTCCGGCATGGGAGATCTTTGCCTGACATGCAGCTCCCTGATCAGTCGAAATTGCCGCTTCGGCTACTTGTTAGCTAAAGGTCTTACCTCACAGGAAGCTCAAAAAGAGATCGGAATGGTTGTTGAAGGCCTCTACACATGTGTCTCAGCGCTGCAGCTCAGCCAAGCCCTTAACATTCCTATGCCGATCACAGAAATGGTGTACAAAATAACGTATGAAGAAATGCCCATCCAAAAGGCGGTTCAAGGGCTTATGGAACGCACTGTCAAGGCGGAGCACCTATGAAGGTCATCACGCCCGATCAAATGGCATCCATCGAGGAACAAGCTTATCGAGAAGGTGCTTCCACATCCGATTTTATGGAAGAAGCCGGAAGTGGCATCGCCCTGATTGTGCATGATATTGCAGACCAGAATGAACTCGACCGCAAAGTCATTCTACTGTGCGGAAAAGGGAATAATGCAGGCGATGCTTACGTGGCCGGTATCCAATTACTAAATCTTGAGTATGAAGTCACCGCCTATCAATTATTCCCCATGGAAGAGTGCAGCGACCTGTGCAGAAACAATCACTTCTCTTTCCAGAATGCCGGGGGGTTTGTCTACGAGATCTCTTCGAGCGACCGCATAGAATTTCCTCATTCTGGCATCATTGTGGATGGCATTTTTGGCACAGGATTCAAAGGATCCGTTAAAGAACCGATCGCTTCCTTCATAAAGATGGCAAATTCTTCGAAGCTGTCCATTGTGGCTGTGGATATACCCTCAGGCCTAAATGGCGCAACCGGAGAAGTGTCCGGAGAAGCTATCATAGCCACCACTACAGGCTTCTTAGGCCTGCCAAAACTGGGTTTTTTCCTCAGAGACGGCTGGAATCATGTAGGAAAATTGCTCTATGTCGATTTTGGCATAGATAAAAAATTAATCGATGACGCTAAGGCTAATCTCACCATGCTTTCTCCCGATATACTGAAAAGCCTCATGCCCCCTCTAGTCCGCAATCGACATAAATATCAGGCAGGCCATGTTGTCGGCCTTGCAGGCTCTAAACAATTGCCCGGAGCCGGTTTACTCGCATCTTTATCTACTTTATGCAGCGGAACCGGCATCACCCATCTTCTCTATCCGGAAGGTATGGAGAACGCTCTTTCTTCTGTGCCTTACGAACTCATTAAAGTCCCTTATAAGCATACAGAGCCGGCACTAGTCATCGATTGGATAAACCGAGCATCCGCTGCCTTCATTGGTCCGGGACTTGGAAATTCACCTGAGTCTATAGACCTACTAAAAGCCGTTTTTCCACAAATTAAGGTCCCTACTGTCCTTGATGCGGATGCCCTCAACATTATTGCGGAAGAATCGTTGTCTGTACCTCCCAATGCAATCCTCACACCTCATATAGGAGAACTCAAACGCCTGCTGAAACTAAAAGAGGCCACGCTCAACGAAGACCTTCTGAAGAAATGTCAGAAATATGCCAAAACCATGAACACCACCTTAATTGTCAAAGGCGGACCCACGTTTATTTTTCATCCCGATACAATCCCCCATGTGAATCCAAAAGGCGATCCTGGCATGGCTACAGCCGGAAGCGGAGATGTGCTGACAGGCTTGCTTGCATCTCTATTGTCGCAAGGTCTGCAACCCTTAGATGCTGCAAAACTAGGAGTGTACTTGCACGGCATTGCCGGGGAATTTTCCGCAGAAGATCTCACCTCCTACTGCATGACTGCATCCGACATCATCGCCCATTTTCCCGACGCCTTCCGCCCTCAAAATTGGATTCTGTAACACTTGGAATAGGTTAATCAAATAATTCCGAATGGGTTCCTACGCGTTCAAATCGAATTGAATATTCGCTTTTTCTTGAATGTTATTTATGACTATGGTAATCTGACCATAGGAGGAAAGCCATGAAACATAAGCAGAGGATCATTCAAGCAGGGGATTTTAAAGCCCATTGTTTAAGGCTAATGGACGAGGTAAAAAAAACAGGTCAAGAACTCACCATTACAAAACGTAATATCCCTATTGTCAGAATGTGCCCAATTGAAAAAAGTGAAGGACTCTTTGGCATAATGAAAGGAACAGCACGTATAAAAGGCGATATCATACAACCAATAGATGAGGCATGGGATGCCAATCATTAAGCAACTAAGGCAACATAAAGTTCTTTTAGACACTCATATTTGGATTTGGATAATGTTAGGGGAATCCAAGTTAAGTCAAGCATTCAAAAATTTTATTAATAGCGAAGGTAGTGAAATTTTTGTGTCTCCAATTTCGATTTGGGAAATTGGAATGTTAGTCCAAAAGAATAGGTTGGAAATGGAGATGGATGTTTTAGATTGGGTTGAACGGTCCTTAAATGCCACCAAGCTCCAATTATTTCCAATGACTCCTAGAATTGCGATTCAAAGCACTCGACTTCCTGGAGAAATCCATGCTGACCCTGCAGATCGCATTCTCATAGCATCCGCGCATGAAGAAGGTGCTGTTTTAGTGACTTGTGACGAAAAAATCATTCTGTACGGAAAAGATCAATTTGTATCTGTCCATAACCCAATTTAATATTTGATCTTTGATCGGCTCTTTGGCAGGATGTGGCTGGAGGGAGTGACATGTCTTTAGATCTCAATGCACTATCAGAAAAAGTAAAAAAGTCTCGTGTCAAATTTGATGACGCTCGAAGAGAAATGGCAAAGGTCATTGTTGGTCAAGAAGCAATGGTCAATGGTCTTCTGCTCGCCCTGCTTTCTGATGGTCATGTCCTCATCGAAGGCTTGCCGGGCTTGGCTAAAACCCTGGCGATAACAACTTTAGCAAAAGTGATCCAATGTGACTATAAGCGCATTCAATTTACGCCTGATCTCCTGCCCTCAGATCTAACAGGAACGTCGATCTATAATCCCAAAGAAGGTACCTTCAGCATCAATAAAGGGCCAATTTTCACAAATATTCTTCTAGCCGATGAGATCGATCGCGCCCCCGCAAAAGTGCAGTCCGCTCTGCTCGAAGTGATGCAAGAACGCCAAGTAACGATCAGTGGGACAACGTTCTCTGCCGGCAATCCTTATCTAGTATTGGCTACGGAAAATCCCATAGAACATGAGGGCACTTACGCTCTGCCTGAAGCTCAGACAGATCGCTTCATGTTTAAAATTCGCGTTAACTATCCGACACGTGCTCAAGAACAGGTAATCTTAAGTAGAATGGCAACATTAGGGCCTGTGCCCATACCTAAACCTATTCTCACCGCCGAGGATATATTGTCGACAAGAGAAATCGTAAATGATATCTACATTGATGATAAAGTCATTCACTATATCCTGGACATTGTCTTTGCTACTAGATATCCGAAAGAGTTTGGCGTTGATATCGACGGCCTCCTGCAGTTTGGCGCTTCTCCAAGAGCCAGCATGGCCCTTAAAATAGCTGGGAAGGCGCACGCGTTCTTAGAAGGCAATGCCTATGTCACCCCCAACGACATCAAGCAAATTGCTCCCGATATTCTTCGTCATCGCCTCAGAAGATCCTACGAAGCTGAAGCAGAGGGCGTTACAACAGAAGAAGTCATTCGGCGCGTTCTGGATAAAATACCGGTGCCTTGATGAATACTTCCGCGCTCTTTCATAAAATTAAGCGGATCGAAGTCACAACGAATCAACTCTCTAAGGAAATGTTTGCGGGAGCTTATCGCTCGGCTTTTAGAGGCCAAGGCCTCGAATTTGAAGAGGTGCGGGAATATCAACCTGGTGATGATGTCAGGGCAATTGATTGGAACGTGACCGCACGCATGCAGAGACCCTATGTGAAAAGCTTTCGTGAAGAAAGAGATCTTAATGTCATGCTGCTTGTAGACCTCTCCGGATCCACAAACTATGGCAGCCATTACGGCCTAAAAAGAGAGTTTATGACCGAGCTAGGAGCCGTTTTGGCATTCTCTGCAATTAAAAACAACGATCGCGTAGGCATGATTCTTTTTTCCGATATCATTGAAAAGTATATTCCTCCAAGAAAAGGCGATCGCCACGTACTAAGGCTGATTCGGGAACTCCTGGCCTTCACACCTAAGTCTAGAGGCAGCAGCATAAAAAATGCCCTAGGCTATCTTGGACGCTTATCTATTCGCTCAGGAATCTGCTTTCTAATATCGGACTTCCTCAGTAACGACTACCAAAAAGAAGCTGCGGTTATTGCTCAAAAACATGACCTCATCGCCATTCAAATTCAAGACCCCTTTGAAAAAAAATTCCCAAAAATAGGAATTGCCACTTTGCGAGATCTAGAGACAGGCAAAATAAAAGAGGTAGACACCCGTAAGGAAGGTGTACAAAAGCAATTTCAATCCGATACGGCTGCCTTTTCCACCCAGCAGGAAGCATCTTTAAATAAATCTGGAGCGAGTGTGATTACCATCGGCACTAATGAATCTTACGTACAAACCCTTCAAAAGTTTTTTAGAGTTAGGCAGTTGCAAAGACGATGATGAAGAGACTTTTATTCCTATTTCTTACTTTTATAACACCCTCTCTTGCTGCAACACCAAAGCCCGAGCCCCCATTGCCTCTTTCACAAGAAACGCCTGTTGCAATTAGCAAAGAAAATATGCAGAAACTGCGTTCACAACTTACTGAAGAGGCAAAACAAAATCAAGAGATCTGGCAGCAACGCGCTTATCCGTGGGTCGAAATTACATTCCTAATTTTGCTTCTTGCTTTCTTCATTGTATTAAAAAATTGGACCTACCTCTTCCCTCCAAAACCACTGACACAGGAAGA
>Ga0207151_1064_pt1 | contig 25479 bp, 23 predicted proteins | sample Alteio_BWMinHeat_29_FD_153523 | JGI IMG/M metagenome (GOLD analysis project Ga0207151, IMG submission 153523) | Enriched cells from forest soil in Barre Woods Harvard Forest LTER site, Petersham, Massachusetts, United States -... | ecosystem: Environmental > Terrestrial > Soil > Temperate forest >... | reverse complement strand
CGATACATCACTACTGCAGAAAGAATTGGAATAAAGAAAGGAATAGTTGAGGGCATGCAACAGGGCATCCAAAAAGGTATGCAACAAGGCATGTTAAAAGGTGAGAGAACAATTTTACTAAGATTGTTATTTCGTAAGTTTGGCAATGCCGTAAATAATTATCAAAAACACATTGAACAGGCAAATAATGAGCAATTATTAAATTGGGCTGAGCTTCTTATCACAGCAAACTCACTTGATGAAATTTTTACAAAATAAAGATTATTTTGAATTAGTATAAAAATTTTTTTTATCGTTCATAGAATAAAATCTCCATCATGTTAATGTATTTATTTCCTAACTTGTTCTTGTAGCGTTGGATAATCAGTATAACCTTTTGCATCACCGCCATAAACGTGCGGCCAATCAATCTCATTTAGGGGCGCATTTAAGCGAAACCTTGTAACTAAATCAGGATTGGAAATATAAAGTCTACCAAATGCTATCAAGTCTGCATATCCACTTGTGATTGCATCAACAGCCATGTCAAGATTATATCCATTATTCACTATCCATGGGCCATGAAATTCTTTTCGCAATGCATGAAAATCAAATCCATTAAATTCTCTGGGTCCTTGGGTACTGCCTTCAATAACATGTACATAAGCTAAATTAAAACGGTCCAATTCACGTACCAGTGGGAAGAAGATGGATTGAGGTGAACTATCATTAATTCCATTTCCTTTATTCACCGGGGAAATGCGAATGCCTGTTCGTTCTGCACCAATTTCATTAGCAACAGCTTCTGTTACTTCTAATGCAAAACGTAGACGGTTTGTCACTGAACCACCATATATATCTTTTCTTTGATTAATATTATCTGCTAAAAATTGGTGGATGAGATATCCGTTGGCTGCATGAATTTCCACGCCATCGAAACCTGCTTCCATAGCATTTCGCGTTGCTTTTCGATAATCATCGATAATTCCCGGAATTTCATTAAGTTCTAGTGCGCGGGGCGTTCCAATTTCTGCAAACGTTCCATTTTCAATAAATGTTTTTTGATTGATAGGCGCAATCGCGGAGGGCGCTACGGGAAGAATTCCTCCTGGCTGCAGCGATGGATGAGAAATTCGGCCAACATGCCATAGTTGCAAGTAGATGACACCGCCTTTTTGATGCACAGCATCTGTCACTAATTTCCAACCGGCAATTTGCTCAGCTGAATAAATTCCTGGGGTCCATGCATAGCCTTTTCCAGTAGGTGAAATTTGTGTGGCTTCTGCAATAATCAATCCGGCATCAGCACGTTGGGCGTAGTATTCTGCATTGAGAAGTTGTGGTGCATCTATGTTAGGGATAGCGCGATCACGGGTAAGAGGCGCCATCACAATTCGATTTCTTACTATCTTGCCGCGTAAATCAAAGGGAGTAAATAGAATGTCTGTATTATGATTCATATGAAAAGTCCTTATTTAACAATAAACCATCATACATCACTTTAATTACATAATTAATCCTGAAATCTTTAATTTATTGCTTTCATCTTTCATTCTTTGTACGCGAGCAGGGAATAAAACCTGATGATATTCACTGGATAACCTATCATCTCGAATCAGTCTAGTCATGAGCGAATAGTCTGTATGAAGATCATTTCTAGAAAATTTCACAATGTTAATATCATTTAAATTGACAGGGAAAAAGCGATTAGCTGAGTTTTCTCTTAATACTCGATTGAATGCTTTTGTTGCTTTAATAAGAGCAGCATGAATTTCTGAAAAATTGTTATTGGTACAATTAGGAAAATATCCAAGGGTAGTTGAAATTGATTTAGGTTCGCATTTTAAGACACAACCAATTTTTTCTAATTCTTCACGTAAAGTAATCATATGTTTGTTAGATTTCCAAACGATAGCTATGTTCCCCTTTGGACCCATTGCTAAGCATTCGATTTCTAAAGTTAAATTAGGATTGGTTTGGATATAATTAACCAGTTTAGTTTCTACTTCTGGGGTGACAGGAGAAAACTTAACTTCATTTTTTATGTGTTCTCTTATATTGATATGCGGTTTAATTTGAAGAATAATTCTTAATGTTTCTTCAGGAATTAATTTTAATATATTATCTAAATTATTATTAGTAATTACTTCTTTTAACTTATCTACATTTGATGTTTTATTCTGAGCAAGCTTTGCAATGAGGTAACTTTGAATTAATGGTGTTTCCCATTCAGTATCATCTGAAGCGTCAACGACACGCAAGGCACTAATTGTAGTATGCAAATTTTTTATTGGTGCATAACCTGTTTCATTTGTGGTACAGCCCTTTTCATCAATGAAATCGGTCGCTTCACCATTTTGATTCACTTCACCGAATTGATCTAAAAGTACTTTCTGAAAAGCAGAAACTGCATTTGCTAATAATGATGAAGGTCGGTGAGGAATAACAATTGTTTCACCAAAAGTACCTTCTAGCTTTACTTTCTTATTATAGTTGACAGATCTGTAATCAAAACCTCTAGAGGTAACAATACCGATATCTTTGATAGTTTGGGTCTTGCCTTCGAATGACTGGCTTTTCATTTAATTGTTCCTAATCGCAAAAATTGGTGTATTTTAGAACAGAAAGATTAAGGAAACCTTAAGCAAGCTGAAGGCTAATCAAAATTGATAAGAAAATCAATCACTTAGAAAAAGTTTTTATTTTAGGCAATGATATTTGTGAAAATTTATCTTTGGAAGATAGTAATTCTTTTAAATTTGCAGGAGTAACGCCAATTAATGTCAAATAAGCTTCGTGACGGGGCTCATCTTTTTTATATAGCGTTGAAACAGGATGTCCTTCTAAAGTAAGCATTGATACCGTAGTTGCTATGGAAGATTTAACGTCCTGCAGAATTGGATTGAATGCTTTTAATAATTCATCGCCTTGGGCTTTCGAGTAAACTGGAACGTGGCAAATGAAAGTGCCATTAGCTTGCGGAATCACAACCCATTCTTTTTCTTGCTGCCATTTCCAATCTTTATTTATTAGACGTAAATTTTCTTGTACCTCATCAAGAGGTGTATTTGATTGAAATAATTTTAAATCAGGCTGTTTATTCTCTTTTATCACTTTGTTTGTCTTTTTTAAGTTAAATTGTCTAGTAGTTATGGATTCATGTATTTTGTTTTTAGCTAAAATATGATTGTTATATTTTATTGAATCCTTCAATGCAATATTAAATGCTTGCTTATTATTTTCATATAAAAGATGATTTAAATTGATAGTTTCAAAATCATTCATAAAGTTAAATTCTTTTTTTACTTCTTTTAATTTGAGTACGGCGAAAAACTCATGAAAGCTATGGCCACCGCTATTATATAATAATAAAGAAGAAAATAATCGCAAAAAATCTCCTAGTTCTTTTGCAGTTTTATATTCAAGTCTTTTATTATCATTTAAAAAAGAAATTGCTCTCAATTGCAGTAACATTAATCCAGAAATAGAAGAAGAATACGGATGGAGTAATTCATCAAAATGTTCCTTTATCCATGACGCTTTTTCATCAAATATGTTAGTATCAGCTATCCTTACGTAAGAAGAAGTGGAATCCGTTGGATCAAATGCAATATCTGCCCTGGGAACAGGCATATAACTTCTCATTAGTCCTAGATACTTTGAGGCCACATCATCTTGTGCAAATTTTTGCATACGTCCTCTTTGAGATTGAGAATAATATCCCTTACCATAAATATTTATTTTCAAAGGGTCATTTGCGAAGTCCTGAAAAGAAGATAGTAAACGACTCATTACACAGGCTTTAATGAGTAATTCCATTTTTTTTCTATCATTTACGTCAAAACCCTTATAGTAATCATTAGATTTAATTTTAGTAATTGCATCACAAAACTCAGTTCCTTCGTCAGACAATGTAATTCCATATAACATTTCTTCATAGTTTGCAATCATAAAATTGGGTATATTAGCTATCATAGATTGATAATATTGTTCCAGCTGGGCCATATTTAAATTTTTAAGATGATGTTTTAAAGTTTCATAAGCTAAATGAGTTTCAAAGTATCTTCTGCTAGCATCTTCATCAATTATTCTATACTCAGTTGATACTTTATATTCTTTATTATTCAGAAAACCACGTCCGATACCTTCGTGTATGATGTTAACTAGCTCTTTATTAAATCCGGATTTTTCATCCGTTTTTGATAAATAATTCTTTTTGCACTTTTCTAAAAATATTTCTAAATCATGGATATCTTTATCTTTAATAGATTTAGAATCCTTAGTATCTTGTGATGTTTTCATTCTCTCAATTTGTTTTTGAGTGTTTTCAATAATGATTAACATCGCTTGGCCAGGTGATATCGTAATCATTGTTATGCCCTTTAATAATATATTAGACTCTTACTCATTAAGTATAGTTAATATTTTTTAAATGGTATGTTGATGAAAATAATAGGAAAATAATCCAGGGTCATCCTTTTTGATCTGGCTTGGGTGGGTCTTGACTTGCTGTTTGGGCGGTTTGAGATTGATTAGCAGGTTGAATTTGAGCACTTTGTTCAAACAATCCTATTCTTATAGTGGGTTTTAAATTTTCAGCGAATTCCAATAATTTACGAGAAGCTTCATTATTTTTAGATTTTGCAAAATTAATTATTGATTCATCAATCCTGGCATTTCGATTTAATAATGCAGTCAAAGCAACCGGTTTATTATAGTGTAAAGCAATCATGACAGGTGATCTTCCTTTGCTGTCCAGTTTATTGATATCAGCTTTTGCATCGAGTAAGAGATTAATCAATGCACGATTATTGTCGTAAACTGACTTATGCAATGATGTCCAGGCATCACCACTTTGTTCAATCGCGTCAACAGAAGCGCCGCGTGCTAACAATGTTGTGACGGCAGAAATTGCGTTTTTTGATGAAGTGGCATGATAAAGAGGAGGTTTGTCTCCTATAATTGTATTGATACTAACACCGTGTTTAACCAATAAATTAATGATTTCCATGTGGCCGTACTTAATTGCCTGATATAATGCAGTGCTATAAGGTTCACACGATTTATTAGCATCCGCACCATGTTGCAATAAATCTCTTGCTATGTCTGTATAGCCTTCTTGAGCAGCAATGACCAGTAAAGAACGGCCATCGCTATCTGTAGAATTAGGATCTGCTTTTACTTCTAACAATTCATGTACAGCATGAGATGCCTGACATTGAACCGCTGATAAAATTGAAATATCTTTCACCCCAAACTTTTTAATATGAGTTTCTAGAATTGCATTAGCTATTTGGTAATGATTATTTTCGAGTGCAAATTTGAGAGCACTTTTACCGTCACTGGATAATATACTGGTATCAGAATTTTTTTCCAATAATGCTTTGATGTATTCAAGATCTCCCCTTTGAGCGGCAAGCATGAGTAAGGTTTTATCTTCATATTTTTCATCAATATTAACTTTGGGGTATAGTAGAATGCATTTAAAAATATCTTCATTGTTACTTTTCCATGCCAGGTATAGACAAAATTCGCCTTCTATATTCTTAGCATTAATATCAACTTTTTTGTCCATTAACATATTTATTGTTTTGATATCACCTTTATTAACGGCATTTATTAATAAGGTATTCTTTGAAGGATATTCAGGTATATCAAGATTTATATCTTTTTGTTCTAGTAGAAAATGAAAGATTTTTTCATGATTACCTTTCCATGCTAAATGGATGGCTGTTTCTCTGGATTTATTTTGATAGTTAATGTTAACATTTTCTGCAAGTAATTGTTTTAACTTTTCAAAATCACCTGATTTAGCAGCCTCTAAAAATCGTAAATTTGCATGAGTTTCACCGATAATGACCTCCTCAATCGGTATTTCTTCTATGATATTTTTTGGGAACATTGAAAGTACTTGATTATAGCGACCGATTAATCGTACAACATCATCTGATTTGTCATCTGAAAGAGCTGCAATATGACCTTTTAAGTTAGAAATGAATGAATAAATGCATTCATCAATGCTATCTTTAGGTGCGCATATTGAGTGCAAATTATTCAGAAAAGCTTCTACAGACTTAACATGTCTTGGAGGTGGGCTAATTGGGTTTTTTCTGTAAGAGATGAGAATATTTCTTATTTCATTCATGTAAGAAACATTCATCATTTGATAGAATAAAATAAGCTTTTTTGTTATATCAATATTACTCTTGGAATTATCGAGAATTAACATATCTGTTTTGATGATCTTATTTAAACGATTAATGCCAAAATCTATTGGAAATTGATAAACGTAACGAGGATTTTTGCTTAAACACAGTATAAATTCATTAGCATCGGAAAACTTGGAAATAAGAAAATTATCATCCATGGAATCAAAAAAATGAGAAAAATTATATTCTGATAAAGAGGATTTAAAATAAAAATAGGAATCCACAATTTCAAATCCATTTTCAAATATCAGTTTTAAATCTTTTTTGAATATAGTATCGATAAATTCTTTCTTTTTATCACGTACTCGCTTTATTATAGGCCAAAAACATTTGAAATTAATACCTTTAAAAAGTCTCACAAACAAATCATTAGGAAGTTTTGACACACATTCAATTTCTTTACCTTTGCTATCAGATACAAAATCTGAAAAATCTAAATCGTTTGTAAAAACTTTTGATAGAACGTCAATGCCTAGATATGTAAAAGACTTTAATAGTATATTTTTGAGGTCTTTCATATTGGAATGCTTAGTATAGGGATATTGTTTTAAATTAGATAAAATGTTAATTTCTTTTATATAAGTACTGAAAATTTCACCAAAATTGTTATCTGAGAAAACATTTAAAAACCAAAAAAAATCTTTTATTTCTTTAATTCTATTTTTAAACATGCCATTATGAGAATCAATATCCTTTAAAAAATCTAAAAAACCATTTTTTGGGAGAGAAGCAAGAATATTATTATCCTTCAAATAGACTAAGAAACGCGTGTCACTGTGAAATGGTAAAACTTTTAAGAATAATAAAACTTGAGGCCAACTATTGATTACACTTTTAAAGTAAGCTTTATTCGATTCATAATTTAAAAACTTTAAAAAATTATCTTTAGGTAGATCTACCACTTGAAATAATTTATATTTTACTTTGTGCACATCCTCTAGTTTTATCACCTCTGAGTTTAATAAAAAAAAGGCACAAAATAATTTTCCTTTATCCAGTGCAAATGTTAGCAATTTTGATAAATCCTCTCCAGGTAAAAGATTAATCAACGTAGCTAGCATAGTTTCATTATCATTTTCAATGGCTAGATGAAATACGGATTTACCATCAACTTTAAAATTAAGATCTGACTTAAATTCATTATAAAAAATCCGCAGCATCTCTAAATTATTTTTCTTGATAACTTCAGCGACAGGATGCAGTAAATCAATGTCAGCGCCTCGAGAGACTAGCTTTCTTATGGTATTAATATCATTTTTTTTTGCTGCCATACTGATGTAGGTCATTTTATGGTGAAATTGATTAAGTAATAATTCTTTCTCTGATGAGGAATCAATATAAGCCATAAAAACATCTATGGCGTCTTTTGATTGATGCTCAATGGCCAGGTATAATCCATGGCCAATATTATCCTTATTGTAAGCATTGCTTTGAATGAGAAATTTCAAAGTCTTGGGATGATTATTAATTGATGCCAGATCTAACAGTGTTTGACCATCATAAATTGATTTCAAGTCTAATTTATTTTCCAATAAAAATTCTATTACATCTTTTGAAGGATTTATTGCTGCTATAAACGCTAATTTATTCTTTTTGTATTCATTTTTAAAATTATAAAACGGGTAATCTTGATTCAAGTCAATTTTAAATTTTTCATTCATTAACTTTAATGTTTTAACTTTATTATGTTGTGCACAATGTCCTGCAAGTTCCATGATAAACTTATCATGAGCACTTTCTTTTGAATCTTTTTGATCTTTATCGATTTTGAACCTATTTTTTGTTATTAAATGATTCAACATGAATAGCGATTCATCATCATCCAAAGAAGACCAGTATTCCCATACTCCTTGTGGTTTTGGAAAATAATAAGCATCACCAATTAAAAAGAGTTCTTGATCATGCTTTACTATATCATAATTATCTTTAAATTCTTTATCAAAAAATTCATTGAAAAAATATTCTAATGATCTTGACTTTCTTGATTTCACTAAATGGTTAAGAATGGTTATATAAAATTCACCGAAGTCTTTATAAGGATGTTTTAAAAAAGCGTCCTTATTATCTTTTAATAAATTTAAAAAATCTTCGTCAGATAAAGCAAACCAGTGATCTAAATATAGCTTATCTTCCTTCAATTTAAAAGAAAGAGGTAAAAAATAAGGAATAAAAAATTCTCTTTCTCCTCGTTTTTTACTTTGAAGAGATATTTCTTTTTGGTCAAATAACTTCTCTTCGCAGCCACGTTTAATGACAGTTTGATGGATCTTATCTTTGTTTAATCGTAAAAATGCTTTTGGCGGATCGCCTTTTGCATCTTCTAATTGAATAAATGGGTATATTTCTTTTGTTCCAAATAATCTTTCTAAAATATTGGTTAGATTATTGATGACCTTAGTATTGTATTCTACCCAATTATCTTTTTCATTTTTTAATTCTTCTGTGGCGGATTGTAGTTCTAAATTTGTTTGAAGTGTTTCTATGATGTAATCTGAAATGGATGAAATAGTATAACCGGATTTAATTTTTTCAAATGCTTCTTTGTATTCCTCTGCACTAATATTACTTGCAACAATGAAATTATCAGGATTTGATTGAATGTCATAGATACTGTCCCAACCATTTTTTTCAGCATATAACAAAAAGGCATTGACGGTATGTACCTGGTTTCCTGCTTGTATTCCAGATTTATCTTCTTTAAATTTTTTGTTATGCAATTTTATTGCAGGCTCACTGATCAAGTTAGTCCGGAATTGAGCTAACCATCGGCTCAAATTAATTTCTATATGAAAATTTAATTGATTAAAACAGGTTTCAATATGTGTATGCAAACCAGGGCCGCAAACTAATAAGTTTTCACATAAATTAGCATATTCTTTTTGCCGAATTTCTGCTGGAATTTTTTCTTGCTGTAATAAAAAATATATCTGTTCCAGTCGTAGTTTAATTGTTTCAAAATAAGCGCTTGCTTGATGGCCAGAAAAGCTAGCTTCAAATAAATTTGTTTTAAATCGATTAAAATGATTAAGATAAGTTCCTTTTCCAATTTCATTTAATTTATCGATTAAGAGAAAAGTTTGTTTTTGAAATTGTAATCGTTGTTGTTCGTATTGTTCGGAAAGAGTTTCAACATGCTTTTTATCTTCTTTTCCTGCGGCATCTTTTTTATCTTCACTTTTCTTGGTATCGATACCAGGTATGACTTTAGCCGTATCTTTTTTAGTAGGGTAAAAGGGAACAAGCTTCTCTTCACCATAAAGAATTTTATAATCTTCGGCTTTGATACTACCTGCTTTTTTATAAGAAAAAGCAGATTTTGTTAAAAAATTACGACTGGATGCTGCCATAAGTCCTCGTTTTTTAAGGGATTTTTTAAATCTTATTAATAGTATACTATATACATTATACTCGATTTTTTTAGGTATAAACAAAAGCATATGGAAATCAAACATGTCTTCTTCACGCCTTGATATGTCAAAAAAATCAGCCCTTCAATTTGTGATTTTATTAAGTTTAGTCAGTCTTTTTGCGGACATTACTTATGAAGGTGCTCGCAGTATAACCGGGCCCTATTTAGCTATTTTAGGGGCGAATGCAGCGATTGTTGGTTTTGTTGCAGGATTTGGTGAATTCATTGGATATGCATTACGTTTAGTTTCCGGCTATCTTGCGGATCGTTCAGGAAAGTATTGGACTCTCACGATTTTTGGTTATATCTGTAATTTATTGGTTGTCCCATTATTGGCATTAGCGGGACATTGGTGGGTCGCTGCCATTCTAATCGTTCTTGAGCGAATGGGTAAGGCAATTCGTGTTCCTCCGCGTGATGCTATGCTTTCTCATGCTGGGCAAAAGATGGGGATGGGATGGGTATTCGGACTACATGAAGCAATCGATCAAATTGGTGCAATGCTAGGGCCCTTAATCGTTACTTTGGTTCTCTTTTTTAAAGGAGGATATAAAGAAAGTTTTGCTGTGCTTTTAATTCCTGCTTTAATGGCTTTAGCAGTGCTCACTGTGGCACGTTTGATTTATCCCCGTCCTCAATCATTAGAGATGCAACACGATCGTTTTGAAACTAAAGACATGAGTTCTTCATTCTGGATTTATTTAGTGGGCGCATCATTGATTGCAGCGGGTTATGCAGATTTTCCCTTAATTGCTTATCACTTTCAAAAAAAGGCAATTCTTTCGCCTATCTGGATTCCAGTATCCTATGCAATTGCTATGGGTTTAAATTCATTATCCGCACCTTTCTTAGGTTATTTTTATGATAAAAAAGGTTTTATGATTTTACTGATAGTCACTATAGTTTCATGTTTTTTTGCACCATTCGTTTTTTTAGGAAATTCCTCTATGGCATTTATAGGTGTTGCATTATGGAGTATTGGTGTGAGTGCGCATGAGTCACTCATGCAAGCGATTGTTGCAAATAGGGTATCGATAAAAAAACGTGCATCGGCATATGGAATTTTTAACGCAGGATATGGTCTTTCCTGGTTTTTAGGCAGTTTTTTGATGGGAATACTATATGATTACTCTGTAATGACACTTGTTATTTTTTCAATGTTCATCCAGTTAATCGCGGTACCTGTTTTGTGGTTGGTGAAGAAGTCGTAATATCTTCTGATGATTTTTTAGCAAAGAATAAATGAGGCCGAGCACCTGCGTAACCGAGAATAATACTCAAAGGATCCTTTGCATTAGGTACAAATCCAATAAATACAGATTGTAATTCAGTCAAAAATTCTTGTGATGGGACGATTAATCTATTAATGAGATAACTACTACTATCATCACCATTATAGTTGCAGATAAAACCATCAAACCATGGTTCGAATATTCTTGGTTCTTTTGATTTAAAAAGTTGGCAACTATGATTCTCTTCATTTATTCTTATAATTCCTTCCGTGATCTGACAAAAGAAATAACCCTGTAAATAAGAAAGAGTGGAATAGCGACCATGGATTGGTTGAACTTGGATATTAACTACAGGTTTTGCTTGATAATTATTATCTATTTCCCAAAGAATTAATCCATCACTAGACTGAGTTAGCCATTTTTTTCCATTATCTGAAACACAGAAAAAACGAATATCCTTATTATTGAATAATAGCTTTAAATTTGAAAAAGGTTTCTTTTGGTCTAAATCAAAATCATAAACATGAATAGGCGAATTTTCTAAACAGGAAAGAATAGCAATTTTGTTATTTGCTAACAAAACAGGATGACTAGCACATCTATCATCATAAAACTCTTTGACTGGCGTTTTTTCGTCATAGAGATGATCAAATTCTTTGTAAAATTTAGGTTTGGTGATAGTTTTATTTGTTTTATTATTCAAGTTAATAATTGAAATGGAATAAATTCTATACGTTACAAGGATGATCAATGATAAATATTCTTTGCAGGGTGATAAAGATAAAGCATAAGATCTATAAGACATCGCGCTATTTTGCGCGAGTGAAAAACATCGTGGGATAGTTAAATCGAATAGCGGGATGACTTTTTCTTGTTCCACATTTATTTTAACTATTTTAAACGTCATGTTTTTTTCATCAAAGAGGCTATCTGAAAGAACGATTAATTCTTCTTCTGATAAACAGATAGTTACAGAATTTATTGAAGTGAAACAAGCCCTTCTAACTTGGGCAAGGATCTCGGCTTTTTCTTCTTCAACCCTAGCTTTGCGAACCATATCAATTTCACGATTACGCGGTATCTCTAATGAGATGTTTTTCTTAATTTTAGTGAATGGGTTTACGAATAAACAGCCTTCTTCCGTAAAATAACATAAGTATTTGAAACCGAAGTATGTGTTTGGAGATCCAGGATCCTCTGTAAATTCAGTCCCTTTAAACTCATACTCAAATTTAAGAGTTTCAATTGGGATATCTTTTAATTCGATTGGCTTAGAGATTGTATCCTTTGATTTTTCAAAACTTTTCATCATGTTATTTCCCAAGTTTCACATCTTGGTTATTCGGATTAACTACCGAATTCTCAAGGGGTAAAAGTCGTGGTTGATAAAAACTACTATGGTTAATGACGGAAGTATTAGGCTTTTGGAAAATCAAATTGACATTGGAAAAACCCAAATTAGTTACTGTTATTGTGATAGGGTTTACTTTAGGTATGTTTTTTTCAGTAAAGGCATCACAGGTACCAACTGCTATTATGCGCTCTTTCTTATTATTTCTAGTTTCTAGAGGTTTTTCTTTACAATCAAGAGTAACAGAAGTTTCATCGAGTGCTGCTTTAGATGCGTTGAGTATTTTACAGAGAGATTGTACATAATTATCAGTACATTCTTCATCATATTTAAGAAAAAAACCGGATTGCCAATAAACATAAGGGGCTGTCTCTAATAATTCTTTAGCGACTTCCGAAGTAAATCGTTCTTCTAACAATTTAAATTCATTTAAATCTTTTATATGTTGTTCATGAGTTACTATAATATCTTTTACTGCATCAGGTATTTCCCAAGATGGCATTGGATCTAAAAGAAATTTTCGGGTGCTTACGGATTCAGTTGCTAAGATAGAAATAAAATTTGCTTTATTATATTTTTCCATAACATCTTTTGCAGCGTTAATCGTATTAAGCATTGTTAAATGACCTTTATTATTGACGCTAACATAACCATGAGCATTATCATTTAATAGAGCAGTTTCACGATCAATTCCTACAAAAAGGATACGACTAGCCTGGTCAACTGAAACCACTAATGGTTTTTCTTTTTCTATTGATTTCACTTGTGATGGAGCTTCTTTTTCTTCTACCGCTATTTTTGAACGATGTAATTGATTTGCAACGATTTTAACAAATTTATCCGAACAAGATTCTTCAAAAGCGACTACAACACCCGATTTTAGCGCACTGTATTTCATTTTTTTTAATAAATTATTAACTGCATATACAGCAAATTTTGTTTCTAAGTCGCTTGATTTTACTAAAAGATTTTCTTCAAATTGATCTCGCATTTGCATACCAATTCCTCGTTTTAAATAGTAATAAATGCGCCCATGCTATATTAGTTTGCTCAAAAAGGCAACACATCCTTATAGGCTAACGTAATTCGCAATTTATGTTACATGTTATGATGGATGATGGGGATATGGAGGTACAAATGTCATTTGATAAGAAAGAAACATTAGTGCCTGTTGATGATGCGCAATTGTTTTGTTTTATCACTGGAAAATCAAATCCACCCATTCTTGTTTTGCACGGTGGTCCTGGATTGGGTCATCAATATCTACTGCCGCAAATGGCAAATATAGGAAATTTAGGTTCTGTAATATTTTATGATCAAAGAGGAACAGGAAAATCAATTGGCAATAATAACGATTGGCAAGCGAACCCTTTTCAAACTTATGTGCACGATGTTGAACAATTAAGAAAAAAATTTGGAGTAAAAACGCTATTAGCACATTCATGGGGTAGTATTTTAGCTTCTTTTTATGCTTTAGCTTATCCAGAAGAAATTGATAAAATAATTTATTTAAATCCTGTTCCTGTTTCTAGCGCAGATTATTTAGAGTTTGTTAAACATCGTAGTCAGATTGTCGATTTACATAAAAATGAATTGGATGCCATACGGGAATCACAAGCTTTTAAACAAGGTGATCCAAAAACAGTGGAAAAGTTTTATCGTATTTATTTTAAAAATTATTTCGCGAAACCAGAGCTTGCAGATACACTGTCGCTGACAATGAGTCCACAGGCTGCAATTAATAATTTTAAAATTTACGATCTTTTTTATCAATATACTTTAAAAAATTCATTTGATCCTTATGAAGGATTGAAAAAGCTAAATAAGAAAAGTTTAATAGTGGCTGGTGATAAAGATGTTATTCCTTATCATTATGTAGAGCGGCTACATAAAAATATTCCTGCCTCGGAACTTGTTTTAATTAAAAATTGCGGGCATTTTTCTTATATCGATCAACCAGACATTCTTTTTCGAACTATAGAAGATTTTTTGAAATAAATTTTAAGAAGGTTATTTATGCGAAATAAATTAAGTAAACTTTTCATCATTTTCACAGCAGTGAGTGTTCAAGCTTTGGCGATAACACCTAATAATCAAAGTAATTGGTATGATAATTTTATTTTTCATGATCCTAATTTTACTTTTGAATTTATCAGAACATTGGGTTACTCCTATGAAAAGGGAGCTGATTTGGGTGAATCTATAGCAACGGCAAGAAAAATTACAGATGGCGATTTTAATAGTTGGTATGAGTCATGGCTGAACACAGCAAAGCGAATTGAAAGCTTAGCCATTACAGCTGATCAGCAAAAACAAATGGTTACTGCTCGTGAAACTCATTTACGTGCTTCCAACTATTATCGTACAGCGGGTTTTTATATGGTGGATGTAAAGGATCAAGATAAATCTATTAGCGCTTATGATAAAAGCAAAGAAAATTTTCTGAAAGCTATTTCATATTTACCTTATGTTGAAGTTGTTACTATTCCTTATGAAAAAACAAAGTTAACAGGTTATTTAATTCACGCAAAAAATAAGAATGCGCCCTTAGTTATTGTCAACACTGGTTTTGATGGTACTGCAGAAGAATTGTATTTTGAAGTGGGAGAAGCATTTCACGCTAGAGGCTATAATTGTTTATTAGTCGATGGTCCAGGACAAGGCAATGTTCTACGTAAGCAAAATTTACCATTTCGTCCGGATTGGGAAAAGGTAGTAACACCTATTGTTGATTATGTTGAAACCTTAAAAGATATTGATAAAAATAAAATTGCTTTAATGGGAATCAGTATGGGCGGTTATCTGGCTCCGCGAGCAGCTGCTTTTGAACCAAGGATTAAAGCATTAATAGCGAATGGTGGTGTATATGATCTTGGAGCAGCAGCCTATGCTGTCTTACCCAAAGAACTCATTGACTTAATCGATAATAATCCTGATGAATTTAATAAATATATTGAGAATGAAATGAAATCCAACACTACCGCACGTTGGTATTATAAAAATGGTATGTGGTCATTTCATGCAAAAACGCCAGCAGATTTTATGAAAAAAATTCGTTTATATAACTTGAACGGTGTAACGCAAAATATCAAGGCCACTACACTTATTGTTGACAGTGAAGCGGATACTTTCATGAAAGGACAGGCAAGAACATTGTTTGAAAAGTTAAAATCCCCAAAAACCTATATCTTATTTACAAGACAACAAGCTGCCCAAAGCCATTGCCAAATGGGTGCAACTGCCATTTCAAATGAATTCATCATAGATTGGCTGGATAATGTGTTTGGGATGAAGAGTGATTAATCAGAGCTGTTACTTCCCCATTCCAACCGCATATAACCATTCAGGGGTGGGTGATACTAATTTTCGTTCAACAAGATCAAACAGGCCAAAAACAAATTCGGCAGCACAACAAACTTCGCCATCTCTAACCATTTTTTGTGAAAGTTTGCCAATTCTTTTATCGTAGGAAATGATTTGTGTTTCAATGGAAATTTTCTCTCGTAATCTTAATTCTTTTAAAAAAGTCATTTTAATTTCGAGAATAACAGGACCAAGTTGTGTTTCTTGAATTTTTTTAAGTCCATAACCATTATGAGTAATAAGGTCCCAGCGCGCTTCTTCAAACAAGGAAAGATACAATGCATTATTGACATGACCAAATGTATCAAGATGAATTTCTTTAATGATTAATGGATAAGAGAAGACTTTTGCATTCATTTGTTTCTCCCAAGATATAATTAGTATAACATTCTTTTTAAAATATCATCTTTATTAATAAAATGATGCTTAAGAGCGGCAGATGTATGGAGAATAATAGTTGCAATTAATCCATAGCCTAACCATTTATGTATTTGTTGAAATAAACTCATGGTATCAGGATTCGGTGCGACAAGATCAGGAAACACAAACCAATCAAAAAATGATACGGGAAGTCCAGAAGCAGAAGTAATTATCCATCCCGTTATTGGCATTGCAAACATAAATCCATAAAAAGCATAATGCACAGTCCTGGCAGCTACTTTTTCCCACCAAGGGAGAGAGAGTGTAGGTATTCTATTTGAAATGCGCCAAATGCTGCGTGCAATAACCAGTAGTAGTGCCAACATACCATATTCTTTATGCCAACCATACAGTTTAAGTTTTTCAAGACTGATTGGCACTCTTACCATATATAAACCTAAAACAAGAAGCGCAATCAATAGAATGGCCATTATCCAATGTAAGATAATGGCAATCATTCCAAAATGCATTTCTGAATTTTTTAATTGCATGTTCATCCTAAAACTTTATTTATGCGCTTCCGCTTCTATTTCAATTTTTACTTCATCACCTAAGCCTGGTAAAAATGTATTGATTCCAAAGTCAGATCGTTTTATGGTGGTGGTAGCACTAAAACCGGCGGACATTTTATTTGTAATTGGATTTTCGCCTATTTTATTGAGTGTAACGTTTAATATTACTGGTTTTGATACACCATGGATGGTTAAAATCCCATGTACTTTTGCAGTCTTTTTACCTGTCACATCTATTTTATCACTCACAAATGTTGCTGTTGGGAATTTCTCAACATCAAAAAAAAGTGGCTTCTTCAGATGTTTATCTAATTCAGGTATTCCAGTTACTATTTCGTTGATCTTAATAATAGCATTTACTTGACTATTCTGTGGTTTTGCTTCATCTAAACTTAAGGTACCTTCTGCATACCATTTACCAGAAGGATTGGAAAATCCAAAATGATTGATATGCCATAAAACATAAGTATGCATGGGATCAAGTGTATAAGTTTCTGCAGCGAAAATGACTGTGGATGGAAAATATAAGATAATAAGAAAAAATAATTTTAAGAAAAGTTGTTTCATCATTAAAAAACTCCTTATTTTTGAGATACAGGTGTAAGATTTCCACCTACAATTTTATTGCAAGTACCTTTAGGTAAAAAGATAAAAGCATCGGGCTGTTTATCTTTAGTAGCAGACCCAGCACAGGATTGTGTTGCTGTTTGGCAATCGTTCATCGCTGTTTTAACGATGCTATAACATTTTTCCATTTTTTCCCTGGCGGCGGAATGTGCAGGATTTACTAAAGAAGTTGCTGTCGTCAAGGCGATCAAACTGGTCATAGCTGATTTTACAATTTTATTAATATCTTTCATTTAATACTCCTTTTAAAATTTTATTTCTGCAATCATACCTGATGATATCCAATTTTGAAGTAACGATGATGCACGCATGGCCACTTCTTTTTCATCAAGAAATTGACATAATGCATCACAAATTTCACCAAATGTTTTTCCATTTAATATTGCATGAAAGGCAGCAGCTTCATCTTCAGCTAATGGAAAATAATGATTTATTAAATTGTTTCGCCAAAAAATCCAGGAAACAGGTTTAATATTTTCTATTAGCTCAGCAGGTGTTTCATCTTGAGAAAGTGCTTGCCAGATAGCGATAACATTCCATGACAATGGAATCATATGTGCAGAGGGATGTGCGATTAACCGCATATCAACCCAAGATTCTGGAGGAATGCCTGCTAAATTTTCAAGTTTGACAGTTTCACTATTAGCGGCATCAAACACTAATGTCATTGTCCATTCCACTTTTGCAAATTCAGATAAATAAGGGAAATCATTATAGGGTGAATTTTCACGTAAAAAGTTTTCTAATCGATCACCAAACCATCGTATGGATCGGTATTGGGATGGATGACAATCTATATAGGCATTTGCCAACGATTCAAATTGTTCCGATCCTAAATAAATTTGCAGCATAGGATAATTAGCTGCAAGTGCTTCGATTAAACGTGATCGGTATGCATGACTATAAATCGATAAACGAACATCAATGGGAACTTTTTCAGTGCTAATAATTTCCTTAAAAATGGCATTATTTGAATTGAGTAAATGTTCTTGAAATTTGTTTTGTAATGTTAATAATCCACTCATGCAGCAGATTCCAACAAAATAGAGTTTGCCAGTTTCCTAGCATGATTTAATTCATTTAATAAATTCTCTAATGGTGGAATATTGTCGTCTCGTTCAATCATAGTTGATACATTTCCAAAATGACGCAAAACATCGGCATATAGTTTCCAAACAGGATCAGTAATATCGTGATCATGAGTATCAATGATGTAATTACCCATATTGGAATGACCCGCTAAATGAATTTGGTAAACTCTATGTTTTGGCATAGCGTATATGTAATCAAGAGGATTAAATTCATGATTTATTGCGCTAACATAAATATTATTGACATCGAGTAAAATAAAACAATCCGCGCGCTCACTGATTTCTTTTAAAAATTCCCATTCTGTTATTTCTGATTGTTGGTAGGTTAAATAACTAGAGACATTTTCTATCAGAATTCGTTGCCCTAAAAAGTCTTGTACTTGTTGAATACGGTTTACTACATGATGAATTGCTTCTTCAGTATAAGGCAGCGGTAATAAATCATGCAGATTTTTGCCTTGAATACCTGTCCAACACAAATGATCAGAAATCCAATGAGGTTTAATTTTCTTTGCCAGTGATTTAACTTGTTGCAAATAAATTTTATCTAAGGGATCCATGCTGCCAATAGACATGGAAACCCCATGCATAACCATGGCATAGTGTTCACGAATCTTCTCAAGAAAATAATGTGGTTTTCCCCCAGGTACAAGATAGTTTTCAGTTAAAATTTCAAACCAATCGATAGAAGGTTTTTGTGAAAGAATAGCTTCATAATGTTCAGTTCGTAGTCCTAATCCAAATCCTAGATTGGGTCTTTCAAATGTATTTTTCGTCATAATGGATTTACGCTGAATTTAAAAAAAGAGTGCACTTCATTGGAAGAAGTGCACTCTATTTGTTATGAGTGTTTATTTGGGTTCTTCTGTAGTGCCACCTTTCTTTTCACATTTTTTTGCGGTCATTTTTACAAAACCCTGACCCTTGCATGAATTTTGACCTTTGCAAGCATTCTTAGCCGTTTTACATTTACCATGGCCTTTACAAGAGTTCACGCCATAGCAATCAACATGCTTACTTGCATAAGCTGTAGTCGAAGTAATCGGTAAGGTAGCAAGTGAAATTGCAGCAGTTGCGAGAGCTAAACTAATTAATTTATGTTTCCTATCCATAGATGAAACTCCTATTCATAATCCTAATGACATTTACCAAAACCACTGATATAGAACTCCCTGAATGGATGTTCTTATTGAGAATAATCTTTCTATTATAGGATGTCAAACGGATACATTATATTGAGGAATTTGTCACTTTTTCACTCCCGTTACCGTAAAATCGACTTTGACATCATCTTTGACTGCTTTGGTATCCGACCATTCTCCTTGTCCTACACCAAAAAGGGTACGTTTTATTGTAGTGCTGCCTTTCATGACAGCTTTTGTTGGCGAGTATTCAACTTGAGAAAAGGTAAGAGTAATAGGAAGTGTTTTATCACGTAGAGTGAGACTTCCATTTGCTTGAAAAGTTTTGTCCCCTGTTTTAACAAAATTGCTGGATTGAAAAATTGCTTTTGGAAAAGCTTTTACATTAAACCAATCTGAGGTTTTTAGTGTATCGGAAAGTTGATTATAAGCATCCGAAATAGAGCCAACATCAACTATAATTTTCACATGGCTTTCCGCAAGTTGATTGGGATCAAAATTAATATCACCAGAAAATTGAGTAAATTTTCCAGTAACAGGCGCCCCATTTTGTGTGGCTGTAAAAGTTAATGTGCTTTCATTGGGCAGTATTTTCCATGAGGGCACTGCAGCGACAGAAAGGGTTGGGAGTATTATCAAAATTAATATAGCTTTTACAATCAGATTTTTCATTTAATTCCTCTCAGCATTTTTAAGAGCATTGATATCAGCTCCAACAATTGATGGGATGTTTTTATTGATTTTTTCAATTGGCCAATTCCACCATTTTATTTTTAATAAAATGGAAATGGTTTTATCATCAAAACGATGACGTATTACTTTAGCGGGATTGCCTGCAACTATTGTGTAGGGCGGAACATTTTTTGTTACTAGACTGCGTGATGCAATAATTGCTCCATCACCAATAGTAACAGCCGGCATAATTAATGCTTCGTGTCCTATCCACACATCATTGCCAATGATAGTATCCCCTTTGTTTGGCCATTTTGCTACGTAATTTGATGCCCATGGTTCACCAAAAATCGCGAAAGGAAAGGTACTGAAACCATCCATTTGATGATTGGCACTGCTTGTAATAAATTGGACGCCATGAGCGATTTGCACGAATTTTCCTATGATTAATTTTTCAGGAGCACCAGGATGTAGATATGGCACAAGCAATTGTCTTACATCATCAACAGGTAATCTAAAATCATTAAAATACGTATAATCCCCAATTTCAATGTTGGGATGATCGATAAAATTTTTCAGAAAAATAGTGTGCGGCCATCTACTACCATTAGGTAAAGTAATCGGTAACTTTGTATTTGCATGAATGATCTTGGACATGATTGATATCTTTAATTACTTCAGTGTAAGAATAAAAAATTGATCATAAAATGTCAATAATTAAACAAATTTTTATGCTGTATTAATATTTGACTAAGCTTAGTTTGCTGGTAGTATTTTGCAGTTTATAGTGTATGAAATAAAATGAGCAGAAAAATATGATTAGCGCTAAAAATTTGGATAGCAAAAGTGAAATTACCTCTATCAATACAAATGCTTTAACTTCAATGCTTATTTGTCCCATCACGCAGCAAATTTTTTTCGATCCAGTTGCATCTTTTCCTTGTGGTCATGTTTTTGAACGAGAAGCAATTACAGAGTGGCGTGCCACTAAAAATGAATGTCCGTGTTGTCGCAAAAGTATTACAGGCTTATGTGAATCTCCTATTATTAATGATTTTGTTGAACTTGCTGTCACAGCAAATCCACAATTACAAAACGATCGTTATTTTAAAATGAAAATCTTAGAAACTGCATTGCATGAAAATAATAAAATCAAGCTTGATAAATTAATTAAAATATTGAAATCATCTGATTATTTAAATGCTATATCAGAAGAAAAAGGTTTTATAGGTGAGTCTGCTATAACAGAGTTAACTGCAAGGCCAATGGGACGTTTAGCTTTATCAAATGATGAAACATTGCGTGAACACATTAATGAAAAAGGGTTAAATGCAGTTTTATTACAAGAAGGGCCTTGGAGAGGAACTTCAGCGCTTTATTGGTTGGCAGCTAAACCTGAAGGGAGGGCCTTATTCACTAAAGATGAAAAGTTAGTCGCAAAAATTACTGCTGAAGGATTAAATAGCATCCGTCAAGAAGGATTAAATCGCGGGACTTCAGCGCTTTATTGGTTGGCTGGTAGTAGAGAAGGGTGGACATTATTGTCTAAAGATGAAAAGCTTGTCGCAAAAATTACAGCGGAAGGATTAAATAGTATTTTAAAAGATGATGGATGTGATCAGGGTACATCAGCGCTTTATTGGTTAACAGCGAATCCTGAAGGGCGAAAACTACTCCTGAAAAAAAATCATTTAGTCAATTTAATCAATATTGACACTCTCATGACAGTTATTCCTGACGGACCGAATAAAGGTACTTCCGCCTATCAGTGTTTACGTGAAACGGAAGAAGGCAAAGAAAATTTAAAAAATAATCCAATGCTGCAATTAAAAATCGATAGATGGAAAGGTAATCCTAATCAGTTATTTGCAAACCAAAATCTTTCTGTGTCGGATAGTAAATCGCAATCACAATTAAATCTAAAAAATAAGAATAACAAATAAAGTGGTAAAGTGACTTATACGTATGCTGATCTTCATACTTTGCCCGGTCACATTTTGAGGTTTTTAGCATCTCATCTGCACGCCATATTGCCAGGCTTACAGCTGTGTTTGTACAATGAAGGACTTTCTTTCTTTATATGTAACAATTAATTCGTAATATATTGATTTTTAATATGATTTATCTGATTATTTTACGGTATATCGTAAAATAATCTTGATAAATTTACGATTTATAATTAGAAATCTCTTGAAAAGGTAATGCAACTGCATTACCATTATAGTATACCTTTCTTCATTTCAGAGGTTGAAAATGGCCAAAATACTCCAAGCAGCATCAACATTAACGGATCGCTATCAAACTACTATCCCAGAACCAGTTAGAGAATTACTACATTTAAATAAAAGAGATAAAATCACTTATACTATCCAAGGAAATGGCAAGGTATTAATTTCTCGAGCTACAGGGGCTGATGATCCTGTTCTTGGTGATTTCTTAACTTTTATAGCAAAGGATATTAAAAATAACCCCTCAAATGTTAAAAATATTAGTCCAACCTTAATTAATCGAGCACGCAGTTTAACTACTGATGTAGAAATTGATTTAGATGCTCCATTAAATGATCAGGATGAATAGCATTTGTCGAACGCTAAAGAAATTATTGTTAATGGATGGTGTTTGTTGGCGCATTATTTATTTTTAGACCAATTTGAAAACCTAATCAAAGAGGTTGAAGAAATCCGTAAAAAAAATCCAAGCCATTATAAAGAAAAAAATTCGACAAAACGATTAGCAGCAATTCAAAAGCTCATTTTTGAAAAAATTCCACAAGATCCTACTTTACCTGAATATAGACAAGGATCCACTATCGGGGATGAATATAAACACTGGTTTCGAGCTAAATTTTTTCAACAATACAGATTATTTTTTAGATACCATAATGAAAGTAAAATAATTGTATATGCATGGGTTAATGATGAGAATAGTAAACGTGCATACGGAAAAAAATCAGATGTATATAAAGTATTTAAAAAAATGTTAGATTCTGGTCATCCACCTGATGATTGGAATGAATTGTTAAAAGAAGTAAAACGATTAAACAATCTAAAATACTTTGGGAATAAATCTCCAATAAAAATTCATGAAAAATAATTGTGTTTAAATCTTTGTAATTTTTAAGAAGAAAGTGACCAACAAATATGTTTAGTACTAAAAATTTGGATAGCAAAAGTGAAATTATCTCTATCAATACAAATGCTTTAACTTCAATGCTGATTTGTCCCATCACGCAGCAAATTTTTTTCGATCCAGTTGCATCTTTTCCATGTGGTCATGTTTTTGAACGAGAAGCAATTACAGAGTGGCGTGCCACAAAAAATGAATGTCCTTGTTGTCGTACAAATATGACAGGCTTATGTGAATCCCCTATCACTAATAATTTTGTTGAACTTGCTGTCACAGCAAATCCACAATTACAAAACAATCGTTATTTTAAAATGAAAATCTTAGAAACTGCATTGCATGAAAATAATAAAATCAAGCTTGATAAATTAATTAAAATATTGAAATCATCTGATTATTTAAATGCTATATCAGAAGAAAAAGGTTTTACAGGTGAGTCTGCTTTAACAGAGTTAACTGCAAGTCCAATGGGACGTTTAGCTTTATCAAATGATGAAACATTGCGTGAACACATTAATGAAATTGGATTAAATGCAGTTTTAGAAAAAGGGGCTGATCGAGGCAGTTCAGCGCTTTATTGGTTGGCTGGTAACAGTGAAGGGCGGGCGTTATTGTCTAAAGACGAAAAGTTAGTCGCAAAAATTACTGCTGAAGGATTAAATAGCATTCGTCAAGAAGGAGAAAATCGAGGCACTTCAGCGCTTTATTGGTTGGCTGGTAGTAGAGAAGGGTGGACATTATTGTCTAAAGATGAAAAGCTTGTCGCAAAAATTACTGCTGAAGGATTCAATAGCATTCTTCAAGAAGGAGAATATCGAGGCACTTCAGCTTTTTATTGGTTGGCAAATTCTTCTGAAGGACAGGCATTATTAAATAAGGATGAAAAATTAGTCGCAAAAATTACTGCTGAAGGATTAAATAGCATTCGTCAAGAAGGAGAATATCGAGGCAGTTCAGCGCTTTATTGGTTGGCTAGTTACAGTGAAGGGCGGGCATTATTGTCCAAAGACGAAAAGTTAGTGGCAAAAATTACACCCGAAGGATTAAATAGCATTCGTAAAGAAGGATTTGATCGCGGGACTTCAGCACTTTATTGGTTGGCTTGTTACGATGAAGGGCGGGCATTATTGTCTAAAGATGAAAAGTTAGTCGCAAAAATTACTGCTGAAGGATTAAATAGTATTCGTCAAGATGGAAGTATTCGAGGTGCTTCAGCACTTTATTGGCTAACAGCGAATCCTGAAGGGCGAAAACTACTCCTGAAAAAAAATCATTTAGTTAATTTAATAGATATTGATACTCTTATGACAGTCATTGGTGACGGATCAGGGAAAGCTCCATCCGCCTATCATCGTTTACGTGAAACAAAAGAAGGCAAAGAAATATTAAAAAATAATCCAATGCTGCAATTAAAAATCGATAGATGGAAAGGTAATCCTAATCAGTTATTTGCAAATCCAAAATCTTTGGCATCTGATAGTAAATCGCAATCGCAGTTGCCAAAGCTGAATTCATAATTTTCAGAAAATATTTGGTGTGTAGTTCCTGCTTCCGACCTTTACTAAGTCGATTCACAGGCCAACACGGCGTGACCCGCCGCTAACACGAAAGTAAACGTATAAATATAGGTTTAGGAAGTAAATCTATTTATACGGACACACCATATTTAAAATGGGTTTTCTACCATCAAAAGTTTTAGTGCAATACCAAGATTTAGTTATATTATCATAAGCCCATTCATTTCCATTTTCATTATTTGCCGGAGATAAATGTGATGCAGCAAGAAATACAAAAGAGTTGGTAGAATTGTATGAAGTATAATAACATCTTGAAACACCATTCCAATTATGTGCAGAACTTAAGTAATAAGCTCCTTTTACATAATGTTCTGGCTCCCAACTTTTATCAACTGCCCAATTACCATCAGAAATTTCGCATGAATAAGCATTATCACCATTACACATAATGTTTTGAGGACAATATACACTTGCTTGAGCAAAGATTTGAAAACTAGATAAAATTAAAGATACAAAAATTAATTTTTTTATAACTTGCATAACTATTCCCAATTTTTTGATGTTTTTCATAGTGAATTTGCCTCATATTTCATAAGAATATTTTCGTTAAAAAATCACGGTATGGATTATACATGACAGAGAGTTATAGCACAATAAACATTCATTATAAAGATATTTGTTTATATTAAATCAGCATATAATATTGATCTTTATCAATAAATTCGCTAGCCTTGCTACTCGACTATGAAGTAAAACGATTAAACAATCTAAAACACTTTGGGACTAATTCTCCAATAAAAATTCATGAAAAATAATTGTGTTTAAATCTTTG
>Ga0207151_1063_pt1 | contig 25508 bp, 16 predicted proteins | sample Alteio_BWMinHeat_29_FD_153523 | JGI IMG/M metagenome (GOLD analysis project Ga0207151, IMG submission 153523) | Enriched cells from forest soil in Barre Woods Harvard Forest LTER site, Petersham, Massachusetts, United States -... | ecosystem: Environmental > Terrestrial > Soil > Temperate forest >... | reverse complement strand
GTGAGAGCCCTGTAATCGAAAGCTGATCGGACTCGAAGCGGCATCCTGAGTACCACCGGACACGTGTAATCTGGTGGGAAACTGGGGAGACCACTCTCCAAGGCTAAATACTCTCTGGCGACCGATAGTGAACAAGTACCGTGAGGGAAAGGCGAAAAGAACCCCTGCGAGGGGAGTGAAATAGAACCTGAAACCGTATGCCTACAAGCAGTCGGAGGGCCATGCAGGGACTTCGGTTCCTGAAAGCCTGACGGCGTGCCTCTTGCTTAATGAGCCGGCTAGTTAATGTCACGTGCAAGGTTAAGCGCAAGCGAGCCGTAGCGAAAGCGAGTCCGAATAGGGCGACAAGTACGTGGTATTAGACGCGAAGCGGGATGATCTACCCTTGGCCAGGTTGAAGGTCGCTTAACCGCGACTGGAGGACCGAACAGGTGTGAGTTGAAAATCGCTCTGATGAGCTGAGGGTAGGGGTGAAAGGCTAATCAAATTCCGTGATAGCTCGTTCTCCCCGAAATGTCTTTAGGGACAGCCTCATGTGAATTACCACGGTGGTAGAGCTCTGAATGGACTAGGGACCAACTCAGGTTACCGAATCCAATCAAACTACGAATGCCGTGGATAAGTGCATGGGAGTGAGACTACGAGGGATAAGCTTCGTGGTCAAAAGGGAAACAGCCCAGATCGCCAGCTAAGGTCCCTAACTGTATGCTAAGTGGGAAAGGAAGTGTATTCGCTCGGACAGCCAGGAGGTTGGCTTAGAAGCAGCCATCCTTTAAAGAAAGCGTAACAGCTCACTGGTCAAGCGGATATGCGCCAACAATCCAACGGGGCTCAAGCATACGACCGAAGCTGCGAAATGGTTATCTCTTCGGAGATAATCTTTGGTAGGGGAGCATTGCGTGGAGTCTGAAGGTAGACCGAGAGGACTACTGAACACTACACAAGAGACCCTGCCGGCATAAGTAGCGATAAACACGATGAGAACTCGTGTCGCCGAAAGTCTAAGGTTTCCTGAGGAAGGTTAATCCGCTCAGGGTTAGGCGGGTCCTAAGGTGAGGCCGAAAGGCGTAGCTGATGGATAACAGGTCAACATTCCTGTCCCGCCTGGTGACGTTATCACGATGGGGTGACGCAGAAGGATAAGAGAGTCAGGTGATGGATATCCTGATTGGCCACTGAAAGCCGGATTCCGGAGGCAAATCCCCGGGGTCATTCAACGGTGAGAGTGGTGACGAGGTCACACGACCGCAAAGTCTCCTATTTCACGCTGCCGGGAAAATCCCCTAAGGAGTCGACCAGGTGCCCGTACCACAAACCGACACAGGTAGACGAGGTGAATATCCACAGGCGCTCGAGAGAACACTCGCTCAGGAACTAGGCACATTAGTCCCGTAACTTCGGGAGAAGGGACGCCGCAGTAGGGTTTATAGCCCGAAGCGGTCGCAGCGAATCGCGCTCTGCAACTGTTTAACAAAAACACAGCTCTCTGCAAAGTCGAATACGACGTATAGGGGGTGACACCTGCCCGGTGCCGGAAGGTTAAAGCAAGGGCTCAGCCCGCAAGGGCGAAGGCTTGAACTGAAGCCCCGGTGAACGGCGGCCGTAACTATAACGGTCCTAAGGTTAATTGATCGCGCAGCCTTAGTAAAACTGAACCATATGCGGGAAACTCCTCACACAGCTGTCCGGTACTCGTCGCGGTAACACGCGGCAGTCAAAATCCGGCGGACATGGGGACAATCCGCAGGGAAGACTCCAGGAGAAGAAATATGGAGAACCCTCAGAGACTTAACGTTCAGTCGCATCCTGAGAAGCTAGAAGCTCAATGGGTTGTAGGATTTGTTGACGGAGAAGGTTGTTTCTACGTCGGCATCAATCCGCACCCAGAAATGTCCTGCCAATTCCAAGTACTCCCCGAATTCACAGTCGTTCAGCATCGACGTGACGTTCAATTACTCCACTCACTGAAGAGGTTTTTCGGCTGTGGAGTAGTGAGACAAAATCACGGAGATCGAATGGCATACCGAGTCCGGGGGCTGAATCACCTCACCGAAAGGATTGTTCCCTTCTTTGAAAAGCATTCACTTAAATCAAAGAAGAGGGTCGACTTCGCGAGGTTCCGAAAGATTCTGCACCTGATCAATCAGGGAAAACACTTGAAGCTGGAAGGCGTTGAAGAAATAAGGGCGATAGCTTCAGTAATGAACACAGGACGCGAAAGAGAAAGTCCGGCTTCTCTGGAAACAGAGTAGGAGAAACCGAGCGAAATTCCTTGTCGGGTAAGTTCCGACCTGCACGAATGGTGGAATGATAGAGCGACTGTCTTGGCGAGTGACTCGGCGAATTTGTGGTTCCGGTGAAGACGCCGGATGCCCGCATCTAGACGGAAAGACCCCGTGCACCTTAACTGCACTCTGGCCATGAGTAACGGATTGATCTGCGTAGAATAGGTAGGAGCCTGTGAGCCCTTGGTTTCGGCTGAGGAGGAGGCAACAGTGAAATACTACCCTGACTAATCTGTCGCTCTAACCTACCACCCGTGACGGGTGGGGAGACACGGCCAGACGGGTAGTTTGACTGGGGCGGTCGCCTCCTAAACTGTAACGGAGGCGCCCAAAGATCGGCTCAAGCGGATTGGAAACCCGCTGTGGAGTGCAAGAGCATAAGCCGGTTTGACTGTGAGACTTACAAGTCGAGCAGGAACGAAAGTTGGGTCTAGTGATCCGGTGGTCCCGCGTGGAAGGGCCATCGCTCAACGGATAAAAGGTACGCCGGGGATAACAGGCTGATCTAAGCCAAGAGTTCACATCGACGCTTAGGTTTGGCACCTCGATGTCGGCTCATCGCATCCTGGGGCTGTAGAAGGTCCCAAGGGTTAGGCTGTTCGCCTATTAAAGCGGTACGTGAGCTGGGTTCAGAACGTCGCGAGACAGTTCGGTCCCTATCTGGTGTGGGCGCAGGAGAATTGAAGGGAGTTGTCCCTAGTACGAGAGGACCGGGATGAACAGACCTCTTGTGTACGAGCTGTCCCGCCAGGGGCATCGCTCGGTAGCGAAGTCTGGAAGAGATAATTGCTGAATGCATCTAAGCAAGAAGCTCGCCCTAAGATAAGTTCTCCCAAGGTTTAAGACCTAAGAAGGGCAGTCGAAGACTACGACTTTGATAGGCTGGAGGTAGAAGCGCAGCAATGCGTGAAGCTGACCAGTACTAATCGCCCGTTCGGCTTAATCATAAAACTTTCTCAAACCGTCTTTGAGGAAGAGCAGAACTGGCTCAGAAGAGTCAGAAGAAAACGCCAATTCTGCCGCAGTAACGTTCGATGGAGAGTCGAACTTGTAAAGCCAGCCAGCTGTCGATCGTTAATCGATCGCGCCGAATTTCTGTTGTCGCACTCGCGCTCCTCGCTCGGGATGAGCTTGGAAGCAGTACGCGAGTTTCCAGTTTCCTGGTGATCATACCGCGAGGGTCACACCCGTTCCCATCCCGAACACGGAAGTTAAGCCTCGCCGGGCCGATGATACTGCACGGGTAACTGTGTGGGAACGTAGGTCGTCGCCGGGATTAAAATCGAAAAGGCCGTCCTGAGCAATCAGGACGGCCTTTTTTGTTGTGTGCCGAGCATGCTCGACAGCTTAGCCTGACCGAGCCGGTCAAATCGCTGACGGAGCTAAGCCTGGACGAGCCGGGTGGATAGAACAAGAGTGGTCCTCTTGCTCTTAGGCGCGGCTCGCTGGAAGAACGAGGCCGTCGAGATGAATCGCGGATGAATCAGGTGGTGCGGGCCGGAGCGTGCTTACGGCGGCACCGGACATGACGTGCTGGAAAGCTTCCTGGAATCGCTCCATTTCTGATTGTGTGCCGACGGTGATGCGAACGTGCGTGGGCCAGACCGGCCAGGGGCGGCCGATAAAAACATTCTGCGCGGCCATTAGAGCGATCACTTCTTTCGCGGGGCGTTTTGCGTCGAGCATGAAACAGTTTGACTGTGACGGAACGAAGGAGTAGCCGTTTTTGGAGAGCCATTGAAATGTGGCTTCGCGAATCGTCGCATTGATTTGTTTGCGTTCGGGCACTAGCCGCGGATCCTTCACGCTGGCTGTCGCCGCGGCTACCGCGGTGATGGGCATGGCGCTCCAGCCGGAGAATGCGGTCATTTTTTCCAGAAGATCCGGCCGGGCGATTCCAAATCCGCAGCGGAGACCAGCCATGCCGTAGATTTTTGAGAACGTCCGCAGGACAATCAGCTCTTTATCTGCCTTTACGAGATCGAGCGCGGTAGAAGCGTCGGAGAAATGGATATACGCTTCGTCCACCAGAAGAATGGAATCTTTCGGCTTGTTGGCGAGCAGGAACTCGATGTCCGCATGGCTCGTCAGAGTGCCGGTGGGGTTGTTTGGCGTGCAAATATAAAACATGCCCGCATCCGGAGCTGCCGCCACCATGGCTTTCACGTCGTGCGTGTAGGTTTTCGTCAGCGGCACTTTTACGACCCGCGCGCCGGAAGACTTTGCGGCATGCGCACCGGCTTCGTAGCCGGGATCGGCAGTGACGTAGCTTTTCGCGGGAGATGTGAAAGCCAGCACGGAGTAGTGCAGCGGGCCGCTGGAACCGGGGAAGGCGCGGACATACTCAGGCTTGAGGCCTTCGGCAGCCGCAAATGTTTTTATGAGATCCCCAGTCATCCAGTCTGAGTAGCGGCCGCCTTGGGAAGCGACGCTATTGACGGCATCGCAGGCGACGCCGCAGGGCCCCAAAGGATTCTCGTTTGCATTGATGAGCACCGCATCTTTGGGATAAGGGATCGATCCGGCATGGGCCAGCATTGGCTCGGTAACGATCGGATAGCCAACGGCCACGGCCGCAGCGGCGGCGGAAAACTGCAAAAATGTGCGTCGGGAACGACAGGCGGGATTTTCTTCAAAGGCCATGGTCTTACCTCCAACGACCCGCTCGCTTGCCGCGAACTGGCTGTAGACAAACTATCATGATCCGCGCCTTGGGAATTTCCTATTTCGATTCATTTTCTTGCTCGAGAGTATTTGCGTGGGGCCGGCTGCTCTTGCGTTCTTCCGCGGCAGATGAAGGAGAAGAAAAAGGGAATGGCAGCCTAGGCGCCGCACCTCGCAGTGCGCTAAGGTCTTTGTGTTCAAGCGATTATAAGAATCTGCCGACGAGGTGCAACAGGGTTGTCGAAAAGTTTTCCTGTGGAAATTACCGGTTCGTCGGCGCAAAGATTTATAAGAAGTACTATTGACTGCGCAAGCCCAGCGAAATATCTTATCTTTTGCTCGACCCGGCCAAGTAACGAAACCGACAAGCTGCGAGGCAGGCATGGCCACCGAAACCGCTGTGAGCACCATCAGCATTCCTACAGGTAGGGTTCTTGAGGAACGATGGGAGAAACTGCGCACCCACCGTCGCGTAGTCTCTCGAGTGAAATTCCAAGTCGAATGGGAAGAAGGCGCCCAGCGACAAAAAGCCAACGGCGTCACCGTGGACATCAGCAAATCCGGGTGTCTGGCCGTTGTGGGAGCGGGACTTCCGCTGCGCAAGCGCGTCCGCCTGATCAATCCGACCAGCGGGCGAACCGCAGAAGCGCACGTTGTCTGGCGCGATCATGAGGCCTGGGACGTTGGCCTCGAGCTGATTAAGCCGGATCCATCGTTCTGGGGCGTCAAGTTTTAATTTGTTCGACGAGAACGCGCACCGTGGTGAAGGGTGCGCGTGCCTGCCGACAGCAGGTCTGGCCTTATCATCTGGCAGGTTCCTGGACAGCCAAGGCATCCCGTCATATTCTTTCCCTGGCTTCAATTCGGCCACTTTTCCTTGGGCAAGCTCTTCTGGATGGTTTCCAGCTTCTGAAAGCCGTCTTTGATGACCGTTTGCTTCACGTTGTCCCGGGTTACCACCACAGGGCTTAGAAGTATCGCCAGGACAGTCTTGGTTCCATTGGAAATCGAAACGGCATTCTTGACCGGCACGCCGGCCGCCAGATTCACGGCAGCTTCGGCGGCCAGCTTGGCCTGCAAGGCAAGCGGCTTATAGACGGTCATGGTCTGCGTGCCATCCAAAATCCGGATAATGGCGGCGAGATCCGCATCCTGACCTGACACCAGCACTTTGCCGGCGAGTTTGTGTTCCTCGAGCGCCTGAATCGCGCCTCCTGCAGTTCCATCATTGGAAGCGACAACGGCGGTGATGTCGCCTTTCGCCGAATCAATCGCCTTAGACATGATGGCGTAGGCTTCGGCAGGGTCCCAATCCTTCGCCCAGCCGTCGCTTACTATTTTGACGTCGCCGCGATCCACAAAATCCTTTAGGACGCGGATCTGGCCGTCGCGCAAGGTTTTGGCATTGGCGTCGGCCGGTGAGCCGCCGATCAGAACGTAGTTTCCTTTTGGCGCGAGGCGTGCGAGCGTAGAGGACTGCAGCTCGCCAATGACCTCGGCGTTGGTGCCGACAAAGAAATCAACATCGCTGTTGCGCACCAGGCGCTCATAGCAAATCACGGGGATGTGGCGGGCCTTGGCAGCGTTCACAATGCGGGCGGCCTTGTCCGTGTCGTGGGGCACCAGGACGAGCACTTTCGCGCCGGAATCCATCAGCTTCTGAGATTGTTGCAGTTGCAAATCGTCGTCTCCCTCGGCGGTTTCCACCAGCACTTCGGCTCCCAGCTCCTTCGCCCGTTTTTGGAAAGTGTCGAGATCCGTCTGCCAGCGCTCGATTTTGAGGGAGTCCATCAGGTAACCGATTTTTAGCGGCACGCTTTGCTCCGCGACAGTTTGCTCCTTTGCAAAGCAAATAGCACAGACCAAGAACGCGATCATCGATAGGGAGAGGGCGATTCGGGGCCCCAGACGCTGCATGTTTTTCACCACCAAATACATAAAACCGTAGCACCGGCCCGGCCGCCCCACAATCCGATAACTGTGGCAAGCGGACCAAGAGTAAAGGGGAACCGGGCCGACGGACCGGTTTGGCCACAAACCATCACGGGAGCGCTCCGGGATTGTGCGGCTAGAGAAACAAGGCGGCCGCAGTTAAGGGCTGCCCGGCAATCATTTGGCCGGCTCTCCTTTGCGGCCTCTGGAGTGCTCGCCGAATGGGGGTAGACACTCTACATGCGTTGGGTGTAGAACATCTACAGCCTGAGGTAAAGATGGGTCCACGCTACCAGAACCGCATCGAGCTGTTGCAAGGAACGCTCGATCTGCTCGTCCTTGAAACCTTGCGGTGGGGGCCGCAGCACGGCTACGGGATCAGCCAGGCGATCCGCACAAATTCGGGAGACATTTTGCAGGTCGACACCGGTTCGCTCTATCCCGCGCTGCACCGGCTGGAGCGTCAGAAATGGATCACCGCGGATTGGAAAATTTCTGAAAACAAGCAGCGCGTCAGAGTCTATCGGCTGACCGCCGGAGGCAAAAAGCAACTGGAATCCGAGCGCTCCCGCTGGGCGCAGGTTTCCGATGCCATTGCCGGCGTGCTCAATCCGGCGAAGAGGGAGAGCGAAGCGTGACCTTTTCCTTTTGGAATCGTCAAAAACGCGAAAGCGAACTGGAGGAAGAACTCCAGAGCCATCTGCGAATGGCGGTCAAAGACCGAACGGACCGCGGTGAAACGCAAGACGAAGCGAGCGGCGCTGCGCGGCGAGAGTTGGGCAATATCGGCCTGATCAAGGAGGTCACGAGGGAGATGTGGGGCTGGGCTTCGTTCGAAAGATTGATGCAGGATCTGCGATATGGCTTGCGGATGCTTCGGAAATCGCCGGGATTCACCGCGATCGCCATTCTCACGCTGGCGCTGGGCATCGGTGCGAACACGGCTTTGTTTTCGGTAGTGAACGGCGTATTGTTCAATCCTTTGCCTTACCCGCATCCCGAGCAGCTCGTCTGGCTGGCGGAAAGTAAACCGAATTTTGCGACCGGTTCCATCTCCTTCCCGAACTTTCTGGACTGGCAGAAGAGCAATCAGACGTTCACGAGTATGGGCCTGTCTCGCGGCTACTCCTACAACCTCACCGGGCTTGGAGAGGCGGAACAGCTGCGCGGAAGACTGATTTCCTCCGGTTTTTTTGGAGTGCTCGGTGTGAATCCCGCGATCGGGCGCTGCTTCGCACCCGGCGAAGACGCAATCGGCGCGGCTCCCCTTGCGATGATTAGCGGTGGCCTTTGGAAACGCAAATTCGGCGGCTCGTCCGAGGTGCTAGGTAAGAGCCTCACCCTGAACGGCAAGGACTACACCATCGTGGGCGTCATCCCGGCGAGTTTTGATCTGTCCCTGGGCGGTTTCAACCACATTGACATTTATGTGCCTATCGGGCAATGGGAAAACCCGCTTTTGCCGAAACGAGGCGCCGGCCTGGGTTTTCATGGTATTGGTCGCCTGAAGCCTGGTGTCACCATTGAGCAAGCGCGCGCTGATATGCAGGGAGTAACGCAGGGGCTGGCCGCCGCATACCCCGATACGGACCAGGGCATCGGATCCGCGGTGTTTTCGCTGAAACAGACCATCGTCAAGGATTTGCGGGTGTTTCTGCTTGTTTTGCTCGCCGCGGTCGGCCTGGTGCTGTTGATCGCCTGCGTCAACGTCGCCAATTTGATGCTTGCTCGCTCGTCCGTGCGCACGCGCGAATTCGCCATTCGCACGGCCATGGGCGCCAGCCAGGGCAGACTGCTTCGCCAACTCCTGACAGAGAGCCTTCTGCTGGCCTTCGCGGGAGGAACGATTGGCTTGCTGTTGGCCGGATGGGGCACGAAGGTGGCGATTGCTCAGTTGCCCGTGACTCTTCCGCGCGCGGCGGAGATCGGCCTGGATGCCCGGGTGCTGCTTTTTACGCTGGCGATAACCCTGGCTTGTGGGATTTTCTTCGGGCTGGGGCCAGCGCTTAAATCGGCGCGTCCCAACTTGCACGACACGCTGAAAGAAGGTGGCCGCGGCGGTAGCGGCTCGCGACATCGGGCACAAGGCGTCTTTGTCGTCGTGGAAATGGCCATGGCGCTGGTGCTGCTCATCGCCGCGGGATTGATGATCCGCAGCCTCAGCGCGCTTTGGAGAGTGAATCCGGGCTTCGATTCGCACAATGTTCTGACGTTCGGCGTTGCGCTTCCTCCGGCCATGGGCAGGGCAGGTTCGACCGGGATTCGCGCCGCTCTCCGCCGGGTCGATCAGGAGCTGGCATCGGTTCCGGGAGTTCAGTCCATATCGCTTTCCTGGGCAGCGACGCCGATCGTCACTGATGACGAAGATCTGTTCTGGATCGAAGGTCAGCCAAAGCCCACCAGCGAGAACGAAATGAACATGGCGCTCAGCTACGTCGTGGAAGAGAATTATCTGAATGTGATGCGCACCCCGCTCGAGCGCGGGAGGTTTTTTACCGTACAAGATAATGAACATGCTTCGCGGGTCGTCGTAGTGGACGATGTTTTCGCAAAACAATACTTTGGCGACCAGGATCCCATCGGACAGCACATATTCTTGACTAACAAAGGAGGCCGCGCGGAGATTGTCGGCGTGGTTGCGCACGTAAAACAGTGGGGTCTGGACTCGGACGACAAGGAGAAGCTGCGCGCGCAGCTCTATTTTCCTTACATGCAGCTTCCCGATGAAGCCATGGCCCTTTCCTGGAACGGCACCGGCGTCATGGTGCGATACGACCCGAAGACGCCTGCCATCGGCGAGTCTATGCGGGCAGCCATCAAGAGCATCAGCAGCGAGCATGTCATGACCAGCACGCAAACCATGGACTCGATTATTTCCGACTCCCTCGCAACCCAGCAGGTTTCGCTGATTCTGCTGGGGGCCTTCGCGGCTCTGGCGCTGGGGCTCGCGTCGAGCGGGATTTACGGCGTCATTTCCTATGTCGTCGAGCAGCGGACGCAGGAGATCGGCGTCCGGGTAGCACTGGGCGCACGGAGAATCGACGTCTTGCGCATCGTTTTGGGGACAGGCATGAGCATGGCGGCGCTGGGCGTGCTCATCGGCCTCGCGGCCGCCTTTGCGTTGACCCATCTCATGGCCAGCTTGCTATTTGGCGTGAGCGCCACCGACCCTTTGACGTTTGCTGCCGTGGCGATCCTGCTCCTGGGCGTGGCGCTCGCGGCGTGCTACATCCCCGCGCGGCGCGCTCTGCGCGTCGATCCCATTGCCGCGCTGCGCTACGAATAGCTGCAAGCTCGCCAGGAGCGGGGATCTACCCAAACGAAGACAGCCAAGCGTCCATGCGGGGCGAAACCAGGGCGGAAAACCGCGCAACGCAAAGTGCCGCCAGGAGACCGGTAAAGACGTCCATGGTGTAGTGCGCGCGCAGGATGAGTACGGTGGCCATCTCGAAGAGAACGATTCCTACAGCCACGATCGTGAGCCAGCGCCGGCCGAGGTCCGCCAATTCGATTCCGCCAAACACCGCAATGGCGGTGTGTCCGGAAAAGAAGAAATCGTTGCCCACGTTGTAAGTGACCAGAGCCGAAGGGAATCCAGGGTAGTGCCAGATCATGTTCGGAGGCGCCGGGAGCGCGCAGATGGCCTGCATGATTTGGCGCAGCCCAAGCAGCAGCACCAGTCCCAGGAACGGCCGGACGCTCGGACCAAAGAGCCAGCGCGCCAGCAAGAAAACTCCAAGTCCATCGAGCAAAGCGGAACTAAGAATAAGCAGCCCGTTGGCGGCGGTCGGCGAATGGTAGAAGTAGGAATTGAGGCCGGCGGTCATGGTGTGAAGCGCATCCCCAAGGCCTGCGGCAGGCGCGGCTCGCCGCGCGATCAGCGATTGCGTCCAGAACCAGATCCCCAGCGCCAGGGCGGTGAGCACAATCCGGCGGATGAGGCGACGCCGCTGATGCGCGGTTTCGGCGTTTGTCATTTGCAGGGAAGGTCTCGCTTGGCACGCGCCGCTTCGAGGGGGGCGCTCACGCCTGTTTCGCCACTTCCAACGCGAGTTCGCGCGCCTTTCGCAAGTCGAGCTTCCCTGTGCCTAGATACGGCAACTTTTCTACGCGCAGAAACTGATCCGGGCGGGGCCGCCAGAGCGCCGGCAAATCACATTTCGCAAGCAGTTCCAGAGTTTCTTTCAACTTATCATCCGGAAGCGTGTGCAATACTATCAGGCGTTCGCCTTTTCGTTCATCGGGAACGGCGGTTACCACAAACACTTGTTCGGTCAACTTTGCCAGTTCGTGGAGCTTGTCCTCGACCTTGATGTGCGGCACCATTTCGCCGCCGATTTTGCTGAAACGGCTCAAACGATCCGTGACGCGCAGGAACCCATCTTCGTCGAGCATGGCGATGTCGCCGGTGTTGTACCAGCCATCGCGCAAGACTGCCGCCGTTTTTTCTGGCTGGTTCAGGTAACCCTGCATCACGTTGGGTCCGCGTACCAGCAACAATCCGGGCTGATTGACCGGCAGAGGTTGCAGGGTTTCGGGATCAATAATTTTCACGCTCATCCCCGGCAACGGATGCCCGATGCTGCCGCGCTTTGCGCCCACTTGACGGAACGACGCCGCGCGAAAATCAATGGTATTCACCGTCACGGCCGGCGAACACTCGGTGCAACCGTAGCCCTCGAGCGGCCGCAGGCCAAAACGGTCCTCAAACGCCTGGGAAATTCGATCCGGCAGCTTTTCCGCGCCGGCCATCACAAAGCGCAAGCTGCCGAATTGTTCCGGCTCGCAGCGGCGCGTGTAGGCACTGAGAAAAGTCGGCGTCGCCAGAAGCATGGTCACGGCGTATTTGTTGACGAGCGCGCCGATCACGCGGGAATCGAGCGGATTCGGGTGAAACACAACGCCAATCCCGGTCGCGGCAGGGAGGCACAGCGTGCCCGTGAACCCAAAGGAGTGGAAGAAAGGAAGAATACCCATGATGCGATCGTTGGAGTGCAGCAGAAAGACCTGATTGAGCTGCTCGACATTCGAGGCTACGTTGTAGTGCGTCAGCACCACGCCTTTGGGCTCGCCCGTTGAGCCGCTCGAAAAAATAATCGTGGCGATGTCTTCGAGTTGCGCCTTGCGCGCGGCCCCCACGTATTTTTCGATGCTTCGCGCTGGAAGGAAAAACGCCAAAGCGGCGCCGAGGCGCTCGCCGAAACGCGGCTTCTGCGCCAGGTCTTCCAGGAAAACCGTCTCCGCTGGCGGCTGCACGTGCACGCGTTCGAGGAAGGCGCGAGCGGTAATGACCGTCCTCAGGTTGCATTGTTTCGCGCAGGATTCCAGCGTTTCATTCGAGGCTGTGTAATTCAGATTGACGGGCACCTTTCCCATCAGCATCGCCGCGAAATTCACGAGAGCGCCGGGAATCGAAGGCGGCAGCAGTATCCCGACCATTTCCTGGCCCTGCCATGTCTTCCGCAGTCGCCGCGCTAGAAAGACTGTTCTTAGAAGCACGGCGAAAAAAGTCAGCTTGGGTGTCTGTCCATCGGCCATGGCCAAGCGAAACGGATGGCGCCGCGCGGTGTAGAGAAATGTCCTCGGCAGCGGCCGCATGTGGCGCTTGCGCCGCTCGAACGCTTCTGCTCCGAGGTCCTGCACGGCCTGCCGCGCCTCTTGCGCTGATGAGGTTGCCGGCAGCGGCTCGCCGAACGTCACGCGAACGGGATACGGCAAATGGCGCGGGAATTTCCACAGGAATCGCCCGCCAGCAAAACTGAAAATCGAGCCCCACACACCGTCAAGATTCACAGGAATGATCGGAACGTTCACACCCTTGATGATGCGTTCCATGCCCCGGCGGAACGGCATCATCTGCCCGATGCGCGTCATCTGCCCCTCGGGGAAAATGCAAACCAGTTCTCCGTCCTCGAGTGCCTGCGTCGCGCGCCGCAAGGAATGAATCATTTCGCGCGGGCCTTGATCGGACGAAATCGGAATCACACCCAATATCTTCGCGAATGGCTTCACCAACGGATGATCGTACGAACCTTTGAACATCAAGAACCGCACCGGACGGTCGACGGCGGCGATCAGCAGCACGGCGTCAGCCATCGAAACGTGATTGGGCACCAGCAACGCGCCGCCTCGCGCCGGCACGCGTTCACGCCCTGCAACGTCGAGCCGGTAAAGCGTGTGCGTAAGCATCCACAGCAGCAGCCGCAGCAACGAGTCGGGCAACAGCCACAAAACGTAAGCCGTCGCTGCCAGCGACATGAGCGCCGTGCAAATGAAGAAAGACTGCAATCCGATGTGCAAATAATGTGTAAACCCGGAATAGATCGCCGATGCGCCGATGACTCCGACAAAGGACAGGAAATTTGCAAACGCGATGACGCTGCCTTTTTTGTCTTCCGCAGGCCGGTGTTGAATTAAGGCGTTGACGGGAACAATAAAAAAGCCGCCGGAAAATCCCAGTGCGGCCAGCAGCAGGACCACCTGAAGAAACGTCAATCCATGCATGGAAATCGCGAAAGCAAACAGGGACATGCCAATGGCGCCCAGCGGGATGAGGCCGTACTCGATCTTGCCCGCGGAGAGAAGGCCGGCAGCGTAGCTGCCAAGCCCGATGCCGATGGCCAGTGCTGCTTGCAAGTACCCGCCATGCGTCTCGTCGATGTGCAAGACTTCCCGGCCGTAAAAGACAATCACGAACTGCAGCAGCGCGCCGAGAAACCAGAAGTAGGTATTGCCGACGACTGCCAGGTGCAAGGTGCGATCTGGCCGGACGACTTGAACTTGCTTGATCAGATCGCCGAAGATGTTGAACCGGAATTTCCGGGAAGGGTCGGCGGCAGGAACGCGGGAGATCGTGAAGCTCGTTGTCAGACCGACCAGCGTGCAAGCACCAAAGATCAGGCCGGCATACAGCTCCCGCCCATGAAACTGCTGAGCCAGCAAGGGTCCGGCCACCGCCCCCGCAATAATCGCGATGAATGTCGTCAGTTCGAGAATCCCGTTGCCCCAGGACAACAGCTCGTCGGGAAGCAACTCCGGAAGCAAGCCATATTTCGCTGGGCCGAAGAAGGCCGCTTGCGTACTCGCAAGAAAAATCACAGCAAACGCCAGACGCGTACTGCCGTTCGCGAAGGCGTAGATGGCGAACAGCATGGCGAGAATCTCGAAGATCTTCGTGGCCATGGCCACGCTTCTTTTGCTGAAGCGGTCCGCCAGATAACCACCGGCCATGGAAAACAGAAGGAACGGCACGGCAAACAGGTTTCCAACGTAGAAGACTAAGAGATCCTTCTGAGAGTCGCTGGGGTTGGTTCCCAGAACAAGGAAAATGACAAAAAACTTCAGGCCGTTATCATTGAACGCGCCCTGAAATTGCGTGGCGATCAGGCTCCAAAAACCCAATCGCCACTTCCCGTTCGATTCTCGAATCAAAGGAGTTCCGTCGTCGGCCATCGAGGCGCACCCACGCGCTCCATCGGAAGCTACAGAGATAGAACGATCTTAGCAGCCCTTCTAGCACCTAGGTGCGCGGCCGCGGCCAGGTGTGCCGAAAGCGAGACGCCAGTTTGTGAAGTAGGCCAGACTACGGTTTTCGAACCGCACTGCTGGCCGCGGCCTTCCCTGTTGCCGGCGCCGCTGCTTTGCGCCCGGCGTTCAAGTGATCGAAGTGCAGGGCGGCGTTGAGCAACAGCATAAAGCTGCCCTGCGTCTCCTGCCGCCACATTGGATTCGTCGCGAATAAAACAACATGCCCGCGCCCCACCGGGACGTCGACGATGGCCGGCGATTCCGCCAGTTCCGAACCGCCCGCCAGCATCCCGCTAATCCACAAGTCCTTTTCACCCGCGAAACGCAGCACAACGCGCGGGTAAAGCGATGGCGGCGGAAGGAATGAGCCGAGACCCGCGCGCATATCCGGGTCGACGTAAAGTTCCTGTTCCGCCTTAGTTCTGTGCGCGGGAGCCTCTGGTTCGGTCCACGCGCGGCCCTGCGGAATGTCGGGGTCGGTCATCGAGCCTCGGCCGCTTGGTCGCGAGCTGCCCGCCTCCGCGCCAAAAAACCTCCCAAATCTCCCTGCCACAGAAACACTAAACACCGGCCCTTGGTTGAAGTACACGCCAACGGAATCGTCATATCCGTAGGTAATGGGGCTGGCCTTGTCCTCGACGGTTACGCGAGCAATCATCCCCCGCGCTTGTAGTTGATGGGTGTCGCTGATGCTCACCGTATCGGTCAGTCCAAGGTCGATCGGCAGGTGCGCGCTGGGGCCGATGGGAACAAACAGCCCGCCATCCTCAATGAATTTTTTTAGATGAGCCACGCCATCGAATCCCAGTCCCCCGCGAATGTCCGCGGCCTCGTCGACCCCGCCAAAATTCGGCGTCGTGGAAGAATTTTGCCAGGGAATCGGCCCGCCAGAGGCGCTACCGTCCGCTGGCGTGCGAGCCGGTATACCGTTAAGAATTTGCTGCAGTCCAAAGAAAGTCGGCGGAAACAGAATCACATCGTACTTCTCGCGCAGGTTCGCTGTATTGCGAACATTGATATCGGAAATGTAGGCGTAGGGCACGCCGGTCTCTTCCAGCGCGAGCCGAAACCAGCCCTCGTTTTGCGTGTCCGTCCAGTTGTGCATCAGCGCGATACGCGGCACAGCGACTTCGTGGCGCCCCACGTCCGGAACGGACTCCGCGCTCATGACGCGAACGCCCAGCTCCCGTGCCGTGGCGTTCAGCCGCAAGTCCAGATCGGGCGGATTGCCATCGAGTGGTAGAATAAAAGTCCCAGGAACGAATTTCTGTCCCGCGGCCTCGAACCCCTGTTCCGCGGCGAAAAACTTCACGTCCTTCAGCCGAAAACGCAGCGTCGCAAGGTTGGGCTCGCCGGTTGCGTTGATCACATAGAATTTCGCCGCTGCCGCTGCTTTGCCCCTCTCCGAGTGCGGCGGAATCACGCCGCCTCCATCGAACCTGGCAACCCGGTCCACCAGCGTCATCGGAGCTTTCAGAATCGCCGTATCGGTAATGCGCACCGTCTTCACATTGCGCAAAGGCCCGAGCGTCCAACCCGTGTCATCGTATGGGCGCGGATCGCTCGTCGAGTAGTACTGTGTGTCGAGCAGCATGTCCGCCATCCGGCTGTAGGGCTGGTCCATGCGGATAATGTAGCTGCCCAGCGGAAGCTTGGTGATCTTCGCTTCCTCCGTTTTCTTTGCGCCAGCATCCTCTTTGGCCCTTTCCGACTTCTCCGTTTTTGTTTTGTCGCCTGTTTTGCTCTCCGTTTTCGCATCAGCGCCCTTCGCTTCCGCGGATTTTGCCGTTGGCGACGGCGTTTCCTTCACCTCGAAATCCTGCTCGAGCTTTTGCACTTCGGCGCCCTGGCTCTGCAGCAGACTCGCCAGCTGGGCCGCAAGCGCGGGACGCTTGCCGTCATTTACGATGGCCCAAGCCGCTGGGCCTTCCGTCCTGGCTTTCGCAACGGACCGTCTGCTCTTCTCGTAGAAATCTCTGAGAAGCTCCTGCCCGTGCTGCGCCGTGTAGTCCAGCGAAAGGAGCACGCCGCTTTCCTCGAGGTTGGTGTTATTGCGCAAGGACCACCTCACTTTGGGCAAAGGCGGATTGGGCCGGAACCACGCCCGGCTGGTGGAACTCGCAGGCAGCTCCGCTTCCTTCGTTTCGGGTGTGCTGTTGCCGTACGTTTCGTAAAAACGTCCTATCGAGTTGTGCCCGTTCGCGACGTAAAACATATAGTTGGGCGCCCACCCGTCATAGAAACCGTGGGTCCACACGCCCACCACACCGCGTTCCGTCAATCCTTGCACGTCGTTGTAAGCAAACTTCTGCCACTCGTTGATTACCATGGGGTCGAGCCAGGCGTTATAAGGTCCCGTGCCTGTCGAGACATAAAGGTATGGAATCGACTCATGCAAATCGTGGAGTACCTGCGGATGCCAATAGAAAAAGCTCTGCATCATCATCTGCGAAAGTTTCAGCCCCATGGCGATCCCGTCGCGGTTGTTGTCGTGCTGCACGTAGTGCCCCCAGTAAACGAGGCCCGGCTGCGGCTTGTCGGGATTGGCCTTTTTGTAGTTCCAGGCGTCCACCACGCGGTCGTGCCCATCCACTTCGACGATTGGAGTAATCAGAAAAACAGCGTTTTTGCGAATATTTTGAATGAACGGCGATTCTTCCACGGCCAAGCGGTAGGCCAATTCCATCAGCATCTCCGGCGATCCCGTCTCGGGCGAATGAATCGATCCCGACGCCCAGTAAAACGGCTTGCCGCCGGCGATCAGCTGCTTCGCCTCGGCATCGGTAATCTTGCGGGGATCGGCAAGCTTGGCGGTAATCTCGCGCAGTTGATCGAGCTGCGCGATGTTCGCTTCATCGCTCACGGCGATAAGCAGGAAGTCGCGCCCCTCCTCCGTCTTGCCCACGCGGTAGACTTTCACGCGCGCGCTGGCCTTCCGGAGCTCGTCGTAGTAACGGTAAATGTCCTTCGAATAAGTGAGAAAGTCCGGTGCTCCAACGATGTGGCCGAGAATTTTGTCTGGCGAGGGCACAGTCGAGGAAGCCGGCAAATGATCGACCAGGTCTGTGAGAAAAAACGGCTCCGTCGTAAACTCGCGAATTTTCTTGCCATACTCTTCATCGTTTGCCGGAGCCCCTTGCCCACTGGCAAGCGCAGACGTGCAGCTGGTGAAAAGAACAGCCGAAACCGCCGGCAACCAAACTCTCCGTAACCGATTCCGCCCTGCCCTGGCAAACTCACACAAGACCCCACTCGGAATTCTCATCATCGCCTCACTTTTGTGTTTGTCCTGGTACCCTTCCGGCCGCTGCACCATGTGACGGGCCATTTGCAACAAACGTTTCAGACGTTTTAAAGCTTGCCCGCACTCCGGAAGAAGCGCGTAGCATAATGCTTCCTTGGCTTGGAGGGAAGAATGACCAATGGCGCAGCTCTTCAAAAATCCGTGCTCATCACCGGTGCGACAGACGGCTTGGGCAGAGCCACGGCGCTCTTGCTGGCGCAGCGTGGCTATCGCATTTTCGCCGCCGGACGTTCGCCAGAAAAACGCGCCCAGCTTCGAGCGCTGGCTCAAGAGAAGAAATTGCCCCTCGAAACGCTGGAACTCGACGTCTGCGACGACGCCTCCGTCCAGCGGGCTGTAGCCACCGTGCTCGGAAAAGCCGGCGCCCTCGACGTCCTGGTCAACAATGCCGGCGTGAATTTTTCCGCCGCCGTCGAAGACTTGCACATGGAAGACTGGCGCCGCCAGTTCGAGACAAATTTTCTTCGGCGTCTTGCGCGTCACGCAAGCCGTGGTACCGCACATGCGCGAGCGCCAGCGCGGCCGCATCGTGATGATGAGCTCGGTCTCCGGATTCGTCACGGCCCCGACGCAAGGTCCTTACAGCAGCAGCAAATTCGCCCTCGAAGCCATGAGCAACGCGCTGCGCCTCGAACTGTATCCCTTCGGCGTTCAAGTGATTCTGATTGAGCCGGGCTACATCGTGACCGGCATTCAGCAAGCCGCCTTGGAACTCTCCAGACCTTATCTGGATAAAATGAACAGCGGCCCGTACGCCCCGCTGTATGCGCGATTCCTCCAAAGTGTCACCGGTGCCCGCGCCAAATCAAAAACCACACCCGAAGATTGCGCACGTGTCGTCCTCCGGGCGATCGAAGCGCCCCATCCTAAAATTCGTTACCTCGTCACGGGGTTGGCTGTCGTCGCGAAATGGTGCAGGCGCTTGTTGTCAGACAGAGGGGTAGACGCCATCTTCCGCCGCAGATTCGGAATTGCCCGCCAGAGTTGACTCGCGTCGCGGCCCTTCGAGGCAGGTAGGGTTAGGGATCCCTTATGGATTCGAGATCTGGAAGGAAAGGCTGTTCTCTCTCAATTCCTGCCACTTTTTGGACCAAGCCTCATGAACGGGGCTCTCGGCATAGTCCGCGGCAGCTTCAGCGCTGGTGAATTCAATCGCATACACGCCGCTGAAATCCTTGATCTGGTTGCGCCCCGTCTTCAGCCAAACATTCTTGATGCCAGGAATTTTCCCCGCCATCTCCTTGATCCCGTTGACGGCCATCTCCCGGTCATTGTTGGAAGTGGCGTCCTTAAACCTGTAAATCACCACATGCAGCACGGTTTTCGGTTGCCCGAACCGGTTTTGCCCGGCCACACTGCGGGCATGCAGCGAACCGGCCGCGGTTCCTGCTGTAAACAATCCTGCGCATAAAACAATTTGCGCCACGCGTTTCTTGGTTGATGTCACGTTGTCCTCCTGTCGCCGCTACCCAGCCAGTCTATGAAATGAGCCAGGGGCGAGGCAAACTGCCGCAAAATCGTTTCGAACCTTCTCCCGCCAAATGGTTTGACGCACCTGCGTTCGGACCGTTACGCTGCCCAAGCGGGTTTTTCGAGGATGGCATGGACGTTTCGCTGGGCGGCTTGCCCGCCGATCAGAAGAAAGCGGTAAACCTGCCGCCGCTTCCGCAACTGTGGGTCGGATATCTTCTAGGGTTTGCCACCGTCGTCGCGGAATTCGTCGACGCCTCGCTTTACCGCCCGGACGTTGTCACAAACGAAATTCCAATTCCCAGTTTGTATCTCTTCCTTCTCCTGTTCGTTGGCGGCGTCTACTGGCTCGTCTGCGTGTATCGTTATCACGTGGTGATGCAGCACGTGCCCGGCTGGAAGCACCCCATTTCCCCCGCGCGCGCCGTCGGCTTCCATTTCATCCCCATCTACAACCTCTACTGGGTGTTCAAGTGGCCTCAGGAGATTACCCGGTTCGTGAACTGGAGGTTCCGAGGGCCGGTGATGAAGCCGCAAATGGTAGGCCTCATGATTTTCGCTGCTTTCGTCATGCGTTTTCTGTTGGATCCCGGGCTTGGCCTGATCCTGCTTTTCCTGGCCGCCTCTTACGTCTCCGGCGGTCTTCGCCGAGCCTTGGCCTTGCCACCGATGCCAACGCTGAGCCCGCCGCCTCAGACAGAATGAATTCAGGTAGGGCCTCAGGGACACAGCAGATGATGGCGCTCGTCATGCTCTCCAGTCTTCCGGAATTGGCTTGTGCCAAGCTAAGCGGAGCGTGCAAGCACGCGGGATTATTTTCGACGGTACGGAGAGTGCAAGTGAAGGGAAGCACGGATTGCCGCGCCACTTAGCCATCATCAAAAGAAAAACGGCCCGGTGAAGACGTCTCCACCGGGCCGGGTGTTCTAAATTTCAGGGTTTACCTGTTCGGTTTGTTGGGCGCGTCGGCGGCTTTCGGGTCGGCTTGCGTTGCCGCGCTTGCGGCGATGGGCTTGCCCGTATCACTGCCGAAACGCGTCAAGTAGGGCATGAAGGGGGTCACCTCGAAGGGCATCTTCTCGCGCTCGGCCACCGTGCCCACGGGCTTGCTCTTGATCAACTCCAGCTTGTCGTTCCAGGGATCCAGCTTCACGCGGCCGCCAATCGGCAGCGCCGCGATCATCTGGGGGTTCTGTTTTTGATCCACCGGCGCCGAAGCCTTCAAATCGGCGATCACCGGCACACGATTTCCCAAGTGCGGGCTGACAAGGTTCGGAATTTCCTTTTCGCGCGCAGAGAGCGCCGAAAGGAAAAGCCCCGCGTTCCCCAGCTGACCCTTATAGGGGGAGTTGTTCAGCAGCTTGATGGCTTCCGCGTTGGCGGCATTTTCTTCATCCTTGGTGCGCGCAAACCCAAAGTGGCGGAATGTCTCCTTATCGTCGACCAGCAACTGGTCGAAGAAGGCATACGTGGAATCCAGGCGATGGCCCAGCACGATGTGGCTCAACTCGTGGGCCATCATCGTCGCCAGGCTGGCTTCATCCGGCAGAACGTCGATCAAGCCGCGGCTTAGCACGATCGTGTGGCCGACGGTGTAGGACTCCAGCGTCGAGGTCATCATCACGCGGCACCGCACGTCCGGCTCCACGTCGATGTTGTTGGTCACTTCCAGGTTGTTAATCACCGTGTCGAGGACTTTGTCGACTTCACCCTTCGGCGCGACCAATCCGATGCGCTCCAGCCGGTCAATCACGTTGTCTTCCGCCTGGCGGTCCCAGGACCGCTGCGCCTGAATCGGCGAGAGGTCATTGGCCGTCTTGGTGTCGTCCTGCACGGGCGTCTCGACCAGAATCTTGCTCAGCTCCTGCTCCTGCTGCGAATGGCCGAGGTTATATCCCCACAGCCGCGTCTGCGCCTTGAAGTCCAGCTTTTTGCTCATCGCGTAATGCAGATCTTTTTCTTCACTGTAGACAAACGATGGCATCCACAACCCCGGCTGCACGTTGGTCCGCCAGCTGTCAAAGTGGAAGTACCAGCTCGAGTGTCCTCCGCCGCTATAGGCGCCGTTGAACCGTACGATGTTGTAGTCCTGGTCCTCGACCCAGATGCGCCCGAGGAACCTGCCCTTGCCCGACTTGTCCTGAGGAGAGACGTCGAACACCAAGCAGCGCACTTCGCCAAGAAATTCGCGCCGTACATAATCAAACTTGTAGTGCTGCTTGTCGAATCCGTTGGTGTCGATGAATATCATCTGCAGAAATCCGTCCGGAAGAAACTGCATTGCGAAGGAAAAGAAATTTCCTACCGACCCGATAATCTTCTTGCCTTTGCTCTCCGCGTTGCTCAACGACACCAGCTGCACACCCTTCGAGAAGTCCGCGCGTCCCAGGAAATATTTATCTCCTGCGGGCACATAGCCAAGATCCTTGTCGGGCTTCAGGTTCTGTATGTAGGTTTCCACCAGCGGCGAATACTGCCGGATCTGCTGGTCGAGACGGTTTTCGTTCGTGATCACACGGTCGATCACTTGATCCATCGTCCGTGCCTGCTGCGGTTCTGCCGCCGCGGCGCCGGCAATGGTCCCGGACCCAATCAAAACGAATCCGAGGACAACTGTAGCTAGCATACGCATTTCTCTCTCCCCCTCAATAGGCCATGCGGAATTCAATCCGCACGCGTGCTGGAAAATCTACGGGCTGACCGTCCCGTTTTGCAGGTTTAAACTTGATGGTTTGCGCCGCACGGACCGCAGCCTCATCAAGGCCGTGGCCCAATCCGCTTACAACGTGATTGATTTGCATGGTGCCGTTAGAAAGGAACACCACGTCAATGACTACGTCGCCCTCTAACTTAAGACTACGCCCTTCGGCCGTGTACTCCGGCTTCGGCTTGTCCAGGATGTCCACAGGCGTATCTGCCGGTCCTCCGGCTGCCACCTTTTTCTTCGGTGCATCCGCCACCGTTTGGTCGCCAAAACCCGAAGACTGCACTTTCCCTTGTTTACCGCCGCTCGGTGGCGGGTTTGCCGTGCCATTCCCAAAACCGGTGCTTGCCACGGTCCCTCTAATCCCCTTGTCACCGCCCGTGCCGTTGCCGTAGCCCGGTCCGCCGGGGAGCGCAGGCGAACCCAGCCGGTTCACATTGGTGGCATGTTGCGGGTCGCCCTTTCCAGGCATGCCGTTCGGATCGCCAAAGCCGCCGGTCTGCACCTTATCAACGGGGGCCTTCACGGTTGCCACCGCAGCACTTCCCGAATTCATATTGTTCAACTTCACTTCTTCTTTCGGGCGCTTCGGTGCGTTGCTCGTCGTATCGATCTTCGCCGCCTCGAGATGCGCCTGCATCTCCGGCGCCAGCGCTTCCACTTTTTGCAGCTTCGGCACTACGGCCTTCGGAATCTCGAAAATGTGCGGCTTCTTGGGATCCAGTTTCACCGGCTCGACCACCGCCGGTTTCGGCGGCGGCGGCGTTTTCGCTCTCACCACCTTCGGCGGCGGAGGGGGCGGCGGCGCCACGGGAATCTCCGTCAACGGGGAGGCTATCTCCACGGTCTGAAAGCGCAGCGCCGTCTTCAACTGTTCCGGATAAATTAGCGGTATCAATACGCAAAAAATCAGCAAGCCAAGTTGCGCCAGCGCGCTGACGCCTATCCGGCTCCAGCGGGGCTTCGAGTCTGGCAACAGCGCGAGTCGCGCGGCTATGGGCTTGGTACCGATGGCCGCCTTCCACGCCTCTGCATTGGGTTGGCGACGCCTATCCGCGTCAAATCCGACGCCCAACCGCGTCGTACTCCTTGGTGAATCTGCAATCATAGTTGTCATCCGCTTGCCGCCTCGAGAAGTTTCATCTTTGGGAACCTCGGACATCTGGGAAGGCCCAGCAGTCCCAAGGTCGCCATTTTTTTCAGATCGTGCGCTTGTCCAGTACTAGGGTACTTACGGGGCTGAGGGTGTCCTAATAGGACTTTCGTACTAGCGACGCGAAGTCGCTAATGGTCCCGCGAGCGCACGGTTTGCTCCAAGTCTGCTAACCCGGCGAGGTGGCTCTTGTTGCGGGGTTGGAGACGCAACTCCTATAGGATACCGCAAATGGGGTCCTCGGCGTCCGTACTTTTACGCACACTCCCCCTCGGGCTGGATTAAGCTCCTAGGATGCCAAGGATACCCGCTGCGTTGGATGGTCTGCGATACAGTAGATACCCTAGTGCTCCATGAAAAAAGACTCAAGAGACCGCCCACAAGCCAGCAAACCCGCTGCCCCCACGCGCACGGCTCAGACGCCGGCGGTGTCCCCCGCCAAACTCGACTGGCTCTACGAGCAATCTTCCGCCGCCCGCTGGGGTCTCTCCCGTGAACGATTTGCCGCCACCCTTGAACGCAGCGCCGAGAAGCGGCTCATCAGCGGCAACCTCGCACCCGAAAAACTCGAGGAATACCTCGCTACCCTGCATCTCGAGGACTTGGCGCTAGCCACAGCTAGCATGGAAGATCACGAACCAGCCTGGGAATATTTCGTCAGCGCCTACCGCCCCTACCTGCGCGCTGCCGCTGCCGCCGTTCTCCGTTGCAGCTCCGCTGCGCCGGAAGCCTCGGACTTAGCCGACTCTCTTTTTGCCGAACTCTATGGCCTCGCGGATGGTACCTGCGGCGAACGCTCGCTCTTCCGCTATTTCCACGGTCGCAGCTCGCTGAAAACCTGGCTCCGGGCCGTTCTCGCCCAGCGCCACATTGACGCCATTCGCGCCGGCCGCCGCTTCGAATCCCTCGACGACGACGAGAGACCCGCAGCGCAAAAAATCCCGCAGGCGATATCAGTCGAGCCTGCCGACCCCCATCGTGACCGCTACTCCACGCTTTTCGTTCGCGCGCTCGAGGCAGCTATCGCCGCCCTTGATTCGCGCGACGAACAGCGCCTCCGCCTCTACTACGCCCAGGAGCAAACCCTAGCCCAAATCGGCGAGCAACTCGCCGAGCACGAGTCCAGCGTTTCGCGCCATCTCGATCGCATCCGCCTCGCTCTCCGCCGCGCCGTCGAAGAAACTCTCAGCAAAGGCTGCCCCGCAGCCAACGGCTTCGCCGCCGAACTCGGCCTCAGCGACGCGCAAATCTCTCTTTGTTTTGAGTACGCCTCCGCACACGCCTCGTTCGATTTAGAGAAGCTCCTCGAGCGCCGCGGTCGCACAAATCCCGCAGCGGGGAGACCCCGCCCATGAAACGGCGCTCCATCAACTCTTATTGCAAGAACCCCGCCAACCCTCGTTCTAAGGAAGGAGAAAACCATGGCGTCTGACGACCGCGACCGGACCTTTGAAAAAGCGCTCGCCCGCCAATTGCGTTCTTCCGCGTCTTCCAGCCCGGATGCCAACGCTCTTGCCGGAGCGCCTGCGGATCCCAGCGCCGAATTTTGTCCCGATGCCGAGACGCTTGCTGCCTATCACGATGGCTCTCTCTCTCCCGAGGAACGCAATCTCTGGAAACAGCATGTAGTAAGTTGCGACCACTGCCAGCTGGTCCTCGCCCATCTCGCAACGCCTCTCGACATTCCGGTCCATCAGGAAACCAACGAAAATGTCCTGGTGACGCTACAACGTGTTTCTCCTCCCCGTAGGGCTTCGCCTGCGCCCATGGCTCGTCCGAGTCCTGCTCACACTTTGCGCTGGCTCTGGCTCGTTCCTGCCGGCGCCATCGCTGCAACTCTGATCGCTTGGGTTTCCCTCGAAAAAAAACAGGCCCAGCCCGCTCTCCGCGCCTTCGTCGGTTGAAGTGGCGGAAAATCATCAGTCCCCCGTCGCTGCGCCCGCCGCGAAAACAGCCCCTGCGCGACCGCTCGAACGCAAGGAGAAGGATCAGCCCGCCGCTCCCACCGTGGGCGGGTTCCGGGGCGCCTCATCGGATCGCGAGCTCGCTTCCGGGAAGCCCCAAAACCAGCTCCAGCTAACCCAACAAGCTCCATCTCCGCAGGCGGCCACTCCCGCGCACGGACCTTTCCTGAGCCAGCAAAAACAAGAACAACAGATCGGCCGCACTCCCGCCGGCAGCGCCGGAGCCGCCGATCAAAAGAAGTACGACGCGCAGGCTACCCGCGATGTGGCTGGGCAGGCCGCCGGGGGATCCCTCGCGCTCGAAGCTCCAGCATCCCCAAAGCCTCCTCCACCCTCTGAACCCAGCTTCCTGGACGGTTCGGTCTCCGCGCCTGCGACGGACAAACTGGCGCCGCCTGCATCCGCGCCTCGACCCCCATCGGCATCGAATCTCTCCGTCTCCAAATCCAAATCCGAGAGCCTGGACGGAATTTCAGCGATGACGGAATCCGTCGAAGTTTCCGCC
>Ga0207151_1043_pt1 | contig 25598 bp, 28 predicted proteins | sample Alteio_BWMinHeat_29_FD_153523 | JGI IMG/M metagenome (GOLD analysis project Ga0207151, IMG submission 153523) | Enriched cells from forest soil in Barre Woods Harvard Forest LTER site, Petersham, Massachusetts, United States -... | ecosystem: Environmental > Terrestrial > Soil > Temperate forest >... | reverse complement strand
TATAGCAGAATCCAATCTAGTCCGCGCTTATTAGCGTCGTCTCATGCTGCCTAGCTTCGTTGCATACTTCCAAAAAACTATTCATTTAGAACAACTAAACTCATAGTTTTTTGTAAGCATGCGCCTTGCTATACAGCATGATACTTGCTCTTAAGCGCGGACTAGATTGGATTCTGCTATAAAGTACATACTTTTTTAGCAACCGTTAAGAAACACATTACTTTCATTGTATAACCTTTTGATATTATTAGATTTCTAGTTTATTTGCAGCGCAATTTAATTTAGCATAAAATACAACCGCGCGCCCTACCCTATGTCATAAAGGTTAAAGTATATGATTCCCAGGCAATTAACAGATATAAAAAAAGATGTTAAAGAAGACAAGCTTCCAATAAAGCCAATGGTCCCTAGAGCTGCTGATATTCAGACAGACTACAAATTGATTTCCAAAGGGAAATTAAATTTTGGCTGTATGCCCTGCATCTTTAAACGCACCCTATTAGGTAAAGGGGCAACAGGAAGTGTTTATCAGGCGAAATATCAAAATTACCCAGTAGCGGTAAAAGAATTCCAAGGTGAATCCAATGAAGTAGTCATTCATTCAAAACTGAACTCCCCTTATATCGTTAAATTTATAGGTGATGGTAAAAAGAAAGATAAAAATCCAAATTTTATGGTCACTGAACTTATGCAGAAAGGTTCTTTGTGGGATCATTTATTCCTAACTATGATAGCGCGAGAAAATAGGTTCGACTGGTATATTTTAACAAAAATTTTTTTTGATGTTGCTTCATCCATGAGTTATTTGCATCATAAGGGTTTAGTCCATGGCGATATAAGATCCCCTAATATTTTAATTGATGATAATAACCAAGCTAAATTATCGGATTTTGAATACACTGCGAAAGAAGGAATGGTACGAAGAGGCTATGATTTTTGGGCTGCGCCTGAACTGGCAGATCCCAATATTAAACATACTAAGAAAACTGATATATATAGCTTTGGAATGTTGCTTCTTGAAGTAGTATCTGAATTAGACTGCTCTAAGGGTGATCTTGGAATATTGGAAATATATAAAAGACATACCCCAGCCATCATCATTAATTTAATAAAAGATTGCACTCAAACAAAACCCGAAGATAGACCTAGCACAGATGCAATTTTGTTACGATTAGTAAACCTACTCAATCAGATAAATCCAAACAATATTCAATTTGACCTAAAAGAAGATCCTACGGCACAATCCGTTCTACCACCACTAACACCTAAGAAAAATAATCGTAAATTAGGGATTTTTAAAAAAGACTCTGTCATGCCAGCGAAAGCTAGCATCCAGCCAACTCTCAATCTGGTGCCATAACGCTGGTAAAAACTTATTTAAAATTTTGGATAACGCGCAATCGTTTTTTCTATCATGGATTTAACAAATTCTTTTGCCATTTTTTTATTAGCTGCTTTATCCATCTTTACTATTTCAGCCGATGCATCAACATAGTCATCAATAATATTTAGAATTTCATTTCTAAATTGAGGCACGTTAATCTTGTTTTTATTAAAGAATATGGAGTGAGTTATAGTTGATTGAATTACATCCTGTCTGGCTTTATTTAAATTTTTAATTTTGGTCAAATTTTCTGAATCTAAAAACCTCATCACTCTTGGTAAAAATTCAAGATTATTTGAAATAAACCCCATCATTTCCTCAGGATACTTACGTAATAATTGATTGAATCTTTCATAGGGTGGATCATTATGGTCTCTTGATTCATTGACATCAGATTTAATAGACACAGCAGTGTAATATGCAAGATCAAGATAAAAATCGTTTTTCATTATAAGGGTACGATGACTGCTGTCTAAAGTAGTTGTTGCGATTAAAGAACATGCATCGACTCCCAAACACAAACAATGTAAACCCAAACTCCAATCTTTTTCTCCCTGACAATACATTTTTCCAATCAGGCTTAGCGATCTTGCATCCCCCCTGCTTGCCGCTTGGGAAAGAAAGCGATACCCTTTTTGACGAGTATTATATTCCATTTGAATTTGATAATGGCTACCTAATTTAGATAATGCAAAAATGTTGCCTTTGCTCGCTGATTTTTCATAATATTCCATAATTACATCGAAAGAATCCTTTCTAAAAAAACCGGATGGATTTAATGCTATTAGATTATTTATTAAGGGATGATCAGTTTCTTGTTCTTTAAATTGCTGCATTAATAGAGCCATTCTTGTCTCATCTATTTCCGCTGCGCGTGCTAATGAACTTAAGTCATTTAATTTTTCTCCTCCTTTAATAAATAATTCTAATGCTTGAACTTCGCAGCCTGTTAAATAATAACATTCAGCCAAAAATCGTGTTTCCCGTGCATTAAGAAATTCCTTTTTAACAGCTAATTGTTCCCGAAATTTAATGACAATAAGAACTTCTTTATGAGTTTTAATTAATCTATCATCTTCAAACTGAGTATCAGGATTTTGTATTTTTCTTCTAAAGTCTTTCTCTTCCCTAAAAGTTCTGAAATAAGAATCTAGTTTGTAAAATCTAACATATAAATGATCTTCAAATTCTTCTTTACTATCCTTTTTTAAGTAATTGATTATCACTTCCTCTAATGGCTGGGAATGAATAGTTTTGAATTGCTGAATAATGAGTTTTATTTCATCATCAGGCGGTATAAATTCAACGCTGTTAGAACTGCTGTTTGTTGCTGCTGTAAGCATTTTTTGATCAACCCTATGATTTGTTGATCAATTATATACATACTCACTTATTACATCAACAATGAAAATTATTCTAATAATAACCTTTCAAAAAAATAAGATAATGATTAAATTAACAAATATTACTGCCTATAGCAGAATCCAATCTAGTCCGCGCTTATTAGCGTCGTCTCATGCTGCCTAGCTTCGTTGCATACTTCCAAAAAACTATTCATTTAGAACAACTAAACTCATAGTTTTTTGTAAGCATGCGCCTTGCTATACAGCATGATACTTGCTCTTAAGCGCGGACTAGATTGGATTCTGCTATAATTTATATGATATAATTTTTACATTAAGCGGAGGTTTTTTATGTCCAAAAAATATATTGCAAAAATATTTTTCGGGGATAGAGAAACACTAGATAAATCTGGTGATGATGCTGAGCAACTTTATATATGGATGTTGACCCAAGCCAATGGAAAAATGGGTGATGTTCACGGAGAAATTCTTGATAGTGAAACTCAAAAAGTAGTCAGAAAATTTCGTAAATGCCCACCAGAATAACCAAAAAACGAAGGTTTGGTCAATAATGTCGCCTTCGGCGTAAATTGAAATAAGTCTACTGACCCTGATAAGAAACGCTAACAGTACCTTGTGTAACTACAGCTGTTGTAGTTTAAAATTGATAGGAGTTCTTCCTGGCGTTTTAAACCCAGTTGGTATATATTGCACACACAACAGCCACAAAGGAGCCTATTATGGCATTATCGCACAGTTTTTCGCCAACAAAGTTTGAAATCACTTTTCAATCTATACTTAAACAATTCAGTTTTTATTCTTCGCCAAGAATTACACCTAAACGGGACACGATAAGATATTTTGATAATCTGTTAAAGACGTCTTCTGATTACCATAGTTTTCTTTACACATTAAATAATATGCTGAAAAACTCTATTTTTCCTGACTCAGGTATTTTTTTTACTATGGTTGAAATGTTAAGAAAATTCAACAAGGCCAACGATATTATTGTTTTGTATCATTTTTTAATTCAGTTACCAACTTCACATTTTCTAACGAATATTTTTACTAAAATGATTCGAGAATTAGGGCATTTTCATAATGAATATTATAAAACCGTTTATCATTTTGCTTTATCATCCAAAAACTGCAATTACTTTACTCACACTACAATCCTGGAACAAGCAGTTTGGCTAAAAGATTACAATTTAGCACAAGAAGCTTATCGAAATTCAAAACAATTATCAGTTTCTGCATTTGCATGTCGTTATATGTTAATAGCTTGTGCGAAAAAAAATGATTATGCTGCATTTAAAAGCGTATTATTAGAAGAAGCGATGCATTTAAAAGATAGGGGTTTAATTAATCTTTTTGCAACAGCAAGCACAGAAGCTAAAAAAAATAACTGGTTAGATTTACAAGCCATTGCAGATAAAGAATATGATAAGCACAGCTTACCTTCTGAAAAATCAATATCATCCGTTGAAAAACTCAATCCAAAAGCTGATGCTTTCATCCCCTCAAAAAAATCTGAAGAGAAAAGTTCTATTACTCCAAAGCAAGCTTGTATTTCACCCCCTACAAGCCCATCTGCGAGTAGTTTAGTTTCTTATACACTTTTTGGAACATCTGGAGTAACATCATTGGCTCCTGAATTCTTTCAAACACCTAAAAAAGATTTTTCTTTTCAATGAAAAGTAATTAATAAATTTAGAGGTTCAGCAGTTATTGTGATTTAGAAATTATTTCCTTAAATGCTTCAAAACGAAGAGTCTTCTGAGTAGCCATCCCAACATAGTAACCCCAGAAAACTCTTTGACTAATCCTTTAATTACTGAGTCAATGGGCTGATCATTTTAGCAGCATTTTCTGTTGCTTGATGAGAAGGTCCATTAGTAGAAGGGTTAGACGACGGTACAGTGTAGGTAGTGGATGCAGTGGAATTAGCCGGCGTTGTTGTAGTAGTAGAATAAGCAGGTTGGTTTACATTTTTGTGGGCACTTGTATTTGTCCCATCCGTTACACATCCAGACAAGAAACATAGCGAAGCAATCCCTAAGGCAGCAAATTGTAATTTCATTGAAAACTCCTTTTAAACAGTTATTAAAAATCCATATATTGAAAGGTAAAGAATAAGTCTTAAACTGTATAATTTGCAACAAATATTTGTTTATCCCCTTGAAAGAATTTGATGTTGCCAAATCCTCTTCTTTTGCTTATTGTAACTGAGAGTTGAAGACTAATCTTAAAAAAGGAATTTTGATATGATGAGTAATAGACGTATTGCTTTACATTTTGATACAACCGGCTATAAAGGCAGCTTAGAAAAACAAGCAGTAGTACGAATACATGCTGTGAGTTTTGGCATTGATTGCAAACCAGAAGAATATGAACAAGCATTTATGCCTTCTTGTTCTATTCCAAAATCAGAATCCAATACTCATGGATATACAAAACAAGCGCTTAAAAAAATGCATGCTCCTCTGTTTAGTAAAGAATTAGCTGCGAAATTTGTCGAATTTGTTGGTGATAGCGACGCTTATGGACATCAACCTTGGACCACAAGAATTGTTAATAATGCATTAAGAAACGTAGGAGTTGAACCTTTACCTAAATTACATTATACCTATACCCTCTACAAAGAATTACATCCCGAAAAACGCGCTCTCTGTAAAAATGGTCAGCATCCTTTAAGTATGATTACACAAGATTATAAAGTGAGTGATGATATTACCGGGGCTTATAGAGTTGCAGAAGTCATGTTACAGATGGAGGCTGATTTAAAAGCAAGAGAAGTAAATTCTGCTGCTTCTGTATCGAAAGATGAAAAACAAACTGCTGAAACTCTAGCAAGTCTTAGTATGTTTAAAGCAAAGGTGAAGCCTGTAGAACCAGAAATTGCTTTCTCTGAATGTCTAGGGCTTTATGGAATGAAAATTGCTTAAGACGAAATAATTAATCCCCGCGAAAGCGGGGATAACAAGGTTATTTCGCTTTTTTCCCTCTGCTCTTAAACCAATCAAGACCGTAACAAACAAAAATTTCTTCGCCTTTTTTTATGTTGCGGTCTGCCTTGAATATGGCAATTCGATTTTTTAGATCAAACTCATAATCTGCGTTAGGATCATCAGAATGATTATAGATACACCCAAATCCAAACATAAAAGCATATTTGCCTTTGATATCGAAGTAATAATCCTCTAAAACCTTATCATCGCCTTTGGTTAAGATAAAATAACACTCTTCAATCTTTTCGCCTTTTTTAAAATTTTTATCAGCAAATACCCCATAACCATGTCTTGAAGATCTTTTTATTACTATTTTACCTTGAAATAGTTTTTTTTTCATTTTACTCCCAGAATGCATTTAATTTATTTAGTATTTTTTTATATGAATGATGAAACCTTACAAAATCATCCTGTTTTTCATTTGGAAAATCCATATCATTAGAAGCAGGCCTTATGTGATGCGATTGGTTTTGACGTGCAAACCAATTATTTAGATAAGCTTTTGCAAGCTCATCATTACTAATCACCAAAAGATTTTCAGCGTTTTTTTCTTCTGCCGCTTTTGTGAAATTGAATGAGCCAGTGATAACAATATTGTTATCAATAATCATCAATTTATTATGTGCTATTGCCGGTTTATAATCTATCCAAACCTCAATATTGTTTTTTTGAAAAAAGGGCAGCAAAGTAAATTGATTTTTTTTAATATGGCTTTTATCTAAAATAATCTTCACAACCACCCCTCTATTTTTTGCTCTAACTAAAGCTTGTGCAATAGGAAAGGATGTAAAACTATAAGCTTGTATATAAATTGACTTGTGTGCTTTATTCAACGTTTCAATAATCAAATTAGTGCAATGCCCACCCGGGGTAAAACAAATTTGATAAGGGGCATTGATTAATTGACCTGCATGTGCATCAATATGAGAAAAAAGAGATAAAAGCAACCCTAGGCAATAGATTTTAAAGCTTTTTTTCATATGGTCTTATCTTTTATACTGCGGAACAGGCTGTTGAATTCGGTGTTTTTTTGTTGTTGGATTTTGGTGTTTAGGATTTGACTTAAATAATTTATTTTTCTGAAATTGTTTGTTTTCATTAAAAACAAGTTTGGCATGTTTCTTAGGATCGAGTACCTCTCCTTGTTTTTCTACCCCAGTAGAAGGATTCACTGCATGTGCTAATGCATTCATATTCAGTGTTGTCTGGATAAAAGCAACAGTAGCTTGTGTCTTTTGATAGTTCATTTTGTTCACCTTGCCCTTTAATAAAGGCTCCATTGTAGCGGGCAAAATAAATTATGCAACTCTGTGGTGTTTTTTAGCCTTCGCGTACCCAGTCAATGGTAGGACCAAATAAAGGTATCCCCATATAAGGTGAAAAATGTAAAATCTTATTATCCGCAGAAATCGAAATCTTACATCGGTAAATATTACCCGAATCGATATCCAGAACATAACCATTTTCCCATTTATTAGCTTTCGGTATTAAACCCCAAATAATTGTCATACCGATAAGCGGTTTATTATGCAAAGCACCTTTACATACAGAACAAACAGGGTTAGATGAGCTTGACGGGAAATCATTAACGATAGATCCAATGAGACTTCCATGCACAATAGAAAACTTCACCAATCCACGTGCATTGTGATTTAAATCATATGTTTTCCAAAGCCCAACAGGTGAAGGTGCTTGCAATGCAAAACTCGATAGTGAAAACATAAAAATTGTTATTATGAAAAATCTCAATAAAAAGGTTTTCAACATAATTGCATCTCCTTAAGCATACACCTCAAGAATTTCCATTATTGTTTTTAACAAACCTTCATTATTCAAACTCCCTTTCACCAACGCTTTTGTGACGTATTTTGCATATTCTTGATTTAGTTCAGAAGCTGAATACACTAAAATCGGAATTTTATATTTGCTTAAAATAGGAATTATTTCTACGCCATTACCATCAGGAAGCGCTAAATCTAAAATAACAAGATCAAATTTCTCTTTTTTTAATTGTTTAATAGAAGCTTGCAATGTCTTTTCCGACACTATGTTCGCATTATCTGCTAACAACATTGCAAGAATTTGCTGCGTATCTGTGTCGTCTTCGATATGCAAAATATTTGGTTTTTTTTCATTACTTCTTCTTATTTTTCCTATCACTGCTAATAATTTATTAAAATCTAATGGTTTTTCAAGCCAATCAACTACAGAGACAGCATCACCATTTAGCAATGATTTTCCAGTCTTTGCCAAGACTGAGATAACAATAATAGGTAAATTTGAAGTTTTAGGATTTGAACGTAATTCTCGAATAAGTGAAATACCATCTTGATCGGGTAAAATCAAATCCAAAAGTAAAGCTTGATAATTGTTTTGTAATAATAATTCTTTAGCATCGGCTGCATTTCTAGCAGTGTGAACAACAAATCCAGCTGATTCTAATAATACGCCTAAATATTTTGCCTGGTCTGGATCATCTTCGCATATCAATAAACGCCTGTGCTCTAAAGGAGTGAAATGAGGAGAAAAAACAGGTAATTCAAAATAAAAAGTTGTCTCTCCATTTTCACTAATAAATTTTATATTGCCGCCTAATTTATTAATAATTGCTTTAATAATACTTAAACCTAATCCTGTTCCTCCTTTGGTACGAGTGGTTGTAGTATCAACTTGCGAGAATTTTTGAAATATTTGGCTCTGAAATTCGGCTGGTATTGTTTCACCCTGATTCGTTACTTCAACACGAACTACATTTTTTTCTTTTTTAATGTTTATCGAAACCTCTTTTCCTTTGGTTGAAAATTTAATTGCATTTGAAAGCAGATTTGCTAAAACTTGTAAAAGACGATCCGGGTCCACACTAACTTTAAGCTCTGGAATGTTAGCATTTAGTTTTAATTTAACATTAAATTTCTCAGCATAAGGTACATTTGTTTTAATAGCTTCTTCAATGAGAGTATTAATATCTACCATTTTAAACTGGAAATTCATCTTTCCTGCTTCAATTTTTTCGATATCTAAAATGTCATTAATCAGTAATAACAAACGACTACAGTTGCTATTTGCGATTTCTAATAAATTCAGTGCCTTTTCAGGTATAGGAGCGATTGCGCCTCCTACCAATAATCCCAATGCCCCACGAATTGATGTTAAAGGTGTTCTCAATTCATGACTTACAATTGAAACAAACTCATTTTTTAATTTTTCATTTCTTTTTAATTCAGTGACATCATGCAAAACAATAACGGCCCCTAATTTTCTTCCCAACGAAGTAATAATAGATTGTCCATCTATCACCACGTTTCTTGAAATTCCATTCTTGTACTGTATAACATATTCTAAGGAGTGAATAATTTTGCCAGCTAAAGCTTTTTTCAAAGGAAATTCTTCATAAGAAATAACATTGTCATCTCTCATAAGAGTAAAATAATCTTGCAAATCCGTTATAAACATTCTAGGTTTTAGATTGTATATGTTTTTTTGTAACGGTTTATTGAATATAGTAATTTCACCTTTAGAATTACACGCAATGATGCCGTCTTCTAAATTATCTAACATGGTATTTAAATATTCTTTTTCATTTCGTGCTGTATTTACCATCTGTCTATAATAAGTAGAAACTGTCAATGCGAGTGTAATAATTAAAGTCGTAATTCCTGCAATAAAAAAAGCCATTAAATCAGGCTGAATAGTTTCATAACTGCTAGTCACACAATCAAATGGTGTGAAAACTGCAGCTGCCATACCAGTATAATGCATTCCGCATATAGCTATGCCCATGATGAGCGCGCTAATAAATTTGTAATTCATTTGACGGTGCAAGGAACCTTCATTGCTTTTTAAAGCCAGCACTAAAGCAGCTTCTGATGCAATAATCGCAATTAGAATAGAAAGGATAAAAATTTCTGGGATATATTGAATGTTTACTATGCATGACATGCCTGCCATGCCCATATAATGCATGGTTGCTATCCCCAACCCTATTATGACACCTCCAAAGGCAAGCTGAGGTACAGAATAATTTTTATTTTTTAAAATAAATAAAGCAAAAGCAGATGCTAAAATCGCAACAATTAATGAAGCTAAAGTCCAGAATAAACTATATCCCATTGGAACCGGCATATTAAATGCTAACATTCCAATAAAATGCATTGACCAAATACCAGCACCCATTGAAAAAGCGCCGCCTATTAGCCAATATTTTTTTAAAGATACATTTTCTTCAGAACGTAATCTTCCTACGAAATCAAGGGCAACATAAGAAGCTAAAACGGCAATGACATACGATATCGCAACTAAACCAAGACTATAATGCGTACTCAGCGCATTAGCAGGAATCGGACCCGTTAGAAACCAGTTCATCACTATGTTCCTCTCGCTCCTTTAAAGTCCATATACTTAGGAAGGTCAAAGTATAACAATACCATTTCTCTAATCTAAAAGTATATTAAGAAGTTGTTGCAAAAAAAGAACACTTGCATTTAAATAGCGGTCTATTTTTAGAGAATTTAACTAAGTTATTGAAAACACTTGATTATTAAATATGCTATAATTGATAAATAAGTTTTTCTTTTACTCAGCTTCTTGGGGAGAAAAATGCACGAGGATACATTTTATTGTTTAGGGAAAATTGTCTACAAACTCCGGTGGCTAATCATCCTTTTTTGGTTGGTTCTTTTTTTAGCATTCATCCCATTCCTTCCCAAATTAATGAAACCTTTTACCACAACAGGTTTTGTTGACATCCATTCGCAAAGCGCGAAAGCAGATGATTATTTAAACGAAAAATTAGGATATAGTTATAATCGTTTTATTATCATGTATCAAAGTAAAAAATTACTTGCTAATAGTTCAGAATTTAACGATGAAGTAAAAAAATCCTTATCAAAATTAGAAAATTTTCCAATTAAACATCAAATAATTTATCCTGAAGATAATAAAAAACAAATTTCAAAAGATAAACACAGCGCTTATGCTGTAGTACTTTTTAAAGATAATAAAAAAGACGACAATGGATTACTCAAGGAATTTACTTCTTATTTAAAAAAAACGCCTAAAGAATTAACCATGCGTATTGGTGGTGAACCTGTTTTTTTAGAAGATACTAAAACTCAAACGCAAGAAGATTTATATAAATCTGAATATATTGCTACACCTGTTGCAATCATTACTATGCTTTTAGTGTTTGGATCCGTAGTTGCAGCCATTTTACCAATCTTATTGGGAGCTGTTTGTGCCTTAATTATTTTAGGTACCTTATTCACCTTAGGTCATGCCATTTCACTTTCAGTATTTACAATAAACATTGCTCTACTCCTTGGATTATGCCTTAGTTTGGATTACGCATTATTTATTGTTAGCCGGTTTCGTCATGAAATAAAAGAAAATCCTTCTGTTATTGATGCTATTGCTGTTACTCAAGCCACTGCAGGAAAAGCTGTTTTTTTTAGTGCGCTAGCAGTTTTTGTTAGTTTAAGTGCTCTACTTCTTTTTCCTATCAATATTTTATTTTCAGTTGGTATTGGTGGTTTAACCGCGGTAAGTGTAGCAGTAGCTATTGCAATATTTCTCTTACCAGCAGTACTTGCCGTATTAAATTCAAAAATTAATTTATTCCCTGTCGCTTTTTGGAAAAATAGACTGCCTGATTTTCATTATTGGCGATGGTTGGTACATAAAGTAGTGCGTCATCGATATGTATTTTTTCTTACTAGCTTAATTATTCTATTTCTAATGGCTTATCCATTTCTACATATCAAGTTTGGAATTTCAGATTTTCGAATTTTGCCGCCAACCAAAGAAAGCCGGCAAGTATTTGATATTTTTAAATCCGAATTTGGAGAAAACAAGCTTTCTCCGATTTTTGTTATTGTGAATACTCCTCATAAGAAAAACATTTTATCAGATAAATATATAGATGATTTGTTTGATTTTTCAAAAAATATTAAAAAAGACTCACGTGTCGATTCTATTAGCAGCATTGTCAATACTGATCCTGTTCTTACTAAAGATGAATATCAAAAATTATATACAGGGCCTAAAGAGTATCTGACATCACCGGTAAAGAAATTATTACAAATAACCACAAAAGATGGCATGTCAGTCATTACCGTCATTAGTAAATTTCCTTCAAATTCAAAAGAAACAAGAGCATTAATAGAAAAATTACGAGACAGCCATTTAGAAAATAAAATGACAGTTGCCTTAACCGGCGACCCAGTAAACACGATTGATGTTTTACACAGCATAGGAAAAATATTTCCGTACGCCATGTTATGGATAATGGTAGTAACTTATTTCATTTTATTAATTTTATTACGCTCCATCTTTTTACCAGTTAAAGCGATAATAACGACTCTATTAAGCTTATGCGCAAGTTATGGCGCTCTGGTTTTTGTTTTTCAAGAGGGCCATTTTCATCGATTATTACATTTTGCCCCTCAAGGAATTTTAGATATCAGCCTTTTGATCATTATCTTTTGCGCTTTGTTTGGTTTTTCTATGGATTATGAAGTATTTTTACTGTCAAGAATCAAAGAATATTATGAACAAACTGGAAATAATGTAAAAAGCATTGTTTTTGGCATTGTTCAAAGCAGCAGAATTATTTCCAGTGCTGCTATCATTGTCATATTAATTTGTTTTTCATTTATGTCTGCAGATATCTTAATGGTGAAAGCATTTGGTCTAGGTATTGCTATTGCAATATTCGTAGATGCATTCTTAATACGGACTATTCTCGTCCCCGCGGTTATGGCGATTATGGGTAAATGGAGTTGGTATTTACCTAAATGGTTAGATTACATTTTACCAAAACTCTCTTTTAATCCTAAGAAAAGAGAATTTAAAGATTATAGAAGTGAGACGTTTTGAGACTAGCTCACAGGAGTCATGGGAGGTCCCTCGCTTTGCTCGGGATGACATTAAAATGTTTGCGGCACATAGCAATATATCTTTCATTTCCGCCAATTTGAATTTGTTCGCCAGATTTAACAATATGTCCTTGCGAATCTATGCGTGCATTCATTGTCGCTTTTCTACCGCAATGACAAATTGTTTTAATTTCTACTAGATTGTCAGCCCATACCAATAAATATAAGCTACCAGGGAACGGTTCTCCTAAAAAATCACTGCGTATACCGTAAGCTAAAACAGGTAAATTTAATTCATCCACAATACGGCATAATTGTTTGACTTGCTCTTTTTTTAAGAATTGTGCTTCATCTACAAGCACACATGTTAATTTTGGATTTTCTAATAGTTGGTTGCGTGTATATTCATACATATCAAAATGGTCATCTATCGATATCGCATCCGCATGTAAACCAATGCGTGAATGAATTTTCCCGGTTCCAAAACGATTATCTATTGCAGGAATAAATAATAAGGTGTCCATACCACGTTCATTATAATTGTATGCAGATTGCAATAGAACAGTACTTTTACCCGCATTCATTGCAGAATAATAAAAGTATAATTTTGCCATCCTGGCGCTCCTATTAAACGGCTAATTTTTTATAACGAATTCGATGCGGTTGTTTTGCTTTGTCGCCTAGACGCTTAATTCGATCTTCTTCATAATCAGTATAATTTCCATTAAAAAAGGCAACAGTACTATCACCTTCAAAAGCTAAAATATGGGTAGCAATTCTATCTAAAAACCATCTATCATGAGAAATAATCATTGCACAACCCGGAAAGCTTAATAGAGCTTCTTCTAATGCCCGCAATGTTTCAACATCTAAATCATTGGTGGGTTCATCGAGTAATAAAACATTTCCGCCGCTACTTAATAATTTGGCTAGATGTACCCGATTTCTTTCACCACCCGATAAATCTTTTATAAATTTTTGTTGGTCTGTACCTTTAAAATTAAAACGGCCTACATAAGAGCGAGAAGGCATTTGAAAAGTTCCAATGGTCATAATATCTTGCTCATTAGAAATTTCTTGCCATACCGTCTTAGAACCATTCAGGGAATCCCTGCTTTGATCGACATAAGAAAGCTTCACGGTATCACCTACACGGATTGATCCGCTATCTGGTGTTTCTTGATCCATTAACATTTTAAATAAAGTGGATTTACCAGCGCCATTAGGACCAATAATTCCTACAATGGCTCCTTGAGGAATAGTGAAATTAACATTTTCAAATAATACTTTGTCGTTGAAACGTTTACTTAAATTTTCAACTTCAAATACTAAATCGCCTAAACGTGGACCTGGTGGAATATATAATTCTTGGGTTTCACATCTTTTTTGAAATTCTTTAGCATTTAATTCTTCAAATCTAGCTAGACGTGCTTTACTTTTTGCATGTCTTCCCTTGGGATTTGTTCTCACCCACTCTAATTCAGCTTTTATTGTTTTTTGATGTGCTTGCTGTTCACGTTCTTCATGTTCTAAACGTTTTTCTTTCTGTTCCAGCCACGATGAATAATTTCCTTCATAAGGAATTCCTTGACCTCTATCTAATTCTAAAATCCAACTGGCTGCATTATCTAAAAAGTAACGATCGTGTGTGACCGCAACAACTGTGCCGCTATATTCATGCAAGAAATTTTCCAACCAAGCCACACTTTCAGCATCTAAATGGTTGGTAGGTTCATCGAGTAGTAGCATATCCGGTTTAGATAATAATAGACGACATAAAGCAACACGCCTTCTTTCGCCACCAGATAGTTTTGTAACATCAGCATCCCATGGCGGCAAACGTAAAGCATCCGCTGCAATTTCTAGTTTGCGCTCTAATTCCCATGCTCCCACAGCGTCAATTTTAGCCTGTAAATTGCCTTGCTCTTCTAAAAGCTGGGTCATTTCAGCTTCGGTCATTGGTTCACCAAAACGCATGCTGATTTCGTTAAAACGGTTGATTAGGGCCATGGTTTCCCCTACCCCTTCTTCTACATTGCCCCTCACAGATTTATTTGGATCTAATTGGGGTTCTTGGGGTAAATAACCAATTTTAATACCTGGTTCAGGCCTAGCTTCGCCTAAAAATTCTTTATCAACTCCTGCCATGATTTTGAGTAAGGTAGACTTACCAGACCCATTTAAGCCTAATACCCCAATTTTTGCCCCGGGATAAAAGGATAACCAAATATTTTTCAGGATTTCACGTTTTGGAGGTACGACTTTGCCTACGCCTTGCATTGTATATATAAATTGTGCCATGGGATTTCTATTCTGCTCATTAATGAAAAGGCTGAATTATCGTTGAAATTTGCTTTAACTACAATGTTTTTGATGGTGATGGACCAATATTTGAATTTCCTATGGATTTAATCAACAATACCCCGACCGCAAATAAACCTGCTAGTGTAACTGCACCTACAGCAGTTTTTTTAATCGGCAAATAATGGATTTTTTTCAGATGAGATTCATATGTTTTTTCATCATAGGTTTTTTCTAATGTATGTTCTTTCGTTTTTAAAATATCAAAAGTCCATTTTCCATAATTGGTAGAAAAATATAATAAAACAGCTGTAATAGCTTTCTCATCTTTTTCTGGCACGTAAAAGTTTTTTAAAATTCCTTGCAGAACAGCTGCAACATAAGCGCTCATCATATTTACTATATTATCTGCATTAACCTTATCGTACCAATCTAAAAAACGAAAAACTTGTCTGTCTTTTTCTAATAATTCTTCACACCCTATTTCTACAATTTTTTTATTTAACTCTTGAATCGCTTTTTGGTTATCTGAAGTTAAGTTTAAAAAAGGTTGATCTTCGATATCACCTTCTTGAGGTACTGCAGCGATAATAGCTAATAAAATTTTTCGTAAATCTTCTATGACTGCGTGAGGAAGTACTGTGGGGAAATGATCAAATATTCTGGGAGCAGCCCTTGGATCAGATAACTTATTTTTAAGATGAGTTAATTGATTTTTTTTAATGACGTCTCCATTAATTTCTGTTTGCAAAATTTGGAGTAAAGATACGCGAGTTTTACTCATTGTTAATTCCTTTTAAATGAGATCCTAACCGCTTGCTGACATCACATCAACACGCTCCCAAGTTTGTGATCTGCCGATAATAGGCAATCCTATATAACCTTTTACTTTTAATTGATTTCCATTAGCACCCACTTTCACAGAGCAGCTATAGGTCTTACCATTCTCAGGATCTAGAATCTGACCTTTGTCCCATTGATTTTCCGCTGCTCTTAATCCAGAAAGAATAACCATACCAACGATAGGTTGATTTAATTTTTCTCCTTTACATGCTATGCAAACTTCTTTTTCTGTTTTACCTGGGCCAGGATATATTTTTATAACTTTTCCCATAAGAGTGTCATTATCAGCGTGATAAATTTGAATAATACTTTTTGTTCGACCAGTATGATCGTCTATTGTTTTCCAGTAGCCAACCGGTGTTTTTTCTGCGGCATAACTGCTTGTAAAAAGAGACGCTACTAAAAAAACTTTGATGAATTGCTTCATGATACGTTCCATCGTATTTCCCTCTCAAAAGAAAAAATTATCCCTTGATATATCCAATTTCCCTAAAAATTCTATCGGTCACATCATCAACTGATCCAGTACCATCAATCTTAATATAAGTAGGCACATGAATCGAATCATTTTGTTTAGAAACATCCTTATAATATTTTATTAAAGGCTCTGTTTGTTGATGATAAACCTTTAAACGATTACGTATGGTTTCTTCATGATCGTCTGTTCGTTGGATGAGAGCCTCGCCTGTCACATCATCCTTATCTGGCATTTTTGGCGGGTTATAAAGTACGTGATAAACTCGGCCTGAGGCTGGATGTACACGACGACCGCTTAGACGCTTAATCAAATCCTCATCATCTACATCAATTTGAATAATATAATCTAAATTAACATGATTATTTTTTAGAGCTTCTGCTTGAGGTATAGTACGAGGAAAACCATCTAACAAAAAACCATTTTTGCAATCGGGTTGTGAAATACGTTCCTTCACTAGCTGAATCATAATATCATCTGAAACTAATCTTCCTTCTTCCATAATTTGTTTAACTTGTTTTCCCAATGGGGTACCTGCTGCTATTGCTGAACGCAGCATGTCTCCAGTAGAGATTTGAGCAAGTTTGAATTTATCTTTTATAATTGATGCCTGGGTACCTTTTCCCGCGCCAGGAGCGCCTAAAAGCATTATTCGCATGTAAATGATAGCTCCATATTATTATATGAACAGACTAAGCATTTTAGTTGAGAAGAAGGGTATATGGCCAGAAATTTATATTTTGGCCAGTCAGATTATTTGCTACCTTCCTTCTTCAATGGGATGGCATTAGTGTGGTTTTTTAAAACACGTAAAGCCCTTTGACTACCCGTTTCATTCCAAATTTCATAGGCTTCTAACGGTAATAAATCGGTAAATTCTTGGTTATATCTACGTACTGACTGTAGGATATCCATCAAGGGAACAAAATGGCGTGAAAGCATGCCGTATAAATCAGTGCTCTTGTGAGAAATTGCAGAATATGCTGATTGGCCAATTTTGACGTAATAACTGACTTTGACTAGCCGTTTTTCAGCTAATTGGGGGAATAATCCTGAATATAACAAGCACTTATCCCCCACCCCTTGCAATGTGATAAGTCTATTGTGTCTAGGTTGATTTATCCCAGTTAGAAACTCATTAGCCATCACATGTTTAATCATTTCTGGCTTATCGGTATAACGCATAAGAAGAAAGACGAGGTAGGATTCAAGTTCTTCCTTTAATGAGATAGTACAGGCTGCCTCAGCTTCATGTATAATGTCCTGCCATAAAGCAACCGGGGTATCTTTGAGAAGCAATGTCATTACACATACTCCCTATTTAAGTTGTTCTTTCAATTTAAGTATAGAATAAATTTAGCTAAATAAACCCTATTGACGAGATGACTAGATTATGACCATAATATTTGTTTCAGACTTACATCTTGAAGAAAAACAACCAGATAGCACCGAAATCTTTTTCCGCTTCCTACAACATAAAGTTAAGCATGCTAAAGCGCTCTATATTTTAGGTGATTTTTTTGAAAGTTGGATTGGTGATGATAACGATACTCAATTCAATCAATCTATCATTAACGCATTAAATAAAACGGTATCTAGTGGAATTCCAATTTATTTTATTCACGGTAATCGTGATTTTTTACTAGGTAAAAAATTCTTTAAAGCATCTGCTTGTCAATTATTACCTGATGAATATGTTTTGAATTTATTTGGGATACCAACATTGCTAATGCATGGCGATACACTTTGCATTGAAGACATTTCTTACTTAAAATTTCGAAAAAAATCGCGAAATTGGTTTTTCCAAAAAATGTTTTTGCTCAAATCCTTACGAACCCGCAAGGAACTTGCGGACAGATATAGGCAAGCAAGTAAAAACCATATTTCAACGTTACCTGATCACATTATGGATGTGACAAATTCAGAAGTAGAACGCATCATGAAAAAAAATAATGTTCAACATTTAATTCATGGTCATACGCACAGACAAAATAAACATGAGTTTCACCTTAATGGAAAACCTGCAACACGCATAGTATTAGGGGCTTGGCATCATCAAGGTAATGCATTAGTTTGCAGCCCGGGCGGCAAAAAGGAATTTATTAGGCTCTGTTGACAATTCTACTATTCTGGCTATAAACCAACGATCTTCTGCGCTTCGCTGCTCATTTACCACCCACGTAAACTGCGCTGCGATGCTCGAATATCGTTGCTTTCTAGCTCAGCCTAGCGAATTGTCAATAGACCCTAGTTTGGGTTAAAAAAATAATTTTCCCTTTCAACACAACATCTTAGGCCTAATTTCATAGAAATATTTAAAAAAATAGTATAATAAATTAATAGCTAATCTCTAACCGATTATTTCGCCTGGGGGTTATATGTATAGAAACAAACATAAACACAGTGATTACGATTTATCCGAAGATGTTAGAAAAATTAAAGAAGCACTTTCTGATGCTTCTCATGATTTAAAAGGAAAAGCGAGCGAAATGTTTTTTGATACAATTGAAAATGCAAAAGAAAAAACAGTAGCCGCTCAAGATGATATGGCTGAATATGTCGCAGAAAGACCATTTAAGTCTTTAGGAATTGTTTTATTAGCTGGCTTAGTATTTGGTTACTTTTTAGGAAGAAAATAATTTTCCAAAATACCAACAGAAGGGATTGGTATGAAAAAGGAAAAGAAAAGCAAAGGAGACTTGATTCACCATTTACTTGGAATAATACCTATTATTATTCGTATTTTTTCTAAGATTTCCTTGTTCATCTCTGTTACCTCAAAACACATTGCAAAAAATTTATTATTGTTATTTATCTCTTTATTTATACTGCTTGGCCTGGTAATGATCTCTTGGTTATGCCTATTAGGATTTTTATTATTTTATTTATTATATTTGAAACTAAATTTGTTATTGTCAATTTTTTTAATTTTTGTATTAAATGCCATTTTAATTTTAGTATTCACAATAATGATATTTAAATTAAAAAATAAAATATCAAATGAAAGCATTCTAAAAAACTTAGGGCTCACTCAATAATCGTTACAGTAATAATTCGCTTATGCGGCTCTAATCTATGCTCCCATAAAAAAATGCCTTGCCAGGTACCTAAGCCTAATTTGTTGTTAATAATAGGAATACATATAGAATTTTGAGTCAAGATAGTACGAACATGTGATGGCATATCATCAGGTCCTTCATCGATATGCTTAAAGAGTGGATCACCATCTGGAATTAATCGTTGCATAAATCTTTCTATATCATGTTGCACTTCTTTATCGGCATTTTCACATAAAATTAAAGAAGCGCTAGTATGATGAAGAAAAACATTACATAAACCTTTGTCAATTTTTGAATCTGAAACAAAAGTAGAAACGTGGGACGTGACATTTAACATGCCACGTCCAGATGTTTGAATAGATAAAGACTGCTGCTTTAACATTTACATTTCTAAAGGTAAATAGGATATAACAATTCCGCGCATATTTATGCTTTTTTGAATTTGATCATTCAAAGTAGCCGCTTGTGCTTGTTTAAACTCAGGTCCAACATACACCCGTATGCTATCACCATGGGAAGATTTAAACTCACGGGTAAACGCCTTAAATCCACTGGCACGTAATTTATTTGCTAAATTTAAGGCATTATTTTTATTTTTAAAACTTCCCATTTGAATTGCCCAAGCAGTATGTTTTAATTTCGTTACATCGGAATGAGCTTTTGCTAATTTAGTACTGTGTTTTGGTTTCACGACTTGTTTAGTTACTGAAGTTTTTCCTATAGGCCTTGATGGTGTTGTCAAAGAACTAGAATCTTTGCTTGCCATCGATTTGGTTTCCGTGGTCTGGATCTTAGTCGCAACCTGTTCTTGCTTGCTTAAATCTGGTGTTGGTTTGACAACTGCTTTTTCAGTAACAGAAGCTGTTGTTACATTGGTATCTTTATTTGTAGGAGCAGGTGTAGAAGGAATAGTATTTTCTGCTGTGACGTCTTTGCTAGGTTCAGAGTTTATCATTTCAATTTTATCAGGGGTCAAAAGAACATCTGAAGAAGAATTATTTGAAGCTTGCAAACCTAGATCTTGATTAACAGTATCAGTAGAAAGCGATGTTGCAGTAGCCGCTGGTGCTGCTGTTGGGGTTTGTTGTTCTTGAGCTAAAATCGTTGTTCCTTGTTCAGGAAATGGAGGAGCTTTAACAGCAGCTGTTTGAGTAGGAGCCTTACTACTACCGCCATCAAATAAAATCGGCAATAAAATAATAATTAATGCAATAACAACTAAAATTCCAATTATCCTATGCGTTGTTTTCTTTTCCATATTTCCCTCAATTTACAATTAAATTAATTAATTAAATTACATGCTGTTTAGTCAATTTCGCTAACAGACCTGCAATCCTTTCCCTTAAGTCAGTTCTTTTTACTATCATGTCAATCGCACCATGTTCTAATAAAAATTCACTACGTTGAAATCCTTCAGGTAATGTTTCTCTTACTGTTTGTTCTATTACACGCGGACCTGCAAAACCAATTAAGGCATTGGGTTCCGCAATAATAATATCACCTAACATTGCAAGACTAGCAGAAACACCACCCATAGTGGGATCCGTTAAAACAGAAATAAAAGGTAATCCTTGCTCAGATAGTTGCGCCAAAGCTGCGCTGACCTTGGCCATTTGCATTAATGAAATTAAAGCTTCTTGCATACGTGCTCCACCGCTTGCACTGAAGCATACAAAAGGAACTTTATATTCAATTGCCGCATTCACTCCGCGGACAAAACGCTCCCCTACTGCTGCTCCCATCGAACCGCCAATGAACGCATACTCAAAAGTTGCAACTACTAAAGAAAGCCCCATTAATTGGCCGCGAATAACGACCAGAGCTTCTTTCTCGCCTGTATCTTTTTGTGCTGCTGCTAATCTATCTTTATATTTTTTTAAATCTTTAAATTTAAGAATATCCAATGGCCCAACATCCGCCCCGATTTCAGTTTGATTTCCTTTATCAAGAAAATAATTTATCCGCGTTCTAGCTGAAATACGCATGTGGTAGTCGCATTTCGGGCATACTTCAAGATTCCGATCCAGCTCAGTTCTATACAAAACAGCTGTACAACTATCGCATTTGGACCATAGACCTTCAGGAACGCCTTTTTTTGTAACGGCGTCTGTTCTGATACGCGAGGGTAATAATCTTTTAAACCAACTCATATTCTGTGCTCTACTTTATTGAGGTGAAATTATAAGGGTTCTGAGTCGGGAATACCATATTTCACAGGATATTTCACATTAATTAGATATAAACCTGCTGCAGGCGCAGTGGGGGCCGCTAAACGTCTATCTTTAGCCTGTAACACTTCCTTTACCCAAGTTACTGATTTTAAACCTTTTCCTACTTCAATTAACACTCCTGTCATATTACGGACCATATGATGCAAAAATGCATTGGCTTCAACTTCGATAATTACCATTTGTCCTGACCGTAACACATTGATTTTAAGAATATTTCGCATTGCTGTTTTGGATTCGCATTGCGATGAACGAAATGAGGTAAAATCATGTTCACCAATCAAAAATTGGGCTGCCTCATGCATTAACTTATGATCAAGAACAGCGTATTGCCAAGTTGCTAAATGAGAAAGTATGGCCGGCCTCAAAGGATTGTTATAAATACAATATCGATATTTTCTAGCGATAGCAGTGTAGCGAGCATGAAACTGTTCGTTAACTTCTATTCCCCAACGAATAGCGATTGAAGGAGGTAAGTTTGTATTAGCACCAACTGTCCATGCACGCATATCTCTTATTGAAGTAGTATCAAAATGAATGACTTGACCCGTAGCATGAACTTGCGCATCTGTTCTACCTGCGCAATAAATTGTTACAGGATGATCCGCAATTTTGCTTAAAGCCGATTCTAAACTACCCTGTATAGTTGATAAATTTTCTTGGGCTTGCCATCCGAAAAAATCAAAACCATTATATTCAACACCTAACGCTATTCTCATAATGATTCTAAAAGTTTTTTTGCTTGTTGTTTTTGTTCAACTGTTCCTTGTTTTTTAATTTGATATAACATATTTTTGGCTAAATTATTTTTTCCCATTTCTATGTATGCTCTGGCTAAATCTAATTGAGTCGCAATAATATTATCACCAGCAATACTTTCAACGTCTTTATGATTAAAAGTATTCTTAGCATTAATTTTTGCAACTTTTCTTTTTTTGATGATATGCAAAACTAATAACATAGCCAAAAAAATTAACATAACGTACAATGGTGACGCTTGAGGTGAATGTTGCATAAAATCATTTATCGTATTTAATAAATTATTTTTAATATTGTCGAATAGTTGAAAAAATTGTTGTTGAAAGTTAACCATTGAAATCATTGAAATTACCTTTTCTAATAAGTTTTCCAAGTTATAAATAATGCTTTACTAATTCTTCCGCAATTTGTACCGCGTTTAAAGCAGCACCTTTTCTTAAATTATCTGCCACAATCCAAAAATTTATTCCTTGCGGATGAGATAAATCTTCGCGAACTCGTCCAACAAAAACGTCATCTTTACCCGCAGAATCTTTGATAGGCGTTGGATAAGGATATTTACCAGTAATAACTTTAACACCTTTTGCATGATTTAATAATTGCAATGCATCTTTAACAGAAAGCTTATCACGCGTTTCAACATGTACCGCAGCCGAATGACCATAAAAAACTGGAACTCTGACTGTAGTAGGATTAATCGCAATTAAATCATCATTCATGATTTTTTGGGTTTCCCAAATAATTTTCATTTCTTCTTTGGTATAACCATTTTCTAAAAAATCATCTATGTGGGGCAATACATTAAAAGCTATTTGTTGAGGATAAACTTTATGTTTAGCAGGATTTCCATTGAGTAATTGCGCTGTTTGTTCAGCGAGTTCATGTACAGCATCCTTTCCCGTTCCGGACACAGATTGATAAGTTGCCACATTCATTCGCGCTATTCCTACCGCATCATAAATAGGTTTTAACGCAACAACCAAAGGTGTTGTATTACAATTTGGATTGGCAATAATATTTTTTTTCTTAAATTCTGCAATATTGTCGGTATTCACTTCAGGCACAATTAAAGGAACATCGGGGTCATAACGGAAAAAGGAACTCTTATCGATTACTATATTTCCCATTGCAGCTGCTTTTGGTACAAATTCAGAAGCAACGTCATTAGATACGCACGAAAAACAAATTTGTGTCTGTGAAAAATCAAAATCAGCCACATTATGAATGAGATGAGCTTTGTTAGCAAAAGTAAGTGTATCACCTGTGGATCGGTGGCTTCCTAAAAAATATATATTCTGGATGGGAAATTTTCGTTCTTCTAAAATAGATAAAAGTGTAGTACCCACTACTCCGGTTGCACCCACTACTGCGATATTAAATTTTTTCTTCATCATTATTCTCCAACCCTTGCAACCAAACACTGATTATTTCGCCCATTAAAGAAGGATTACTTTCTTGTATATAATGTAAATCTTCTCCAACCTCTGCTATTTCAAGATTCAATAAATTTTCTTTTGCCCACATCAAAGTTGCAACCGTTGTTATAAATCCAGGCATAGAATATAACATTAACTTTGGAAGATAAGATGTTATTAATTTTTGAGAATAACGAGAAATAATTTTATTCATGGTTCCTTTTCCATCATTATTCAAAAGTTCTTTTTTATATTGATGCAGTACTTTTCCAGAACCTTTCGCCAAAAAGGGTTCTTGATAAAAATTCATTTCTTTTTCTGAAAGATTGCGAATCATCCCTTGAGGCATAACGTGTTCAATAAATTTAGCACCATTCATCAATATATCAAATGAGTCACCTTTCTCTTCTAAATAGGATATTTGTTCTTGCAACGGTAAAGAAAAATTTTCTTCATTGCTTGGACGCAAATGAGCCTCATAAAAAACAAGCCCTCTGCAATTTTTTTCATGTTGCATTGCATAATTAAAACCTATCATTGATCCCCAACCATGCATAATGATAATGATATGTTTTAAGTTAAGAGTTTCAATAAATTTCTCTATATAGTTAATATGATCATCTATAGTATATTCAATCTCTGGCTTTCCTGATTTTCCCATACCAATTAAATCAGGCGCTATACATCTACCTAAGGGCGACATAAAAGGAATTATATTACGCCAAATATAATTAGAGGTCGGCATACCGTGCAAAAATATAATAGGCGTCCCACTTCCTTGCTCTATGTAATGAATTTTAGAATCAAGCACATCTACAAATTTGGATTCATAAGGAAAATCTGCTGATATTGTTGGTAATTTTTTTTTCATGATTACCCTGCTAAAGCAAAATCAAATAATTCTCTAAGCACAACGGAGTAAGTTACAAAACCTACATTAGAGCTTGATTTAATATCAGCTAACAAATTCTGCCAACGAGAAACGAGAGATTTATTTTCTTCTAGCCAATAAGCAATCCGCTCATCTAAAGGTTTTTCTTTCAAATTTTGAAACTTTAACTTTAGAACACTAATGCTTAATTTTCTTTGTACTCTGTCAAGATCGTCGCGAAACCCAGAACGCGCCAACTCATCCCATTGTGTTTCCATAGGGAATGCATCCATTTGCTCTCGCAACCAATTCAATTCTAATTCGGAATCCAATGCATAATATATTTTAGCAACATCAATAACCGACAATTGATTCACCCTCGCAGCTTCCACTATATCCAGAGAGGTGAATAACGCGGAACAACTTGCAATATTTTCTGCAATTTCTTCAGGAACACCTTCATTAATTAAGTTTGCAATATTTCTATCAAACTCTTCAAGATCCGGAGCCGATAGAAGCGATGGCAATTGTTTTATTAATTCATTAATAGGTTGTGTAAAATCTTTAATATTTTCGTTAATATTAATTTCAATTGGTCTATTTCTTAAAAACCAGCGTGTAGCACGGCGTATTAAATGATAAATTTGCAACATCATTTTATGTTGGACATCAATATTAATCTTAAAATCTAGCGATTCGATTTGCTTCCATTTTTCTTCCATTCCAAAAATACTTCCAGCAATAACATAGGCACGCATGATAAAACCTATCGATGCACCCGTTTCTCTTTGTAAACGTTCAATGAAATTAATACCCATATGATCGGTGATACTCTTACCCAGCTGGGTGGCTATTATTTCCTTTTTCAAACTGTGTTGTTTTAATTGAGGAAGAAATTTCTCTGAAATAATCTTAGGAAAAGCCATCATTAAATGTTTTTCAAAATAAGGTTCTTCAGTAATGTCAGATGCTAAAATATCTTGCTTTAAAAACATTTTGCAATAAGCAATCAATACCGCAATTTCAGGTCTAGTGAAGGC
>Ga0207151_1062_pt1 | contig 25817 bp, 20 predicted proteins | sample Alteio_BWMinHeat_29_FD_153523 | JGI IMG/M metagenome (GOLD analysis project Ga0207151, IMG submission 153523) | Enriched cells from forest soil in Barre Woods Harvard Forest LTER site, Petersham, Massachusetts, United States -... | ecosystem: Environmental > Terrestrial > Soil > Temperate forest >... | reverse complement strand
CTCGCAAAATACATCCCGATGCCAAACACGATGGCGAAGTAGATCCCGATGATCACGAGATCCAAGGTGGCTACGCTCTGGTGTGCAACCGTGACTTCCGATGCAAACAGCATCCTTCCCTCCCCGGCATCCACCGGCAACCGCCGGTTAGGATCTATTGCTCAGTTGATCTTGCCCTCGCGAGAGCGCTTTGCGCACTAAGCCCTGGTTTGCTGAAGTGCAAAATGAAATCCCTGCCGCCCTTGGCCGGAATTCTGCGTGCGCAGTCTATAACAGGGCACGACCAGGCTCAATGAATGTTTGGCACGGGTTGCAAAGGTGCCCCCGGCGATACCGGCGGGTAGACGTAGGACATTTTGAGTGGCTGGCTTGCTTGATCTTGCTGGTCCTCGGCTGGGTGTTCGTTCCGTTTTACTTGCGTTCGAACGTGTTCACGATGCCGGAATTCCTGGAGCGCCGGTTCAATCGCAATTGTGCCGTTTATCTTGCAGCCATCTCCATCATCGCTTACATTTTTACAAAGATCTCCGTGCAACTCTACGCAGCGAGCGTTGTTCTGGAGCGCGTAGCTGGCTGGTCGCTTTGGAAAACAGCGGTAGTTCTGGTGATCGCCACGGGCATCTACACCGTCGCCGGCGGGTTGGCTGCGGTCATCTATACAGATACTGTCCAAACCTTGATTCTGATTTGCGGCGCCGTTGCTCTGACAGTCATCGGTCTTCACCGCGTAGGCGGTTTCGAACACCTGCGGACCATGGTGCCCGCCAGTTACTTTCACATGATGAGGCCGTCCACCGATAAGGATTTTCCGTGGACAGGCATATTCTTCGGGGCGCCGATTCTTGGAATTTGGTATTGGTGCACGGACCAGGTGATTGTGCAGCGCGTGCTCTCCGCCCGCGATGAGGGCCACGCGAAGTTAGGCACCATTTTCGCAGGCTTTCTGAAAATATTGCCGGTCTTCATGCTCGTCCTGCCCGGCATCATCGCCTTCGCACTTTTCCCCGACCAAGTGAAGAAGCCCGATTTCGCGTACCCCACGCTGATCCTGAATCTCTTGCCCACTGGACTTGTCGGGCTGGTGATGGCTGCCCTGCTTGCGGCTGTTATGGGCGCGATGAGTTCCGTGTTTAACTCCGCATCCACCCTCGTGACTTTGGATTTCTATAAGAAGATTCGTCCGCAGGCTTCCGAGGGCCAGCTTGTCAATTTCGGCCGCATCGCCACTGGTTTCATGGTGCTGCTCGGATTGCTGTGGGTCCCTTTCATTCATTACATCAGCAGCCAGCTGTACATCTATCTACAGAGCGTACAGGCGTATATCAGCCCGCCGATTTCCGCCTGTTTTGTCCTGGGGATCTTGTGGCCGCGTCTGAACGGATCGGGGGCGATCACCTCGCTTCTCACCGGCTTCGTATTGGGCGCCACGCGCTTTATCCTGGAACTTGCTGACCGTGCGGCCGGCGGCCATTTCGAATCTCCCGTCGCGCGCTGGATCATCGACATGAATTTCCTGCACTACGCGATTTTCATGTTTGTGGTCTGCTCCCTCGTGCTGGTCACGGTCAGCCTGATGACCAAGGCGCCTGACCGCAAGCAACTTGCCGGACTGACGTTTGCAACCGTCGACGAAAAGATCGAGACTACCGTCGTCGATCCACGGCAGCGCAAGCCCGCCAAGGAAACTCCGACCGAACGTCGCCTCAACATCTTCTTCAGTCTCTTGTTGCTCGGGACCGTGATTGGCTTGTGGATTTACTTCCGCTAGGAGCCCTTGCGCACGGGAAACCAATGAAAACTGCTGTCATCCGGGCCTTGAAACCGAACGTCTCGCGGGAAGAAGCCGTCCGCTTCTTCCATTCGGGCGTCTTCCGGGCGGTTTACTGGAGGATTCGCAGCGGTCCGTTGCAGCGAATCGCGGATGCTTACGTGCCGTTCTGGGTTTATCGCGTGCGCTACGAAATGGTTGGCGCAGTGAGCACCCGTATATTCGCTCTGGACGCGGTGCATGGGACGCTCGACCTCTACGAATTTCCTCAGATACCGCGTGAGGAGGAATTGCTGGCCATTGAAACGCGGAATCGGCTCATGCCTCGCTTGGCGCCGGAGGCCGCTCGGGAACTTCTCAGGATGAAAGTTCTGCGCGTCCTTTTCCAGCAGGGCTTTTTCAAGCTGCGCGCTCTGAAAGTGGACATTGAGCGCATGCCTGTTGAACTGCACCTGCCGTATTGGCTGGCCTTTTACGGAAGCAATGGCGCGGCCAAATGCCGCGTCATGGACGCGGTGCGGCGCCGTATCGAAGGCGCCAAGGCTGCGTCCTTTTTTGAGGAATGGCTCGCCGCATAGCGAGACTCGCCATGCGTGCTGCCCGGCGCAGGCGTATCCCAGGCGGAGATTCTTCCGCCAGCCCCAGGGAGAGAGGGACAGCATGCCACGTCTTGCCGGTTGGAGCGGAGTCACCCTGCTGCTCTGTGCGATCAGCGCCAGCAGCACTGCAGCAACGGGCTGGCAACATATTGGAGATGTGCAGCACGTGGAAAAACGTAAAGACGGCGTCGAACTGACGGCCGGTTCCGCCAAGGTGCGCGTCACGGTTTTTCGTGATGGAGTGATACGGGTTCGCCTCGCGCCGCAAGGTTCCTTCCCTACAGACTCTTCCTGGGCGGTGATTGCGTCTCCGGACCCTCCTGCGATCAGCGTCCTAGAGGGAAAGAACGAAGTGCGCATGACAGCGGGACGCGTGGTTGTCATCGTCAAGAAAACGCCTCTGCTGATCACTTTCGCTGACTTGGCCGGCAATGTCCTTCTTGCCGATGAACCTTCCTTGCCTATGGCTTGGGATGGCACGTACATTCACGCCTGGAAGCGCATGCCTTCTGAGGAGAATTATTTTGGCCTCGGCGACAAACCGGGTCCCATGAACCATCGCAATCACGCCTACACGATGTGGAATACGGATTTTTATGGCTGGCAAGAATCTGACGATCCACTGTACAAGACAATTCCATTTTTCATCGGCCTTCACAAAGGCACGGCTTATGGCGTTTTTTTTGACAACACTTACCGCAGCAGTTTCGACTTCGGAAAAGAGTCGCCCGATTATTTCTCTTTTGGAGCGGAGGGCGGCGAGCTGAACTACTACTTTATCGCCGGCCCGCAGCCCAAGAAAATCGTCCAGCTATTCACCGCGCTGGTTGGGCGCACGCCTCTTCCGCCACTCTGGTCGCTCGGCTACCAGCAGAGCCGCTACAGCTATTACCCAGAAGCGCGGGCCCGCGAAATTGTCCAGACTCTTCGCGATAAGAAGATTCCTGCGGACGCCATTTATTTCGACATTGACTACCAGGAGGGCAACGCGCCATTTACCGTCAACCGCGAGTATTTTCCGCACTTTGAAAAAATGATCGCGGACTTTCGCGCGCAGGGCATGCGCACCATTCTCATCACCGACCTGCACATCAAAAAAGATTCTGACCACGGCTACGCACCGTATGATTCCGGGATCAAAAATGACGTCTTCGTCAAAACCCGGGATGGTTCCTTGTATGTCGGCAAAGTTTGGCCGGGCGATAGCGTCTTTCCGGATTTTACGCTGACGCGTGTGCGCGACTGGTGGGGTAGCCTTTACAGGGATTTTGTGAACATGGGCGTCGCGGGTTTCTGGAATGATATGGATGAACCCGCGACTTTCCAGACTCTTTCCAAAACCATGCCGCTCGATAATGTTCACCGCCTTGATGACGGCAGGACACTGGATCATCGCGCCATTCACAACATCTTCGGAATGCAAAACGCCCGGGCGACCTACGACGGCCAGCTCAAGCTGCGGCCTGACGAGCGGCCTTTTGTCCTGACGCGCGCAGCCTATGCGGGCGCCGAGCGTTATGCAGCAACCTGGACCGGTGACAACAGCGCTACTTGGAATCACATCGGAATGAGTGTTCCGCAGATCATGAGTCTCGGGATTTCCGGTTATTCGCTTGTTGGCGCGGATGTCGGCGGATTTGCTGGTTCTCCGCCTGCCGATCTTCTGACCCGCTGGTACGAGTTGGGTGTGTTCTATCCGATGTATCGCGATCACGCCGCGAAGGGCACCGCCGATCATGAGCCATGGGCGAGCGGCCCCGAACAGGAGGCGATCCGCAAACGCTATATCCAGCTGCGCTACCGACTGCTTCCTTACATCTATACGGCGATGGAAGAAACCTCGCGCACCGGCGTTCCGCTGATGGAGCCAATCTTTCTTGAGTATCCCCAGGCTCAGGATCTCTACGTCGAGGACCACGAGTTCCTCTTCGGCGGTGATCTCTTCGTCGCGCCGGTCGTCACGGAAAAGGTTGACGCGCTGGACGTTCATCTGCCGCCGGGTGATTGGTACGACTTCTGGAGCGCAGAAATACATTCGAGCAAGGACCAGATTTCCTTGCACCCGACGCTTGCGGAAACGCCGCTTTACGTACGAGCCGGCGCCATCATTGCGATGCAGCCCGTCGTCGAAAGCACGAACGAAAAGCCGGATGGTCCGCTCGAGCTGCGCGTTTATATGGGCGCCGACTGCCACGGGACGCTATATCAGGATGACGGACACACGTTGGCCTATCAAAAGGGAGAGTTCTTGCGCGTGAATTTCACTTGCGAGGTGTCCCCGCACGAGATGACCGTTACCAGTAGCATAGAGAAAGGTGCGTATCAGCCCTGGTGGAACAGCACGCAGCTAGAAATCTATGGGGCGGGCGCGGAGCCGAAAGAAGTGCACATCGGCGATCAATTGATCCACGATTGGCGCTTCGACGGCCAAGCGCATTGCATCACGCTCACTGTTCCGGATGCTCTCAAGAACTGGAACGTCCGTGTGAGTTTCTGATCGATCAATCGAGCAGAAAAATGGAAATGGATTGTGACGGCGCGGCGATCTGGGTTTCGGCGTTAGATACGTCCGCTGTTGCCTGACCGAGAACGCGAGTGAATCCAGCCGCGCCCTGTGCGGGAGTGTCGTGAAGGGGAAATTTCAGTCCCCGAGGTTCAGCGGAATTGTTGAAGACCACCAGCACGCGTTCTTCTTCAGTTACCCGCATAAACACGTAAGCCGTTTCGTCAGAGAAGAGGTGCCACAGCTTTCCGCTTTGCAGAGCGGGATGTTCACGCCGCAACCGCAACAACGATTGCACATAGGCGAAAACATCCTGCTGTTCCGCCGTGCGCCCTTCCGTGGAGAAGGCCTTCTGCAGATCGCCCGGCCAGCCGCCTGGAAAATCACGGCGGTTGTCCGGGTCGCCGCCGCCGGGGATCCCGATTTCGTCCCCGTAATAGAGTTCGGGAATCCCGCGCAAAGTAAGCGTCAAACCAAACGCTAGCTTGAGCCTCGCCGGGGAACTTCCGGCCGCGCTCGCAAAGCGCGGCACATCGTGATTCGCGAAAAATGTCACCAGCGAATCCGGATGGACATATAACGAATCGTGGCGCAGAACATCGGCGATGCGCCCTACGGGCGCCTTCCGCAACAGGACATCCCGAAGCGTGAAAAACAGCGGAAAATCAAACAAAGTGTTTAAGCCGGAATCGATGCCGTCGAAGCGCTTCTGGCCTCCCGCAAAAAAGGATGTGACGCTCGGGTCGGGGTGGAAGACTTCGCCGATGGTCGTCAGATACGGATAGATTTGGTGTAGCCCGGCGTGCCAAGTTGACCAAAACTGACGGGAAACGTACGGAAAAGTGTCCAGACGATAGCCATCCAAACCCGAAGTCTCCGCCCACCAAATGCTGTCCTGCAAAAGAAATTCGGCAACCACGGGGTTTTCCGTATTCAAGTCGGGCAGGATGTTGAAGAACCAGCCTTCCGTCAGATTCCGCGAGAGCCGCGGGGGCGCGTGCGGATCGATGAGCGCCTCGAATGGATCATTGGCCATGGTTGGTTTGTCCGTCTTTCCGTAGAAAGTGCCGTTGGGACCTGCGGAGGAATCCGTGTGATGTTGCTGCGTGCCGTGGAACCAGTCCGGCAGGGGCGGCTCAGCAACCCAGGGATGTTTCGGCCCGACATGGTTCGGCACAAGGTCGAAAAAAATCTTCATGCCTTGCTTGTGGGCTTCCGCGACGAGATTTTGATAATCCTGGAGCGTTCCCAGATGCGGATCCACCGCGTAAAGATCCACGGCGCCATAACCGTGATAGTCCTGGGCCGCGCCGTTTTTGAGGATGGGCGTCAACCATAGCGCGGTCACGCCGAGATCCTTTAAGTAGGTAAGATGCTCGCGAATACCGCGAAGGTCGCCGCCGTGATAGGAGAGCGGATTCGCACGGTCATGGGTGTCACGAGCTTCAGCCGGCTCATCATTCGTGGGATCACCGTTCGCGAAGCGGTCCGGCATGATGAGATAAATCACATCTTCCTGCGACAGCCCCTGGAATTTTCCGAGCTTCATGGCCCGCGCGGCTACCGGCAGTTCGAATGAAGTTGTGCCCGTCGGTGTTGTGATGCGGCATACGGCGGTGCCCGATTTGGCGTCGGACCCCATCTTCAGCCAAACGAACAGGTAGTGGCCGGCAGCTGTCGCTTGGGTGCGCTCCACTAAAATGCTCGGCAAGTTGCAGACAACACGTGTGGCCTCGAGGTCGTGCCCGGAAAGCAACAACATCACCTCAGGAGTGAGATTGGCCCACCACGAAGGAGGCTCGACTTTTGTCACCACCGGTGCGTTGGCATCCAGTTTCTGCGCTGGTCCAGCCGGACTGGACAGAACTGGAGAACTTAAAGCAAGGCCGGCCGCTGCGAATGAGAGAATTCGAATTCGGCGGTTCAGAAGCGCTGGCCAGAGTAAAAAAACTGAGGGTTTCACCCGAGAAGCATAGAAAAAAAGGAGGCCCAGCGCCAGTGCTGTGTCCGCTGGCCCGGAGCGTCTAACTAACTAGGTCTCGAATACGAGCTTGCCGAATGCCTCAGGGACATGGAAGTTCGGCACCGGCGTTCCCGTCGGCCGCCATGCCGAGTAGAAACGCGGCTCGGTGGCACCCTCAACGCGAAAAAAATTGACGCGCCAAGCTTTCGTGGGATCGAATTGTGCTGTCAGACTCTTCATGGGCAAGGCCATCTCTGCCACCCAAGTCTTGCTCCGCCCGTCGACCTTGGCACGGTGCCGCAATCCGCTCTGCAGGTTACGTTTCTCTCCCGGCCCGATATCCAGATCAATCCAGAAGCCGTTAGGACTCACTTCAAACTCTTTGTAGTTGGGGCCATTCGACCCGGCTGGTTGCAGAAAAACTTCTACAACGTCGCGGTCCCACAGGTGGTCCCGCCGCCCACTTGCTTCGGCGTCTGGAAAAACCGTGACGCTGCGATAGTGCGCGAGAAATCTCAAGTAGAGAACTTCGCGAGTCCACAGCAGCCGCACCTCCGTTTCTCGTTTCCGATCGGCATGCTTGCCCTGCCAGTCTTGATGGAAGCGGATCGCCGGAGCGTTCTCCCAGGCTCGAGCGGCAGGAAATCCTTGCGCATCGACTCTGCCGGTAAATTGCACCGCAGCGGCCGTCTCAGTCTTCCGAGTCGTTGATGTTTTTCCAGTTACCAAGCCCTGCACCTCGCGCGAGATAAGAAAGTCGTAGCCCAGCATACCCGTAAACGGAACTGTCATAGGGGGAAACAGCTCGATGTCCGGAGAATGGCATGAAGCAATACAGCAACCGGCAAATCAGGTCGTTCCCTGAGCAAACCGTTTGCGCACGCGTCCATCCTCTGCTCCGTACCGTGAAGCTCCGCCGTGGTAGCATGCAAATTGGTCCTTTCCAACCGCTGCTTAACGCAAGTCAGTGGCAATTTCCAAGGAGGTCGGGACATGATTGAGCCGGTTGAAGAGCAAGAATATTCGTCGCGACCCGAAAAGCGCACACCAGAGCAATTCGAATTCATCAAGATGCGCATCGACGGCAGTGTCGCGCGCATAACGCTCAACCGTCCCGAGCACAATCTCCTCAACGAAGCGTCTCTGCGCGAGCTCTCGGACGGAATCACGTTCGCCGGCCAGAGCCCTGAAGTGAAGCTGGTCGTTCTTGATTCCGCATGCAAGGTGTTTTGCGGCGGCATCGACATCGGGGAGTACACCTCCGAGAGAGTGTTTCAGATGCTCGACGCGTTTCACGCGGCCTTCACCGGCATGCTGGAAGTTGGGAAACCCGTGATTTGTGTGGTCAACGGACCGGCCATCGGCGGTGGCGCGGAACTCGCGGCTTTTGGTGATCTGGTCATTGCTACTCCGAAAGCGCGTTTCGCGCAGCCGGAAATTTCCATCGGAGTATTTCCGCCGCTTGCGTCGACCATTCTCCCCTTTCTCGTTGGGCCGAAAAGAGCGCTCGAAATCGTCCTGACCGGAGAAGCCATAACAGCCGAGCGCGCTCTGGACTTGGGTCTCGTAAACCGTCTCGTTCCTGAAGCCAAGCTCGAGCAGACTGTGAATGAATTGACCGAGCGTATCACCGCACACTCGGGTCCCGTTCTGACCATGGCCAAGAAAGCCATTCTCGGAGGCATGGGCCTTTCGCTGCGAGATGGCATGAAAAACTCCATGAATATTTTTCTCAACGAGCTGTACCGCCTTGAAGATTCGCAAGAGGGACTTCGCGCACTCGTCGAAAAGCGCAAACCAATCTGGAAGAATCGCTAAGCTCATTCTGGGATGCCCGCTCCTGTCGCACTCCTGTCGCGCATTGACACTCCCAGATCCTCGGCATACACTACCCTTTCAATTTGCAGGCAAGGGAAGTGGGGAAGGCCGTGAGAATCGGCCGCGGTCCCGCCACTGTCATCGGCTGAATTAGCCGTAAGCCAGGCTACCCTCCCGCGCCGCAGTGGCCAGCGCTTTTCGCGAGAAGAAGCGCCGCCGAAAGCCCCAGGGTGTCTCGTGGGGCTTTTTTGTTGCTTAAAGGATTGGTTTTGTCGGCAGGGATTTGTGTCCATACGGAAAGACGTAAAAAAGAAGATTCCGGCAAGAAGCGCTGTTGTCGCTCTGCTGCTCTGCGCGGCGTGGTGCTGTCCTCGATCGCAGGCACAAACGCCAACGGAGAGCCCGGCCGCCGCACCGCTTTATAAGGATTTCGTGGATGAAGCAGGTCGCACGGTTCGCATCCCCCAGCCCGTGCAGCGCATCGTCTCTCTGGCCCCCAGTCTTACAGAAACCATCTACGCGCTTGGCTTGCAGGATCGGCTCGTCGGAGACACAGATTACTGCGATTATCCGCCCGACGCTCAGAAAAAAACCAAAGTGGGCGGAGCTATCAATCCAAGTCTGGAACAAATTGTTGCTTTACGGCCTGACCTCGTTCTAGTCACCAAGAGTTTGAATCTTATCGAGACGGTGCACGCCCTCGATAATCTCGGCGTCTCCTCCTATGGCACAGATCCCCACACCGTGCAGGAAATCATCGCCTCGACCGAGCGGCTCGCCGAGGTGCTCGGCGTGCCGGAAGCAGGCAAGAGCCTCGGCGCGGATCTCCAACGTCACCTCGCGGATCTGCAGCAGCGTCTGAACGGGTTGACCGCGCGCCGCGTTCTCTTCATCGTTTGGTCGGATCCGTTGATCTCCGTGGGCAAAGGCACTTTTATCGCCGACGCGTTGCGACTCGCGGGCGCCACCTCCATCGTTGACTCTGCACAAGACTGGCCTCACATGAGTCTCGAGGAAGTTGTCCGCCTGCAGCCCGACTTTCTCGTTTTTCCCGCTGCGCATTCCGATGGCGGACAAAGTGATTTCGATGTGCTCGCCGAGCGGCCCGGCTGGCGCGGTCTAGAAGCTGTCCGCAACCGCCGTTTTGCGGTCATCAGCGATGCCGTGAACAGGCCCGCGCCGCGAATCCTGACAGCTATCGAGGATCTCGCCCGCCAGTTGCATCCCGAAGCTTTTTCCGCGCATCCCGAAGACGAAAAGGAAAAGAAACCGCCTCCTCCTCGACAACAACTTTCTCTTCGGCTAACCGATTCATCCAGCGGTGATCGCGTCCTCTCGGAGGCTTGCGCTTGCGCCCTTTGACGCTCAGCCGGTTGCTCACGCACTGCGCGATTCTCTCCGCCGTCCTTTTCGTCGTGGTGGTGCTCGCGCTCAAGCTCGGCGCTGTGCCCGTGTCTCTCTACGGTCTGGGCCACGATCTGCTGCGCGTCCTTTTTCGCCAAACCAGCCAACTCTCCAGCGAATATCAACTCATTATTTTTGATATTCGGTTGCCGCGCATTCTGCTGGGAATCTTTGTTGGCGCATCGCTTTCCGTCGCCGGCGCCAGTTTTCAAGCGCTGCTGCGCAATCCTTTGGCGGACCCCTATGTTCTCGGGGTGTCCAGCGGCGCCGCTGTCGGCGCCATTATCGCCTTGATTGTCGAGCCTCATCTGGCCCTCGCGCCGGCTGTCGCTGCGCTCTTGACGCCCATAGGCGCTTTTCTCGGCGCGGCACTCACGGTGACGGCGGTCTATTTCCTCGGCCTTCGCGAAGGTCAAATCGACAGCGGCACTTTGCTCCTCGCCGGTATTATTACGGCTTCCTTTCTGCAGGCCATCATTATGTTTTTCATGTCCACGCTGACCGGGGGCAACTACCGCGGCATGGCTTTCTGGATGATGGGTGAACTCTCCACACCGCCTCAGCGCATTGTCAGCCTCATCCTCCGCTTCGGTTTCTTTCTTGCCGCAGGGACCATCTACACCACCGCGTCGGATTTGAATCTGCTCCTCGCTGGCGAGAAAGAAGCCATGCACCTCGGCGTGGACGTGCGCCGCGTTCGCTTGGTCGTTTACATTGCCGCATCTTTGCTAACCGGCTTGGCCGTTTCCGTCAGCGGCGCTATCGGCTACGTCGGCCTGCTGGTGCCCCATGTGATGCGCCTCCTCTTCGGTTCCGACCATCGCATCCTTTTGCCGACGGCCGCGTTCGGCGGCGCCATCGCTGTAGTCGTCGCCGATACCCTCGCGCGCACGGTCGTTTCTCCCGCGGAACTTCCCGTCGGCGCTATGACCGCCATTGCCGGCGCGCCGCTTTTTCTTTATTTGATGCGCAGGAGGCTAGCGTGACCAGTTACGCGCGCTCCTCAACTTCCGCCAAGTCACGGCCGATCGGCGGCGCTGGTGATTTCAACTCCGATATTCGTTTGAGCGTCGAACAGGTCAGCTATGCTTACTCCGCCAATCCAACCCAGGCGCCTCTATTCACGCTCGAGGCCACAAGCTTTCAAGCGCGTCCCGGCGAAATCGTCGCGATTGTGGGGCCAAACGCCTGCGGCAAATCCACGCTGTTGAAGCTGATCGCCGGCACTCTCGAGCCGCTTTCCGGCCGCGTGCTTCTAAATGGTTTCCTAACTCACGCACTTCCGCACCGGACCCGCGGACAGCGCATCGCAATGGTCCAGCAGGAAAGCCCCCTGCTTTTCCCCTCGCGTGCCTGGGAGTTTGTTCTCCAGGGAAGACATCCCTACGGCCGCACTCTGCGGTTCGAAACTGAAGAAGACGTCCTCATCGCCCGCAATGCGCTTGCGCAAGTCGGCGCGGAACATCTCAGCGACCGCTTGATGGATCAAATCTCCGGCGGCGAGAAGCAACGCGTCATTCTGGCGCGCGCACTCGCGCAGCAGCCCCTGCTTCTCCTGTTGGATGAGCCCACGCTGCATCTTGATATCGGCGCGCAGGTCGATCTGCTCGAAACGCTGCGTCGGCTGGCGTCCGCCAACCGCTATACGGTTGTCGTCGTGACCCATGAGCTGAATCTCGCCGGGCAATACGCCGACCAAGTCGCTCTTTTTCAGAAGGGCAAATGTCTTCGCGTTGGATCGCCCGCAAGCGTCTTCCAGCGCGAACTGCTCGAACAGGTTTTTCAGACGCCGCTTACCGTGGAGCTCAGCTCGTCTGGCCGTCCACGTGTGAACATGCCGTCAGCAAAATGAGTAGAGGTTCCATCGTTCACCTAAACGCCGCGGCCCACTCTGCGGCACTTGAATCACCCCTAGCGGGCCACCGCGCCCCCCACTATTACCGCGGATTTCGTGCACGGGAAGACGGTGCGTAAACTCCGGCCAACGCTGGGGCAACGTGAAAAAGCCGTCGCCGCCGCGCGACTGTAAGGCGGAACAAGGTACTGCCGCGGCCACTGCGGCGCATCGCTCACTGCTCGCGATCCGGCTAAGGATCGCGCCAGAAATAGCGGGCAGCGCTGCGGGAAGGCCCCGCACTGGCCCCCTTGAAAACCACCAGGGGGTCGGAACTGCCGCCCAGCCAGGAGACCGGCGAAGTCTGCAAGCCCGAGCGAGCTCTTCCAAGCGCCAGGCCAACCTTCAACTCCCGCGCGAGAGGGAGCGGAGGAAAACATGAACACGAGACTTCTGGGAACTTCGTTTCTTTTTTTCGCGATGCTCGCAGTCAGCTCTTCTTCTCCAGCACAGAGTAATCCCTCCGATGCCCTTCTTTCCGGAAAGCTCACGGATCCTTCCGGCTATGGCGTCGGCAACGTCAAAATCACGGCGCAGCTTGAACACCGTCCGAACGCTCATCTCCGTTCGGCGAGTTCCACCGAAGACGGCACCTATTCGCTGGTGCTTCCGCCGGGCCACTACCACGTCCATTTTCAACACGCATCCTTCGTCGCCCACGATTTCGCTCTGGATCTCGCGGCCGCCGAGCATCGCTCTCTCGATCTCCGCCTGCAAATCGAGCGCGTCTCAGAAAACGTCGTTGTCACTGCCAACACGGAGCCGCAGGAGATCGATCGCACTCCCGCGCCGGTGGACATCATAGGCTCCCAGGAAATTCAGCAGCGCCAAGCCGTTTCGCTTCCCGATCTTCTGTCAACGCAAACCGGCGTGAACATCGCCCGAACAGGACCGATCGGCGGCCTGGCGACCATATTTCTTGATGGCGGCAATTCCAGCTTCACCAAAGTCCTCATCGACGGCGTTCCGGTCAATGAACCAGGAGGCGATCTCAATTCCTCCAATCTTACTCTCGACAACGTAGACAAGGTCGAGATCGTTCACGGCGCCGAAAGCGCTCTTTACGGCACGGACGCTATGTCCGGGGTGATTCAGCTCTTCAGTCACACCGGTTCCACACGCATCCCGGAACTCCATCTGTTCGCCGAAGGCGGCAGTTTCTCTTCCGCTCGCGGAGGTGCGCAAATCAGCGGCCTGGTCGACGGGTTTGACTACTCCGTCGCTGGCTCCTATTTTGGGACCGACGGCGAAGGCGTGAACGACGCTTTCCTGAACCGCGGCTTCGCTGGCAATATGGGCTACAGCTTCTCGGATTCGAATCAACTGCGTCTCACCGTTCGCAGCGATGCGAGCTTCGCCGGCACTCCCGGCCAAACTCTGTTTGGCCCCAGCTTTACCGACCCAACCGCCTACGACGATCTCCGCCAGCTGTCGGCCAGTCTAAGCTGGAACTTTGCGACCGGCTCACATTGGGTCCATCGCATCACGGCCGTGGAATCGCGTATTCTCGATACCGCAGGCTTTCCTGATTTTGATTTTTTCGCCACCGACCAATTCAATCGCGCCGGCTTTTTCGAACAATCCACATATTCCTTCCGCCGTGGAGCCGCGACCGCAGGCTATCAATACGAGGTGGAGAACGCTTTTCCCAGCAACCTCAGCGGCGTTCACGCCCGTCGAAACAATCAAGCCGGCTTCCTAGACGCTCGTTGGGTGCCGGTTTCCCGCCTTACGCTAAGCGCAGGCGCTCGCGCAGAAGACAACACGAACTTCGGTACGCGCGTTGTGCCCCGCGTGGGCGCCGTCTATGCACTCCGCTATTCCAAAGGCCTTTTGGGAGACACCCGCGCCAAAGTCTCTTATGGGCAGGGTATCGAGGAGCCGACGGTCTTCGAATCGTTTAGCTCAGACCCGTGCAACCCCGGCGCTCCTTCCTTGCGCCCCGAGCGCAGCCGTACGATTAACGCCGGAGTCGACCAGTATTTCAGTGACGATCGTTTCCGCATTTCTGCCAGCTATTTCACGAGCCAATTTCGCGACCTGATCAATCAGGAGGTCGGCCCGCCGAACCCAATCTGTTTCAGCAGACACGAAATGCTGTTTTTCAACACCGATCTCTCCCGCGCCCGCGGCGTGAATTGGTCAGGCGAGGCTCACCTCTATCACTGGCTCTTGCTTAAAGGCAACTACTCCCACGATGACACTCGCGTCCTTGCAACCGTCGCCTCGGCCCCCGCCATCGAGCAACCAGGCAACCATCTCCTCCGCCGCCCTGTGAACTCAGGTAATCTGTGGTTGAACGCTAACTACCGCAGGTTCAACTTCAATCTCGCGGGCTATTTCACCGGAGTCCGCACGGACAGCGACTTCGACGGCTTTGGTCTCACCCGCAATCCGGGCTACGCCCGTTTCGATATCGCAACCAGCTACAACTTCGGCAGAGGCTTTTCTTTCTACGGCCGCGTCACCAACGTCCTCGACAAGCAGTATCAGGACGCCATTGGTTTTCCCGCGCTAGGCCGCGATTTCCGCCTCGGCATGAACTATCGCTTCGGCGGCAGAAACTGACCGGTGATGATCAGCCCCGAACCGATTCTTTTCTGCTGGAGCGGCGGCAAGGACAGCGCCATGGCGCTGCATTCGCTGCTGCAGCGGAGCGACATTCATGTTGTCGCGCTCCTCACCACGGTAACCGAAGGTTACGAGCGCATCAGCATGCACGGAGTCCGGCGCGAACTTCTCGATCGGCAGGTCCAAGCCATAGGTCTGCCGCTTCACGAAGTCCGCATTCCGCCGCAGTGCGTCAATCCCATCTACGAAGCGCGCATGGAAGAAGCGCTTCGCGTGCACCTTGAAAACGGCGTTCAAACAGTGGCCTTCGGTGACATTTTCCTGGAGGATCTCCGTGCCTATCGCGAAAGGAATCTCGCGCGTCTGGGGATGACCGCGCTCTTTCCCATCTGGAAACGGGATACCCGAGAGCTGATCCGCTCCTTTCACGCCAATCGATTCCGCGCCATCGCTGTCTGTGTGGACAGCAAAGTCCTCGATCCCAGCTTCGCCGGCCGCGAACTGGACGAATCCTTCTTCGGCGATCTGCCGCCGCAGGCGGACGCCTGTGGCGAAAACGGCGAATTCCACACTTTCGTTTTCGATGGTCCTATCTTTCACTCTCCCATTCGCGTCCGCACGGGACAGATCGTCAACCGGGATGGTTTTGTTTTTTGCGATATACTCGAAGAAACGCAGAAGGTGACAGAATGAACACGCAAATGTCTCCAAAAGAAAACTTGCTTTACCGCACGCTGCTTGCTCTGGCCATCGTTGCCTTGGCTGCAGCGCTGCGCATCGCTCCGCACCCCTGGAACTTCACCCCGGTCGGAGCAATGGCGTTGTTTTCCGGCGCGATCATCCGGGACCGCCGGCTGGCGTTTTTCTTTCCCATTCTCGCGCTCTTCGTCGGCGACATCTTCATCGGCCTTCACAGACTGGTGCCCGTCGTCTACGCCAGCTTTCTTGTCAGCGTCGCCATCGGCTTCTGGCTGCGTGACCGCCGCAGTCTTGGACGCATCAGCGCAGCCACGCTTCTCGGCGCCATTCAATTCTTCCTAGTCACCAATTTTGCCTTCTGGGCCTTTGGTCTTTCCTACCCGCGCAACAGCGCCGGTTTGCTGGCCTGCTATGTCGCGGGAATTCCGTTCTTTTGGAACACGCTGGCTGGAGACGCCGTCTACGCTGCGTTGCTGTTTGGCGGCTTGGCCCTTGCCGAGCGCCTCTTCCCAGCCCTCCGCGAACTGTCTTCCGAAAAAGCCTAGGCCATGGCCGTGGCGTTGCCGCGGTCTCGGCCTAGCCCCGGCTGGTGCTATAATTCTCGCTCCATTATGGCGAAATCATCCCCAGAGGAAGCGGCGATCGCCCCGGACGTGCTCGCGAAATATGAGACCGTCATCGGTCTCGAAGTCCATGTCCAGCTACTGACGAAATCCAAAATCTTCTGCGGCTGCTCGACGCATTTCGGCGATCCGCCAAATACAAATGTTTGCCCAGTCTGTCTCGGCTTGCCGGGCACCCTGCCGATTTTGAACAAGCGCGTCGTTGAACTGGCCATGCGCGCCTCGCTCGCACTGAACTGCACCGTGCACGAGCATTCTCGTTTCGCGCGCAAGAACTATTTCTATCCCGATCTGCCCAAAGGCTATCAAATTTCGCAATACGAGCTCCCGCTCGCCACGAACGGCTGGATTGAGATCCATCATGATGGCGTGAAAAAACGCGTCGGCATCACGCGTTTGCACTTGGAGGAAGACGCTGCCAAAAATGTGCACGAAGGCTTCTCCCAATCCGCCACCAAGGCCTACATCGACTACAACCGCTGCGGCACTCCCCTCAGCGAGATCGTCTCCGAGCCGGATATGCGCGCTCCCGAAGAGGCCTACGCCTATCTCACGACTCTTCGCCAGATCATGCTCTACACCGGCATCAGCGACTGCAACATGGAAGAAGGCTCGCTCCGTTGCGACGCCAACGTCAGCGTCCGCCTGCGCGGCGCAAAAGAATTCGGTACCAAGGTCGAAGTAAAAAACCTCAACTCGTTTCGTTACCTCCAAAAAGCTCTCGAGTACGAAGTCGAGCGCCACATCGGCGTCCTCGAATCCGGCGGCCGCATTTTTCAGGAAACACGCCTCTGGAACCAAGCCGAATCCTGCACCGTCTCGATGCGCTCGAAGGAAAAAGCCCACGACTACCGCTACTTCCCCGAGCCGGATCTGCTGCCCGTTCACGTGAGCACGGCGTGGCGCGATGATGTGCGCAGCACCCTGCCCGAATTACCGGAAGCCAAGCGCGCCCGCTTCATCACCGCCTATGGGCTGACTCCCTATGACGCTGGCGTTCTTACCGGCACAGAAGCGCTCGCCGACTTTTTCGAGGCTGTTGCAAAAGCTGGTATACCGGCCAAGTCCGCGGCCAACTGGATTCAAACAGAACTATTGCGCCGGTTGAATGATTCGGGAAAAGAAATTGAGGCAACTCCGGTATCTCCCGCGGCCCTCGCAGAACTCCTCAAACTTATCGAGTCCGGCCAGATCACTGGTTCTATCGGGAAAAAAGTCTTCGCCACCATGTTTGAAACTGGCCGCAGCGCCAGCGAAATTGTAGCTGCCGAGGGTCTCGCGCAAATCTCCGACACAAACGCGCTCCAGCAGGCTGCCCGCGAAGTCATCGCGAAGTATCCCGACAACGTCGCCAAATTCAGATCCGGGAACGAAGGCGTCTTCAAGTTTTTTGTCGGCCAAGTCATGCGTGCCACCCGCGGTCAGGCCAATCCCCAGGCCGTCAGCGACATTTTGCGGAAGCTTCTTTCCTGACTCTGTGTATCAAAATGTTTCGCAACGACGCAGGGCAGCCAGAGTGATCCCGGGGATGTTTTTACCAAGCCTGTAGTCTGGGCCTTTAGCTGTGAAGATTTGGCATCCCGCAACTAGAATCGCTGAGGTGGAAACATGCTCAAAGTAGGCGGCAAAGCCCCCGCATTTCGCTTGAAGAACGACGCCGGCAAAGACGTCTCTCTCGCGGACTACCTCGGCAAACGCGTCGTGCTGTTTTTCTTTCCGAAAGCCAGCACTCCGGGCTGAACGACCGAAGCGTCCGAGTTTCGCGACGCAAAAAGGCAATTCGATGAGCTTGGCGTGGTGCTCCTCGGCATGAGCGGCGACTCCGCCAAAGCTCAAGCCGCCTTCAAAGCCAAACAAAAACTCAACTTCGATCTCCTGAGCGATTCGGATCTGAAGACTATCGAAGCCTACGGCTCGCGCCGCATGAAAAAATTCCTGGGCCGCTCGTTCCTTGGCATTGTTCGCAGCACGTTCCTCATCGGCAAGGAAGGCCAGCTCGAACACATTTGGGACAACGTGAAGGCCAAAGGACACGCTGCCGAGGTTCTCGCCGAAGTCTCGGCGAAATAATCGCCATGCGGTAGGGGCCTCCTTTTGAAGTGGGCCGTTGTTCACGTGTCAGAATCCAGGTCAGAGCTGAAATACTAACTCTTCCGGTTCCCCCGGCACAGGCTCGATGAATAGGTTATCGATGAGCCGCGTCTTGCCAAGAAACACCGCCAGGACCGCAAAACAAGGCCGAGCCACTCGCACCACCGGCTCAAACGTATCCGCGCTCACAACCTCCGCATAGTCCACTACGGCAAGCGGCTCCGCCTCAATAATCCGCCGCATGACGCCTTGCAGTTGCATGGCATCGCGCACGCCCACCGCCAATTCGTTTCGTGCCGCCAGGAGCGCGCGGTGCAGGACCGGCGCCGCTTTTCGCTCCTCGCCACTCAAATAAGCATTCCGCGAAGAAAGCGCCAGCCCATCCGCCTCCCGCACAATCGGGCAAACCACAATTCCGGCATCGAGATCCAGATCGCGCGCCATCTCGCTGATGATGCGCACCTGCTGCGCATCCTTTCGGCCGAAATACGCGAAGTGCGGCTGCACGATCTCAAACAATTTCAGCACCACGGTAGCCACGCCGCGAAAATGCCCCGGCCGCGAACGTCCCTCCAGCCGTTCACTAATGCCCTCGACATGGACGTAGGTGCGAAATCCATCCGGATACACATCCGCTGTCTCGGGCGCAAACAGCACATCGACGCCCACCAGCGCAAGTTTCTCCGCATCCTTTGGAAGATCGCGCGGGTATTTCCTGTAATCCTCTTTTGGCCCGAACTGCTTTGGGTTCACGAACACCGACGCAATCACGCGCGAGCATTCCTGTCTCGCCCGCGCGACCAGCGCCGTGTGCCCTTCGTGGAGCGCGCCCATCGTCGGCACCAGTCCGATGACACGGCCCTCGCCGCACGCACCGCGCGCGTATTCCTTCATCCATCGAATGGTTCGGATTATTTCCACAGAGGAGGTTTGCGTTTCTCGGATTCCCGGGTCATGCGCTCGCCGCGGTCGCGCGTTCACGATAGTAGTGTATCAAGTCCGTCAAAATGGGCGCCGCGCCAAGCTGCCGCAGCAAGGTCGTAATCTGCCCGCGGTGGTACGTCCCATGATTCACCACATGTTGCATCGATTGCCACAACGGATTGCGATACACGCCAAATTTCAACGTCTTGTATTCCAGCATCCGGTTCAAATCTTCTTGCGTCAGTTTCCCGACAAACGTCAGCAGCCGCCCTTCCTGACCCGCCCACTTCGCGCGAAGGCTCTCGACATCCGCACAGTCCGAGACATCCGGCAGGGACGCCGGCGAGCGTCCCTGAAACCGCTCCAGCCAAACCCATTCCGCCCCGCAGATGTGCGCCAGCGTGTCGCGCACCGACCCAAAGCTCGAGCCCAGCGGCTTCGTGAACTGTTCGCTCGTCAAATTCGCCGCAGCATCGAGGGCTCGATGATTCGCCCACGCATTGTAATCATAGAGCGAGCGCATCTCTTCCGGCGTCATCTAAACATCTCCTTGGTACCCTGCGAAGGGCCCTGTTGACTGTCATTCCGAGCGGAGCGAGGAATCTGCTGGTTCGCCTTCTACCAATCGCCGTCACTATTGACCGGCGCCTCTTTCTCCTCTTTCGCTGTCTGCGCCGCGTGATAGGACTCCCCATCGGAAGGAAACGTCCCTCCGCGCACATCCTCGCAATAATCCCGCGCGGCCTTCGAAATAATCTCTCCGACGTTCGCATATCGCCGCGCAAATTTCGGCGTCTGCCCAAACGTCAACCCCAGCAAGTCGTGAATCACAAGAATCTGTCCGTCGCAGTCCGGTCCCGCTCCAATTCCGATCGTAGGAATCCGCAATTCGCGCGTGATCTGCGCCGCAAGCTCTCGCGGCACGGCCTCAAGCACTACCGCAAAAGCCCCCGCCGCTTCCACCGACCGCGCGTCCCGCAACAATTGCTCCGCCGCATCTGCCGTCTTGCCTTGCACTCGGTATCCGCCGAGCGCATTCACCGATTGCGGCGTCAATCCGACGTGCCCCATCACCGGAATTTCCGCTTCCGTCAGCCGCGCAATCAATTCCAGCCGCCGTTCGCCGCCTTCCACTTTCACTGCTTCCGCGCCCGCTTGCTTCACAAAGCGCATCGCGTTGCGTAGCGATTCCGCCATATCGCTGTGGTAGCTGCCGTACGGCATGTCCGTCACCACCAATGCCCGCCGCGTTCCTCGCCTCACCGCCCGCGTATGATGCAACATCTCTTCAATCGAAACCGGCAGCGTGCTCTCATACCCCAGGAGCACCATCCCAACCGAATCACCCACAAGCAAGACATCCACACCGGCTTCATCCAAAAGACGCGCCATTGCATAATCGTATGCTGTCAAACAAGTAATCTTCGCCGAATTAGACAGGGATCCTGCAGCCAGGGACTTCCGCTGCAGTAGATCGGGCACAGTGATCTTGCCATTGCCCGCGCGAGGAACTACGCTCATGGTGGCCTCCGGTGCCGTTCCCTAACCTCAAGATACAGCCCTGTACTGCGCCTCCCCGCAGAATACCAAATTCCGTCTCCCCTGGCCACCGTTTCGCGATTGAGCGGCGTGTCAGTCTCCGTGTAGGCATCCCAGAGCTAGGGTGAACCGGGCGTCTGACGGCACCGGCGGCACAGCGCCTATACCGCTCGCTCCGTTTCGACATTCAATTCCAGAATTTAGTCATCGCTTATCTGCAGACTAAAGTGGATCCCCTCCTTAATAAGACGCGCGAATCGCCCTAGCAGCGCGCCCAAGCACCTTCGCTCGTGCACTAAAATCCGGTCGGCCGCTCCCCCACCACGCCAAATGCCCGCTCCAGCGTCAGCCCGGCTTGCCCCATAGTTCCTTCCTCAAATAGCCGCGCGATCAGCGTCACTCCATGCGGCACGCGCCTGGGCGGCGAAAACTTCGGCACCGGCCTGCTGGGGTCCGGCGCCCAATCCGTGCGTGCCTCGGTCACCTCCACGAAACCCGCTCGCATCGTCAGCGACGGGTGCCCTGTGAAATTCGTAATCGTCAGCATTTCATCACGCAGCGAAGGAACGAGCAGCAAATCCACTTGAGAAAAGACGCGCGCCATCTCCATCGCGACTTTTCGTCGCAAGCGATCGGCCTGCACAAAATCGACCGCGGAAAGAAATCTCGACTGCCGGAAAATGTTCGGCCACGCGTCATACGTTTGCACCTTCAACTGGTCCACCGCGTGGTTCAGCGTGATCTCTTCGAACGCCGCCGCCCCTTCTGCGAACAGAATCAAGTTCAGCGAATCGTACGGCCAGTCCGGAATGCTCACCTCCACCGGAATCATCCCTACTTTCTTCACTATTTCCAGTGCCGCACGATCCACTTCCGTCGCCGGATTTTCTTTCATCCACGCGGGAAAGTAGCCGACGCGCAAGCCTTTCATACTGGCGCCGGCGTCAAAATCCAGCCGACTGTCGACACTCGAAACGTCGCCCGCGTCGGGCCCGGAAATCGCCTGCAGCACGAGCATGGTGTCCTCGACACTCCGCGTCATCGGCCCCAGCTTGTCGAGCGACCAGCACAGTGTCATCGCTCCCGTCCTGGCCACCCGTCCATACGTCGGGCGCAATCCCGTCAACCCGCAGCGCATGCTCGGACCAACGATGCTGCCTCCCGTTTCGCTCCCAATCGCAAACGCCACCAGGCCCGCCGCCGTTGCCGCACCCGGTCCCGCGCTCGAACCCGAGGATCCCTCTTCCAGCAGCCACGGGTTCATCGTTTGCCCGCCAAACCAAATGTCATTTAGCGCCAGCGCACCAAGGCTCAGTTTCGCAACAAGCACGGCACCCGCATCGTGCAACCTCTTCACCACCGCCGCATCCTTCGCAGGCGCACGATCGCGAAACGGTTCCGCCCCCCAGGTCGTCGCAATCCCCGCGGTATCCAATAAATCTTTCGCTCCCCAAGGAATCCCATGCAAGGGGCCGCGATATTTTCCCGCCGCGATCTCCGTATCGGCCTTTTTCGCTTGCGCTAACGCCAATTCCCGCGTAAGCGTGATTACGCACCGCAGCTTTCCGTTAAATCTCTCCAGCCTCTCCAAGTAAATCTTCGTCAACCGCTCCGAACTGATTTTACGCGTCTCGATCCACCGAGAAAGTTTCCACACTGGTGCAAACGCAATGTCCGCGTCTTTTGCTGGCAGAGCCCCGGCGTCATTCGAACTGCGCACAAATCGCTCGCGCTCCGGCCCGCGCTTCTGCCCTGGCAAAATCGGATCCCAACGCGAATACGGCGCCACCTCCGCCTCGATCGTCACTCTGTGCGGCCCCACGCGGCGCTCATACAGCGCCGCCATGTTGCCGCGCCAACTTGCAGCCACCATCTCGCGATCTGCCGAGCTCATCTCCACCTGCACCACCTTCTCCGCCTCGGCAAACGTCCCCGGCGAAACTTCCGGCCCTACCGCTGGCCCCGTCCCAAATGCAGGCGGAGTCCCCGCCGGCGGCTCGCCCGGTTTCTGCTGCTGCGCACCGGCGACCGCCGTTCCAACTAAACCCAGCGAGGTCTCCGCCAAAAATTCCCGCCGCGTTTTTGCCATGTTTCCTCCGCCTCGTATTCTATCCACCGATTAACCACAATCGCTGCGCGGTACCGATGTTCGCACAATCTCCTGTAGAAATTCGCCTTACCCAATTTTCTTCTGGCATCTTTCGCGCCTGCCGACTAGCATCGCGCCTTCCTCGCAGGAGGTTAAATTGAATAAGCACCGGCGGCTCCGACTCAATCAAAAATCTCTCCAAAAGAGCTTGTTCTTTCCCCTCGCGCTCGCCATCGCTCCTCTCGCGTTCGGTCAAACTCCCGCCACCGTTCTTCCCGATGACGCGGCAGTACGCGAGCGCGCCAACTTGCTTCTCAAACAGATGACCCTGGAAGAGAAAATCGGTCAGCTCAGCCAACTCTTCGATTTCGGCAAAGACCAGGCAATCGACGACGCCGTTTCGAGAGGCCAACTGGGATCGCTTCTCTTCGTCACCGATCCCGCTGAAATCAACCGCCTCCAGCACCTGGCCGTCGAGAAAGCGCGCCTGCACATCCCTCTCATCTTCGGTTTCGACGTCATTCACGGCTTCCGCACTATCTTCCCGGTGCCCATCGCCATGGCCGCGTCCTGGGATCCGTCGACAGCCACGCGCGCCCAAACCATCGCCGCCAAAGAGGCGCGTTCCGTCGGCATCAACTGGGCATTCGCGCCCATGCTCGACATCGCTCGCGATCCACGCTGGGGTCGCATCGTCGAAGGTGCCGGCGAAGACCCCTACCTCGGCTCCGCCATGGCTGCCGCGCAAGTCCGCGGTTTTCAGGGAGACTACATCGGCGCGCCCGATCACATTCTCGCGTGCATGAAACATTTTGCCGGCTATGGCGCCGCCATCGGCGGGCGCGATTACGACGAAGCCTACCTGCCCGAAACTCTTCTGCAAAATGTGTACCTCAAGCCCTTTCAGGCCGCCGTCAAAGCCGGCATCGGCTCGGCGATGAGCGCTTATCTTGATTTGAACGACGTCCCCGCCACCGGCAATCGCTGGCTCCTTCACGACGTTCTCCGCGATGACTGGAAATACACAGGCTTCGTGGTCAGCGACGCCAACTCCGTCAAAAGCCTGCAAAACCACGGGTACGCGAAAGACGTCTCCGAAGCCGCGCTGTACGCCTTCAACGCCGGCGTCAACATGGAAATGGCCATGGGGTTCACGGCCTTTTCGAAAAGCCTAGCCGCCGCCATGGAGAAAAACCAAATCACCGCGCGGCAAATCGAAGACGCCGCGCGCCCCATCCTCGAAGTGAAGATTCGCCTCGGTCTGTTCGAACATCCCTACGTCGACGAAGCTCGCGCGCGCGAGATTCTCGCCACTCCCGGACATCGGACCGCCGCCCGTCTCGCTGCCGAACGCACGGCGGTCCTCCTCCGCAATGAAGGAGGTCTTCTTCCGCTTAAAAAAGACGCCTATAAAAAAATCGCCGTCCTGGGCCCTCTAGCCGACTCGCAAATCGACACCATCGGCTCCTGGGCTTTCCAGCAGGATTTGCCGGAAACCGTCACCGTCCTTGCCGGCCTTCGCAACAAACTCGGCCAGCAAGCCGATCTCAGCTACGCCCCGGGAGTCCAGATCCGCCGCAAGATACCATCCTTTTTCGACGAAATTCTCGATCTGAAACCGCAACCAGTCTGGACGCCGCAACAATCCAAGGACGCACTATCCAAAGCTGTCGCCCTCGCCACTTCTTCCGACTTCACAGTTCTCGTTCTTGGTGAAGCACAGAACATGAGCGGCGAAGCCGCTTCCCGCGAATCGCTCGATCTTCCCGGTCAGGAAGAAAAACTTCTCGAATCCGTTGCCGCAACAGGCAAGCCGATAGTCCTCGTCCTCCTCAACGGGCGCCCGCTCAATATCAAATGGGCTTCCGAACACATCCCCGCCATCCTTGATGCCTGGTATCCCGGCACGCAGGGCGGCAATGCCGTCGCCAATCTTCTCTTCGGCGATGCCATACCCGGCGGCAAGCTTCCCATCACCTGGCCGCGCGATGTCGGCCAGCTCCCCATCTACTACGCGCACAACACCACGCAAGCCCCGGAAAATCAAAGCAAGCGCTACTGGGATGAGGAAAGCACTCCGCTGTATCCGTTCGGCTACGGTCTTAGCTATTCCAAGTTCATCTTTTCCAATCTCAAGCTGGGCCGCACCGAGATCAAGCCCGGCGAGACCATCGACGTTTCCGTCGACCTCGAGAATACCGGCGCAACCGCGGCCGAGGAAGTGGCCCAACTCTATATTCATCAACAATCCGGGAGCTCTTCGCGCCCCGTCCGCGAGCTGAAAGGATTCGAGCGCGTCACACTCGCCCCCCGCGAAAAAAAGACCCTACGCTTTTCTCTTGGAAATGACGAACTGACCTACTGGAGCGCGGCAAGGAAAGACTGGGTCGAAGAGCCCGCGACCTTCGACGTGTGGGTCGGCGGTGATTCGACCGCCTCTCTTCACGCCAACTTCAACATCACGCACTAGTGCAACACACGCGCACAAGAATGAAAGCGCGCGACACGTCTTCCGTATTGACCTTCTTTCTGCAGTTGTCGGTTTAGTTCCGAGGAACGTGCCGCACCGGAGTTGCTTGCGAACCCGGCCCGGGCTCCGGCACCGGCTTCGGCATCTCAGCGTCCTTGAATCGCGGCACCATCTCATCGGCCATGGCCAGCGCATACACCGCCGAGGCAATCTCGACCGCACCTTCTCTCACGTCCTCTTCATAAATCCGCTCGTACGTATCCAGATTTGTGTGATGCGTAAACGACCCATAATCAAACGCATCCTGCGCCAAACCAATCCCCGGCAGTCCCGCATTGTTGAAGGACGCGCTGTCCGTCCCGCCCGTCCTCCGGCTGTCCGACGCAATCGCTCCCACGAATCCCCAGTCCGCAAACGGCATCATTGCCTCGCGCACCATATCCGCTGCTCCCGCAGGACCAAACACGCCCGCGCCTCGCGGCTTCCCCGTCCCCGAATCGATATTGAAGTATGCGTCCAATTTCTCGTATTCCGGCTTCTGGTTCTCAAAACTCCCAAAGTGCTCCTTCACGTACGCCAGCGATCCCAGCAACCCTTCTTCCTCCCCGCTCCACAACGCGACACGAATCGTTCGCCGTGGCTTAACGTGCAGCGCGGCGAGAATCCGCACCGCCTCCAGCATCATCGAAGAGCCAATTCCGTTGTCCGTCGCGCCGGTTGCGTCGTGCCACGAATCGTAATGTCCACCCAGCATTACAATCTCATCCTTCTTGTCCGTCCCCGGAATTTCTCCAATGGCGTTGTACGCCGTCGTCCCCTCTGGATATTCCTTATTCTGAATATTCACGCGTAACGTCACCGC